>Ga0265327_10000289_pt1 | contig 98841 bp, 81 predicted proteins | sample 41621metaG_FD_202089 | JGI IMG/M metagenome (GOLD analysis project Ga0265327, IMG submission 202089) | Rhizosphere microbial communities from Carex aquatilis grown in University of Washington, Seatle, WA, United States - 4-16-21 metaG | ecosystem: Host-associated > Plants > Roots > Rhizosphere...
AAAATGGTCTCGCCGCCGGGCATGTGGCCATCGGCCTTGGCACCGGCGCGCAGGAGGCGGTCGGCCAGGACTGTTTCTCCGGCGTGGAGAGCGTAGCCCAGGACGCTGGTGCCTGTGCGATCGATGGCGTTGACGTCCCCGCCGGCGTCCAGGAGGAGGCCGGCGGTGGTGAGGTCATGCTTTTCGATCGCGATCTGCAGAGGGGTGCGCCCGAGTTCGTCGCGATGTCCGGTATGCACGCCAGCCTCGGCCAGCAGCTTGGTTTCCCGGACGTTTCCGCGCTGGACGGATTCGAGCAAGGCCTTGCCCGATGGCACGATGCCCTTCTGCGACAAGGCACGCAAAGCCTTCTTCTGAGGGGACTCGCAGGAGACCATCAGAATGGGGGCCGCCAGAAGCAGCGGGGCAAGGAGGCACAGGGGGCGGAGCGCCAGTTTCACGACGCTGGGCACCTTAGCGTAAGCGCCTCACGACGCAAGATTTGCCTGCTAACAATCTCGTTACGAAACCAGCGCCTGGAGGCGGCGGCAGACTTCCTCGACGTTGGCGCGGGAGTTGAAGGCGGAAATCCGGAACCAGCCTTCGCCGCCGGCGCCGAATCCGGAGCCCGGGGTGATGACGACCTGGGCCTCGTCCAGCATCTTGTCGAACATGTCCCACGAGGTCAGGCCCTCGGGGCAGCCGACCCAGACGTAGGGGGCGTTGACGCCGCCGAAGACCTGGAGACCGAGGCCCTGCGCGGTCTCACGCAGCAGCTTGGCATTGCCCATGTAGTGCTCGATCAGCGCGGCGACCTGTTCCTTGCCTTCCGGCGAAAACACGGCGGCGGCGGCCTTTTGGACCGGGTAGCTGGCCCCGTTGAACTTGGTGCTGTGGCGGCGCGACCAGAGGCGGTGGAGGGGGATGCGCTCGCCGGTGTCGGACTGGCCGGTGACGGTCTTGGGGATGATGACGTAGGCGCAACGGACGCCGGTGAAGCCGCCATTCTTGGAGAAGGACCGGAATTCGATCGCCACATCGCGGGCACCTTCGATCTCGAAGATCGAGCGCGGGATCGTCGGGTCCTGGATGAAGGCCTCGTAGGCGGCGTCGAAGAGGATGATGGTGTCGTTTTCCTTCGCGTACTTCACCCAGGCTTCGAGCTGGGCGCGGGTGGCGACGGCGCCGGTCGGGTTGTTCGGGAAGCAGAGGTAGACGAGGTCGAGCTTTTCGGCCGGGACGTCGGCGACGAAGCCGTTGGCGGCGTTGCAGGCGAGGTAAACGAGGCCCTCGTAGGCGCCGGTGTCATCGGAATCGCCGGTGTTGCCGGCCATCACGTTGGTGTCCACGTAAACGGGGTAGACCGGATCGGTGATGCCGGTGCGGTTGCCCTTGCCGAAGATGTCGAGGATGTTGCCGGTGTCGCACTTCGAGCCGTCGGAGATGAAAATTTCGTCGGCGTCGATGCCGAGGCCGGCGAACTGGTTTTCGACGATCGCCTGGCGGAGGAACTCGTAGCCTTGCTCGGGGCCGTAGCCGTGGAAGGTGCTGCGGTTCGCGAGCTCGTCCACGCCCTCGTGCATGGCCTTGACGACGGCGGGCGGCAGGGCCTCGGTGACGTCGCCGATGCCACAGCGGATGATGCGGGCGACCTGGTCCGGGTTCGCATCCGAGTAGGCCTTCACGCGGCGGGCGATTTCCGGGAAGAGGTATCCGGCTTTGAGCTTGAGGAAATTGGAATTGATCGTGGCCATGGCGGCGGGACGTTTAGCGGGCGAAGGCCGGGACGGCAAGGGCGTTGGCGAGGGGGGCGTCGGAGCATGAGGGTGACCGGGCCGAGCGACGATCAGATCAGAATTGAAGGCACCGCGAATTAAACGAATCCTGCGAATGAAGAGATTGGGTGAAATCTCCTGATGGGTGTTTTTTCAGTACTTGGGCATTTTCATCGTCTTCCAAGCGGTTTCGGATTCTTGAACCACGGATGGACACGGATGGACACGGATTTGAGAAATGAGGGAACGCGGGTCGAAGACTGTGGTCGCCGGGGCGGCGGTGGATGCCCCCCGCCCACGTTGTCACCAACGCGGCAACGAAGAGGGGGCCTACGAGGGTCGTCGGAAGCCGCCGACGGCGCGAACCTGGCCGTTGAAGCCGTGTTTGTCCCAGGGGGAGGGAGGCTCGCATTCCTGGTAGGGGGCGGGTTCGTTCGAGTAGCCTGGCGGCGGCGGCAGGGGCGGATAGCCGGGGATTGGGTCAGCGTGGAGGTAGGGTTGATAGGGAGGCTGGGCGGTGACGGGTGGTGAGGCGGGCACCGGCAACGGCAACGGCAACGGCAACGGCAACGGCATTGAGGGCTGGGGAGGGGCGGTGGGGTTCAGGGCCGCGGCCCGGGCTTCGGCGGCATCGCGCTCGGCGCGGCGCTGCATTTCCAGTTCCCAGGGCTGGGGTTCGGAGGCGGCTTTCTTGAGAAAGGCGATCCAGGCGGCCTCACTTTCGGCCTCCTGCGGATCGGGCTCGGGCTTGGACCAGCCAAGGATGGTGATGAGGAGTTTGGCGGCCTCCAGTTTGTTCACGATCTTCACCTTCTCGTGGCTGAGGGTTCCATCGCGATGGTAGTAGCGGGTGACCTCCTGGGCGAGTTCGTGGGTGTCATCGATTTCGGCGAGGGGGGTGCGGATGGCGGCGCAGAGATAGGCCACCAGTTCGTCTCGCTTCATGGCGGCCTTGGCGGAGGCGGAGGCCTGGAGTTCCTTCAACTTGGCCTGGAGTTCGGGGATGAGCAGGAGCCGGCTGGCATCCTTGGCGGCATTGGAGGAGTCGGACTTGTAGCCGGCTTTGATATAAGCCGCGGCATAGGACAGGCCGGAGGCGACGTATTCGAGGAAGAGCAGGCGGCGGGGTGAGAGCGGATCGCGCATGGGGGAAGCGTGCGGGATTTCTATTTCGTTCGCCAACGAACAGGTGAGACTGGGAGGAATCCAAGATTCGAACTTCAAAATTCAAAATCCAAAATCTAAACCGGAGAGGGCAGAGAGTCCATGCCAGTAGGTGCCATGCACAAGAGCACCGCCAAATAGCGCTAAGGTCCTCTTTCGTCAGCTCTGCGAAGAACGTGCCCTTTCGCCAGCCCTCCTCCTCGCAAGCAAGCTTTTCGGATTATCTCACCCTAGCGAGTGGCTACTTTCTCGGCATGTTTTCTGGAAGACCTCTATCAGAGCCGGACTGCAAGCCGAACTGCAATTGACTCGCCAACTGTTTGATCCACCGAGGTCAGGGAAGCCCGGAAGTGCGAAGCCGTGAAGAATTCTGTCTCTCACGGGGCTCTGCGATGACACAGTTACTCAAGGCGGGAGGACTCCCTGCCGAATTCTCTCTGCCTTAATTCATGACCGATCTGTCTGAACCGCCCCCGGACAATGACAGAGCCCCCTAACTTTAGGCGAATCTGTCCATTTTGTCACAATAGCGCACGAGCAATCTCAAGATTCATTATCTATCCCGCAGGAGTGGCAACCGTCCACGCTCGCCATGTGCCCGAAATATTTTCAACGGAGTGTCATGCAAAACCATTTCAGATTGGAATCAAATCGAACGCATTACTGAAGACCAAGAGGGGCGCAACATCGCGGCCTTCGAATCAAAAAAATTCACACCTCGAATTCAACTTGTCTATTTCCATTCCATGAAAAACAAACTTTTCCATTTCTTTATGTTGGCGGCCACATCTCAGATTTCCATGGCTGCCGACTCCTTGAACGTCGGCCCGAGCTCGGGCGGGACGGCGAACATCGTGCTTTCCGGGTCCAACTCCGCAGCCGTTGGACAATCGAATTCCGCACTAAGCAACTCCTTGACCGTTGGGTATGGCAACTTCGCAAGCGGGTCCTCTTTCGCTACCGGGGCTAGCTGCTCGGCCAGCAACTTGTCGTTTTCCGGCGGATATTCGGTTTCCCAGGACGAAAATGGCGGCATTTCGATTGCGTACGGAGATGGCAACGCAGTTTTCGGCGGCGCGGCAACCGCCGTTTTCGGCGGAGGGAACAGTATCAATGAAATCGTTGATCCCTATTCAACGGCAGAGTCTCCTTGGTCGGGAGGCTCGGAATACGGGTCTTTGGTGGCCGGGGAAAACAACGCAATCTTCCATCCCATCGGACACGAAGGGCAGGGCAATATTGTCCTTGGCATTGGCAATAGTCTCGACAGCAGTGCGACCGGCAGCAGCAGTATTCTTTTGGGTTCTGTCCTCCTTGGTATCGAAAATTACACGGGCAAAACCGAATCCTGGGTCATGGGCAAAGGCAACGTGGGGCAAACTGGTGCTGTCGTTTTAGGCACGTACAATGCCCCGGTTGACGATGATGCGTCGCTCATTATCGGAATTGGGACGGGAGATTCCGCGCGCGCGAACGGTCTCGTGGTCCTCAAGGACGGTTCCGTGCTGTTCGGATCCGATACCGTTCTCACCTCCGCTTCAGCGGACACCTACCTTTCAAGTCACAACTACCTCACGCGGGCTTTTGGCACGGATGCATCACTCGGTAGCGGACTTCTGGCGATCGGCAATAGTGCCAGCACGGGCTACAGGAGCATCGCGCTGGGTGACGATTCCACGGCATCGGGAACAAGCTCGGTTACCCTCGGAGGAGGCACGTCATCGGGATACTCGTCGTTTGCGGGCAGCTACGGCCAGGCGTCCGGTGATTTGTCCATCGCTCTAGGCGGGGCCTCAGCTTCAGGAACGGGCGCTATTGCGCTGGGCGGTTGGGATTCCGGAACCGAAACAGGCAATTCGGCCGAAGGCTTTGGCGCGACGGCCATTGGTGGCGATTTGTCTGCCGCAATTGGAGATTTCTCGTTTTCGAGTGGATACCAGACCAGCTCAATCGCGGGGTTCTCCATCGCATTGGGATCCCTCAACGTGGGTCGCGGTGTAACCCTGCCCGCTGATGGATATTCCAACTCGTGGGTGGAAACGGACATCCTCTTTGAATTGGGTAATGGCGACCCCTACGCCTCGCCCACTCAATATTCAAACGCGATTACCGCCCTTAAAAACGGCCGGACCACGTTCACCAACAAATTCTGGAATTCCACCACCCCGGAAACCGTTCCCATCTCCACTTCGTCTTCCGATGGCGAGGCGCTCGTGGTCGAAGGCCACACGGTCCTCAAGGGCAATACCCGCCTCAAGGGCAAAGTAGTCATGGATCAGGCCCAGGGCGATATTTCGATGGGAATCTACGAATGATCGCCTCCAATTCACCGATTCATTTCAAATTCCAATCCATGAAAAGAGATGCCACATGCGCTGCGTTCTTGATCGGGCTGTTGTCCCCCGCGCTACTGAGCCAGACAACCCGAGGAGCCAGCGATCCGGTCTGGTGGACTGACCGTGCCGACAAGGTCATCAACTCCGCTGCGGAGTCCAACAATCACGGCCCCGCGAACGTCGGCCAAGCCAAGTGGACCGCACATCTCGCCGTTGCCGCACTTCATGACTATCTGCCGGCCATCGCCGATGAAATTGAAAGCGATCTAACCGGAAGTATCGTCCCGTCCTGGGATGCTCCTGTTGCGGGCAGCGAGACGGCGAAGGGCCAATACGCTCCCCTGCGTATCGGCCAATTGAAGGCTCTGGCCGCTCCATTCTATAAAAGACTCAACGACGAAGGCGGCTCATACAATCCGATTGTTCCCTCATGGCTTGCCGAGCAGCGCCTAATCAACGGAACGAATTCCGCCGGGTCGATCTATCCATGGACGGCCAGCACATCCAATGACGCGAATTCCGCGATCGCGACGATAGGCCAAGTCAAAGCCGTGTTCGCTCTTCGCTACGAGGCAATACTCGATCATGCTATCCGCTCCGGCTTTGATGATTATTTTCTGGGGGCCAATGACGATGCCAGCACCTCCGCTGTATCCATCGGGTTTGAGGTCTCGCTCTTCGGAAATAGCTACGATGAGTGCTATGTCAATAATAACGGGAACATTACCTTCGGCTCAGCCCTGGAGACTTACACTCCTCAGGCCCTAAGTGTTGCCGGAAGGCCAATCATCGCCCCGTTCTGGGCAGACGTGGATACCAGCGGAAGCGGGTCACACGTTACAACCTACTCCAATCGGGGTAGCGTCGGTGGTCGTCCTGCCTTCATGGCCAATTGGGTTGGGGTTGGCTACTACCAATCCCATGCCGACAAGTTGAATAAATTTCAACTTGTCCTGATTGATCGGAGCGACACAGGATCGAGCAACTTTGACATGGAATATAATTATGATTCCATTCGTTGGGACACCGGCGACGTCAGTGGCGGCATCCCGGCACACTGCGGGTTGTCAAATGGATCCGATAGTGCAATCGAACTCGCCTATTCGGGACAACCGCTCGTGCAGTTGGATGCCAATCCCACTACCATGGTTCCAAATACGACCACCGGGCTGATTTATCGGTCTCGCAACAGCACTGTCCCTGGAAGATTCGTGTTTCAGGTGAGAGATGGTCAGGTTCTTGGCGCGATCACGATTTCCGCCGGGCCGGATCAAAGTCTGGGTTCGTCGACTACCGCGACCTTAGCAGGTAGTGCTTCGGATCCAGCCTCGGGATCCCTCACTTTGCAGTGGTCGGTTGTGTCAGGAACCGCTTCCGAAGTCACGTTTTCAAATTCCACTATTGCTACCCCGAACGTAACGTTTACTGCGGGGCACTCCTACACTCTCCAACTCCTGGCTACTTCAACGAGCGACCCGACGATCAGTGTTTCGAGCACCATGCGTATCAATCCCTGACTGGAAGGGCGGCACAAACCACCCTACTTTCGAAACGATCAAGTCAGCCGCAAAAGCGACAGCTTCCTCCCCGCATGAGGTGTCCCTTCGGGACACGGATTGCTTGCCATCCCAACCCGGAACGGTGTCCCGGGCTTTTATGAGCCGTCCTTCCAGAACGAAGATTCCGGTGGACTCTGTTGGCAAACGGTATCCGGAGCGGGAATCGGTGACGCGAGGACGAGGGGTGGTGAGGGGAGGGTTGTCGTTTGTCACCATGGCTCCTCGAAAGGAGCCACTCCCAGTGGCTCCAGCCACGGATTTCTACTGCGGATAGCGTACTTGGAGGTGCGGGAAGCCGGGTGCGGAAATCCAAAATTCAAAGCGGAGCTGGCGGAGGTGCCTGGAGCCGCGGCCAAGCTGCGGTCGCAACTCGCGATGTGATCGGCCGGTAATGGCTGGCGGTTCGGCTTGAGATGGGGTACAAGCGATGCGTGAGTCGTGCGGAGCCGGATGCGAGGGTCTCGGCAAGACGTCCGGGCCTTTTGCAGACTGCCGATTCTGACACCGATTCAGACATGAAGAAATCCCGGACCGTCTATTTCGCGATCGGCATTCTGGCGTCCGCTTGCCTCATTTGGTGGCTGTTGGTCAGCAAGCTTTCAGGTTTTATCGGTGGCCCGGCATCAGGAGCCAGGAGCTCGGGATCGATCTTCCGGGAGATAGCGGCGCGGTTTGATCAAGCTGTGAAGCGCCATCAGGCCTTCGACCGTGCGGTGGACCTGTATGGACAGGTGGTCGATCAGAACGGCGATCCGGTGGCCGGTGCCTCGATCAAGATCTATCCTCTGGAAGGGCCGAGCCCGGACCATGGTCGCGTACTGACCCAGACCGCGGACGCCGGTGGCCGGTTTCACGTGACCGGCCTGAAGGCCGCCTCGGTGGGGATTGATGCCTCTCATCCGGGCTATATCCCGCTGTCCGATCTCGGCCCGGCAAAGCCCGCGTCCGGACGGGTCATCGACTACGACTCCCCATCCGGGACCGGTCCGCTTCATCGCAATCCAGCCACGCCGGCGATTCTGACCTTGATCAAGCCTCTGCCGCCGGAGCCTCTGGACAAGATCGTGGGTCGTCGCACGGACCTGCCCGGGAATGGGGACCCGCGCTGGCTCGAGATGGACCGGGAGCACCGCATCGAGGTGCGATGTCCCAGCGAGTGGGACCAACATCCCGAGGGACAGCGGCAGAAATACAGTTGGAGGGTGGAGCTGAAACTTCCCGAGGGGGGAGGGTTTGTCGAACGCCATGGGCCCGAGGATTTCGAGGCTCCGTCCGGCGGGTATCAGGAGGCCGTCGTGCTGGATTTTCCGGAATCCCTGCCGACCGGCAAATGGCATCCGGATGTGGAGCGCTCTTATTTCGTCAGGTTTCCGGATGGTCTTTATGCTCGCCTCGATTTCAGCATGGGGACTGGATATGCCCAGTTTGCCCGATGGTCTTCGTGGCTGAATCCGAAGGCGGGTTCGCGAACTCTGACTGTGTTGCCGTGAGGGGAGCGCTGGACGTGAAGGGTTCGCACTGCGTGCCAGGAGGGGAAGCCGGGGCAGAGTGTTGCGGCGGGACGCCACAACCACGTTCCTCTGGTCGCTAGTGATGAATGGTTGGCAGAGCGGCCGGAGATAGTCCACAATCAGTTCGTGAGCCGTCCGATCCGCCACGTCCACGAGAATCCGGAAGCCGAAAAGCTATGCTTGAAACTCGAAGAAATGTTACCGTGCGAGGATTGACCACGATTGTGAATCCCGACCGTAATTTTTCGAATTTTATGAAGCTTGCGATAATCTGTATTGTCTCCGGGTGCGCATTTGCGGATGAGTTTCCTGCAGGATTTCCTTCCTCAGCGTGGGGAGAGATTCAGACTGCCGAACGCGCTGCTTATGAACGGGCGGCGACTTCTTTGCCGGAGGCGAAGCCCGATTTTCAGTTTGATTTCGTACGCTGCGCTGAAAACACACAGGAACCTGCTTGGAATGATGTGAAATATATCTTGAATTTCAGATCTTCGGAAGATCACCATCTATACGAAAGTGCGGTCCACCTTTTAGATGCTCAAGGACATAGCGTATTGAGGCTTCCGCCAAGACTTGAAGATCTTGATGGCGGGCAACCACCTCGCTTCCAACAATTGAATTATTCTTCATGCCTCCCATTTTCCACAAATGGGAGCAGGAAGTGTTTGGCGATGAGGGGCCAAAGGTCGAACAAATTGGGAGCGGGGAGCGGTCCTGATGACTACGTCTTTCTGATTTGGCCCTCAGTTGGGAGTCCTACGCTTGCGTTTGAGTACCGAGAATCCGGCAACGTCCAGTGGGTGGATGCAATGAGTATAAGCCATCCCGCGGTCATGCGGTGGCGCAGTAAAATGGTTTTCAAGGATATGGACGGCGTTAGTGGGAAGGAGATTGTGATCCGCAGGCTCGTGCTTGTTCTTGACGCACAAACCGACGCAGTCCGTGACAAGTACCTTGAAGACGTTGTTCTTGCATGGAATACGGGTGCTTCAAATTTTCGAAATATCACCAATTCCTTGTCGGGAGATGTTCATCAGCGCATCAAAGACGCAATCTCATCTGCAGACTTAAAGGACGTGTATCTCGCCGATGGCCCTGGCATCAACTACGAGCCTCGTCCGGATTTTGAAAATCTTGATATTCCGATTAAAACTGCGGCAGGTGATCTACCCGTGGAACCACAGTGACCGGAGCAGGATGTTGACGAAGGATTGGATTGGGTAGTCAGTTCGTCCATCCCGGCTACGCCGGTATTCCGGCAACGGACTGGAGCGGGACGCTCCAGCCACACTACTGTGGATAGCGTACTTGGAAGTCGGGGGATTTTTTGGCGAGGTCGAGCCAAGCTTGGTCGCCGTAGGGGCCGGCTTTGGCGGGGTCGAAGGGGGTGAAGCCGAGCCTGAGCGCGGGTGAGTCGGTGGGTAGGGACCAGTCTCCTTTGAGAGGATTACGGAAGCGGGGATCGGCGACGAGGGAGGCCTGGTCGTGGCCGAGGGCCTGCCAGGCGGCGAGGGGTTGGCCGAGGAAGTCGGGGGCCTGGCCGTCGGTGCGCCAGTAGAGGTTGTGGTCGATTTCGAAGCGGCCCTTGGCCCAGCCGCCGTTGGAGAGGGTGGGGCCGTCGTGCCAGAGGATGATGTTATGGAGGATGTGGAAGGAGACGTGGTCCTCGGGGCGGGTGTACTGGAGCTGGGAGAGCCTGGCGAAGGCGAGGATGTTGTTGCGGAGGATGTTTTCCTTTCCGTAGTGCTGGTGGTAGCTGCCGCTTTTGGTGTCGGTGACGAGGTTGTCCTCCATGAGGATGCCGGTGCTGCCTTCGTCGTTGTAGAGGCCCCAGCCGCCGTAGGTTTTGGCCATGACGTGGTGGATGTGGTTGTGGCTGACGGTGGTGCCTTCGGAGGGGCCGAGGGTGTAGACGGCGCCCATGTCGCTGAGGAGGCCGTCGCCGATGTGGTGGATGTGGTTGAAGTCGATGGTGTTCCGCTTGGCGCGGCTTTCGGCGTAGCCCCAGCGCCAGCCGACGGAGATGCCGGTGTAGGATTGATAGGAGATTTCGTTGTGGGTGACCTTGTTGTCGCCGCTGTGGCCGATCCAGACGCCGACGGCGCAGGGGAAGACGTGGCCGCCATCGCGGACGATGGAGTTGTCGAGGACATTGCCGGAGGTTTCGTTGTCCGGGGTGGCGGGGAGGTCCATGGTGCCGAAGCGGACGCCGCCGGCACCAGTATCGTGGATGTGGCAGTGGAGGAGATGGTTGTCCCGGCAGCCTTCGCGGAACCAGACGGCGTAGGTGCCGGTGTGGGCGATTTCGCAGGAGTCGAAGGTGATCCTTTCGGCGTGATCGGCCTGGACGACGGCCTCAATGCCGGCGGCGGCTTGCTGGGGCTCGAAGCCGGCGGGAGGGCAGAGCCAGCCGGCGTGGAGGAAGGAGATGCCCTGGAAGCGGAGGTCGTGCAGGGGCTTCCCGGGCTGGCCGCGGAGAGTGAGGAGGCGGGGGAGTTTCGGCACGACTGCCTGGGCGCGGGCGATGTCCTCGCCGGGCCGGGGTTTGTAGAGGACGGTGCCTTCCGGGGTGAGGAGCCACTCGCCGGGTTGATCGAGGAAGGCGCGGTGGTTTTCCAGGACGATGGAGGAGGAGGCGTCCCAGCGGTTCCAGGTTTTCATGGGCAGGCCCTGGGTCACGAGTTGGCCGGTGGCGGGATCGAGGCTGATGGGAATGCGGCGGGTGTTGTCCCACTTGTGGTAAACGAGGAGTTGGATGCGGGCGAGGTCGGCGGGGCTGGAGCCGACGAGGGCCTTGAGGTCGGCGGGGTCGAGGGTGACGGTCTGGCGGGCGGAGTGGTCGTCGATTTTCTGCTCGTCGACTTTGAGGACCTTGAGGCCGCCGTGGTCCGGGAAGCGGGCGAGGGTGGCGCGGTGGCCGTCGACCCAGAGTTGGGCGAAGGGCTGGCTGCCGGCCGGGGTTTCCCAGAGGCCGTCGGCGGTGGACTTGAAGGCGGGCAGAGTGACGCCGCCGGTGACGATGGGGTGTTCGCCGGGCGCGGCTTCCCAGGAGACGCCGGAGTCTTCCGGGCCGAGTTCGAGGGGCGCATCGAGGGAGTAGGTGCCGGTCTTGAGGAGGATGCGCGCGGGCTTCGCGGCGGTTCGGGCGGCATCGCGGGCGGCGGTGAGGGTGCGGATTTCGCCGGCGGGTGATACGACGATGTCTGCGGCGAGGGCGGTGAGGGCGACCGACCCCAGCGCACTCGCCAGCAGCCGGGTGATGAACAAAGTTCTCATGGGCAGCGGCCGATACGTGGTGGTGGGCGGGATCTTTGCGGAAAGGGTCGGGGAGCCGGTGAGACGGGATGTTTTCCCGTGGCAATTTCGTCGCTGCGGGTTGAAATAGGGCCGTCATGAACAGTCCGGTCGAACCGCATTCCGCTCTCGGGCCCATCGAACTCGAAGCGGGCCTGCCGGCGTGGCAGGATGCCGCCAGTGGGGGTGTTTATCTGAAATCCGCCGACTATTGGGAATGGCTGGCGCACCAGCCGGGGCGGCTGGAGACGCTGCCGCCGAAGGGTCCGGTGGCGGTAGGGCTGGAGCATCCGGAGGGGCCGGCGCGGATTTGCCCGGAGACGGGCGCGCTGATGACGCGGTTCCGGGTGGGGCATGGGTTCACGTTTCAGATCGACCGCTCGCCGACGGGTGGGTTTTGGCTGGATGCGGGCGAGTGGGAGGCGCTGAAGGCGCGGAATTTTCACGAGGAGATCCACCGGGTGTTCACCGATGGCTGGCAGAAGGGGGTGCGCTCGCAGGCTTCGCGTGAGGCGCTGGAGGAACAGCTCCGCCAGCAGCTCGGGGCGGAGGATTACCAGCAGGCAGTGGCCTTTCGCGGCTGGCTGGCGGCGCATCCGCATCGGGCGCGATTGCTGGCGTGGATCGCGGAGCCGCTGGCACATGGGAATCCGCGTTAGGGGAGGGCTGCCGCTTGACGTGGCCGCGCCGGTGCTCTGAATAAAGCGGGAATGCCGCCCGTCTCATGGAAGTGCCCGACAGGCGGGTTTGCCACCGGGCAAACCGCACGACGAACCGGGCAAATCACTCCCTCACTGCATGTTGCATCTCCAAAACGACACGCGTAGGGTCCGATATTGAGCAACAGCGGCCTATCGCCCGCATCGGCTCGAACCATCCCAGCAACCAAGGCTTTCGCCAACCAACACCATGAACTTGAAACGAAAAATTCCACTGTGGGCCACGGCCACCGCGTTGGCCCTGGGCGGGCCGGTCGCGCTGATCGCGCCCGTACTGGCCGCCCCTGTCGAGGATCAGGACCAGCAGGGAGCCGAGGTGCTCACCCGGGGTCCCGTTCACGAAGCCTTCGCCGAAACGGTGAGCTACAACCCGGCCGCGGGGCTGATTGTCAAAAAAGCGCCTCCCGCGGCGATCGAGGAGATGCCGCCCGACCAACAGCTTCAGGGCGACAACGTTTCCTGGATCCCGGGCTACTGGGCTTGGGATGACGACCGCGGCGACTTTCTGTGGGTAAGCGGAATCTGGCGCAACCTGCCGCCGGGCCGTCAATGGGTGCCGGGTTACTGGAACCAGGCGGAAGATGGCTATCAATGGATCTCCGGCTATTGGGCGGATTCCCAGAGCACGGAAGTGTCCTACCTGCCGGAGCCGCCTCCGAGCCTTGAATCCGGCCCGAACATCGCCGCGGATTCCGATGACCAGACGTGGGCACCAGGCAGCTACTATTGGAATGACGACCGCTACGTGTGGCGGCCGGGCTATTGGCAGACGGCGCAGCCGAACTGGATCTGGTGCCCCGGACATTACAACTGGACGCCGCGTGGCTATATCTTCGTGGATGGCTACTGGGACTATGCGGTGGCACGCCGCGGGGTTTTGTTCGCGCCGGTGTATTTTTCGCACGACTACTACTCGCGGCCCGGCTTCAGCTACTCGCCGCTGACGGTGATCAGCCTGGCGGTGTTTGCGGAGCATTTGTTCCTGCGTCCGAGCTACGGTCACTACTACTTCGGTGACTACTACGATCCCCGTTATCGGAACAACTACTACGCGCCGTATGCGTTTAACAGCGGCCGCCAGGGCTTTGATCCGTTCTTCGCCCACCAGCGTTGGGAAAACCGTCGTGACCGCAACTGGCTGCAGACCCGCGAGAAGGATTTCACCTTCTACCGTGACAACGCCGCCGCCCGTCCGCCGCAGACCTTCGCCGCCTTCCGCGCATTGGCACCGAATGCCGAGGGAAGGAAGAACTTCGCCATCGCCTCGACTCTGGCCCAATATACCAAGAGCCAGGGTGGCGTGCAGAAGTTCCAAGCCCTGAGCGCCGATCGCCGCACCAAGATTGTCACTCAGGAAAAGCAGGTTCAGGCCTTCACCCAGGAGCGCCAGAAACTCGAAGTGGCCGGCCGTGGAAACGGCAAGGAAGGCAATGGCAAGCGTGTCGATGTCGAGAAGGCGAAATGGACGCCCTCTCCCGTCATCGGCAAGCCGGTGGAACGATTCGCCAAAAGTGACGCCCCTCCCAAAAAACCAGTGGCAGCCATTGGCAAGGTCCCTGGTGCCGAACCAAAGGTCGATCCCAAGGTCGATCCCAACGGCAAAGTCATTCCGCGGGACAACGTTCCTGAACACAAGGTCATCCCGCGGGACAATACCCCCGAGCGCACGATTCCACCCAAAGGCACCGAGCCTGAACACAAGGTCATCCCGCGGGACAACACCCCCGAACGGACGATTCCACCCAAGGGCACCGAGCCGGAGCGCAAGGTGATCCCACGCGACAACACCCCGGACCGGACGGTCATTCCCAAGAACCCCGAGCCGGAGCGCAAGGTGATCCCGCGTGACAACACGCCCGAGCGCGCCGTGGTCCCGAAAAATACCGAGCCGGAGCGCAAGGTGATCCCACGCGACAACACGCCGGAACGCAGTGTGGTTCCGAAAAACGTCGAACCGGAACGCAAGGTTGCGCCCCGTGAGAATGTGCCGGAACGCGCGGTGACCCCGAAAACGGTTGAACCCGAACGCAAGGTCGAACCTCGCACCGCTCCGGGCGGCCCGGCGAACCCTCGCGACAAGGGCAAGGACAAGGACAACTGAGCCTTTCCCCTGCTGCCTTGATCCAAGCCTCGCTTCCTCACGGGAGCGGGGCTTTTTATGACCGGCGATGGGTCGGCAGGGTCAGAATGAAACAGGCCCCTCCCCCTACGGTGTCCTCATAATCGAGATCGCCGCCGAGCGAGCGGGCGAGCCGGCGGGAAAGGGCCAGCCCGAGGCCGACGCCGGGACGGGTTTCGGCGGCATCCCGGGCGGACTTGTGAAAGGCACGGAAGATCCGTTTGCGCTCGCCCGCGGCGACACCGGGACCATGGTCGCGCACCTCGATGCGGATGGCGCTGCGTTCCCGGACGATCGTGATCGTTACTTCCGGAGGTTCTCCGCCAGCGGCGTACTTCGCGGCGTTGTCGATCAGGTTGAAGAGAATGTGCTCCACCGCCGCACCGTCGACCCGCAGCGGCAGGGTTCCGTTTGCATCATCGAGGTCCATCTGCAACCGCAGGGCGGCGGCCGAAAGCCGGCTCACGAACCGCTCGCGCATCGGCTCCAGCAGGTCGTGGACGGTGGTTTCACGCACCGCGGCGCGGGCGCTGCCGCGCTCGATGCGGGAGAAGGCGAGCACGTTCTCGACGAGATGGGAAAGCCGGTCGGCTTCTCGCGACAGGACCCGCAGGTAGTCGCCGCGTTTCTCTTCCTTCACGGCTCCGGCTTCGAGCATGTCCGAGTAGAGGCGGAAGGTGGTGAGCGGTGTGCGCAGTTCGTGGGTGACGGCGGAGACGAAGGACGCGCGGCGTTCGCTGAGGCGCAGGATGCCGCGCACCAACAGCGAGGCGGCCCCGATCGCCAGCAGTGCCGCCACCCAGCCGGCCAGCAGGGATATGGCGATGGGCCGCGGCAGGGCCAGGGCATGGGGGACGGTGCCGGCCTCAAGGCGCCAGGGGAACGAGGCCAGCACCAGGCCATCGGAAGCCGCCTCAGTGGCGGGAACCAGCTTGGCAGCGGGCAGCAAATCCCGAATCTCAGCCAGCAGGGACTTCCTCAGTTTCACGGTGTCCAGCCAAACGCCCTGGATGCTTCTACCGCCGCGGGGCGGAGCGCCTTCCCAGACGATCTTCCGCAGTAGAAACATCTCGCCGCCGATCCAAGTCGGCCGCGGCGGACCGGCATCCACCAGGACTCGTCCCGATGATACGATCCGGGGTGCCGGGAGAGATTGGCCACCGTCCTTGGTGTTGCTGTTGTTTCCCTGAGCCACTTTGGCGACCTGGTTGTCCACCGCCCGGCCGCGCGAGGCGCGTTCCTTCGCGTTGTAGTAGGCCTGTTCCGAATCCTTTTGTTGGGCAAGGCCCTGCTGCTGCGGGACCTGCTGTGGGACGGGGGGCTCATCCGGTTCCTTGAGATTCGCCGACCAGTTCACGCTGCTGATTTCCAGGGAGCCGCAGAGGGTCGTGAACATCTCGCGGCCCTCGCGGCTATCCCGCAGCAGGCGGCGGAGCTGGGGCAATCTCGCCTCCCCTTCCCTGGCCGAGAGGCTGCCATTTTCGGAAAGCTCGAAGCGCATCTTCACCGGGCTGCCGGGGGCCGGTGGGGTAATCTCCGACGTCTCCACCACGGGCCGCTGGCCCTCCTCCACGATCAGGGCGGTGCCGGCGGAATCCATGCGCCACAGGGCCAGGCGCATGCGTTCCTGGAGGTCGGCACGCGCTTCCGCGACGGCCCGCTCGCGCTCGGAGCCGACGACATTCCGCGTTAGCCAAGTCATGGCGCCGAGGACCAGAGCGGCGCACACTCCGAGGGTCAGCCAGACCCACACGCTGCCGCCGGGTCTCATGCCAGTTCCTCCGTATGAAAGCGGTAGCCGCGTCCGCGCACGGTCACCAGCAGGCTTTGATCCTTGTCACCCAGCTTGGTCCGCAGGTGCATGATGTGCATGTCGATGGTGCGGGTATCGGTGCGGTCGGGGTCCAGGTTCCAGAGCTGACGAAGGATTTCATCCCGGGTCACGACACGCCCCTGAGACTCGACGAGATACCGCAGCAGGTCCGACTCCCGCTCGGAGAGTTCCTCCTGGCGGCCATCCTCGAACACCAGCCGCCGCGCGGTGAAGTCGGCGATTCCTCCTGGAACGGCGCGCTCATCCGAAGGGGCCGCGCGCTCGCAGGTGCGGCGCAGCACGGCGTCCACGCGGGCCAGCAGTTCCTTCATGCTGAAGGGTTTCACCACGTAGTCGTCCGCGCCGTTGGTGAGGCCGCGCACGCGGTCGTTTTCCTCACCGCGGGCGGAAAGGATGATGACGGCCTGACCGGGACGCTTCTTACGGAGCGTCTCCAGGATCTCGAAGCCGGAGGGCCCGGGCATGACCAGGTCGAGCAGCAGCAGCCGGTAATTTGCCCGCAGCGCCAGCTCCATGCCGGCGTGGCCGTCGGGTGCCTCCAAAGTACGATATCCGGCGTACTCGAGTACATCCACGATGCCGCGTCTGACCGCGGCATCGTCTTCGACGACCAGGATGGTGGTTTCAGCCATGTGAGGATCCAGTGATACCATTTCCCCCTCCCAATGTGACCTTTTTCGAGTGAGGAAATTTTGACCGCAGATTACGCAGATTGCGCAGATGAGAGAAGAGGTTCGCGAGATTTATTCGGTAGGGGCGGCAGGTGCAAGGCGCGGCTCTATTTGGCTACCGCCGTTCCTTCCAGCGGGATCTTCACCTTCCTGATCTCCAGCAGCGGCCCCAGCTCCTTCACGTTCTTGTAGCCGTAAGTGTGGAGGTTGATGAAGGTCTGCACGTTGAGGGCGACGGTGGCCATTTTCGCGGGGAAGGCCTTCTCCGCGTCCTTGAAGTTGTTGTTGCAGTAGATCAGGATGGGCGTGCCCTTGTCAGGGATCAGTTTTTCCAGCGCGGGAGCATTGAAGTCGGTGAGGTCGAGGTGGAGAGCGCCCTTCACATGCATGAGCTTGAACTTCTCCGCGCTGCGGGCGTCGAGGACGACGGTGCCGGGCTCCTTCATGAGGCGGATGAAGTCGTCCTCGCTGACGCGGTTGGCGGCGCGGACTTTTTCGAGATCCCCCGCCGCGGCGACGAAGCCGGGGTAATTAATGCGGGGATTGGGGGCTTCTTCCGCAGCGTGCAGCGGCGGAAGGGAGCAGGCGATGGCGAGGAGGATGGTTTTCATGGGGATAAGTTGGATGATTGATTCTGGTGAGGTGAGTGACGCATTCGTGGTCATCGTCCCGGCGGGCTGTAGGTATACGGAAGATTCGTTTGGGTCTCCGTGAGCTGATCCTGCTTCATCGCCTCCCGCATCCCTCCGGGATGCCGGTTGGTTTGGGCGTTTTCCGGTGGGGTCGTCGCCAAGGCTCCTCCGCCACCGGCTAATTTCCATTGCCCCTGCCGGGGCAGAGAAGCGGAGATGTGCATCGAGACCGGAGATTCGCCCAAGGCACTGATGAGGCGTCTCAGTGGGACGAAGAGGCGGGACTGAGTTCACTGCATGGGCGATGATTCATCGAAGGGGACGGAGGTTATTTTTGAAAGGTGTAGCCCTTGGCGGTGGCCTGCTCGCGGGCGGCTTCGACGAGGGCTTCGTCGAGGGTTTTTTCCCCCTTGGCGGTGGCCTGCTTTTTGAGTTCGGCTTCCACGTAGGCTTCGCGCTCGCGGTTCAGGGCGAGGATCTTGTCCTTGATCCCGCTGCGTTCCTTGGCGGCTTTTTCGATGAACGCGGCGCGTTCTTCCGGCTTGAGGCCGCGCATGGCCTCCGGAAGGTCCGAGGTTTCGAGTTTGGCGGGGTCGACCTTTTTTTCGCCCCAAGCGTCCACGAGATCCCAACTGGAATTGTAGTAGTTCCCGCTGGCCTTGGCGACGGCGCGGCTCGTTGGGGCGCCGGAAGCCGCATTGGCTGCCGCATCCTTGTCCGCCTGGACCTGATTGCCGGCACCGGCGGCCCGGTTCCTGCCGTAGCCGAGATAGGTCTTGTTCAACTCGACGCCGAGGTCGGCGATGGGTTTGTCCTGGGGAGCCTGGATGGCCGTGACCGCGCGGTCCTGGTCGATGACCATGAAGCGGCCGCCACCGAGAGCGGCTCCGTCGTGCCACGAACCGGCGATGCCTTCCTCACGCCGGCCGCAGTGGATCGTATTCACCACGACTCCCTTCGAGAGCGCATTGCGGCAGGCTTGGCGGGCATCCACCGGGCCTTGGGTGAAGGGTTCATTGCCGGCGATGAAGATGACCTTGTAGGTGTCCTTCGACTGATCCCAGGTGAGGTCGGAAAGGGCGCGCTCGATGGCGGCACCGCAGTATTCCTCGCCACCATTGGTCTTCAGGGCGAAGAGGGACCGGCTGAGGGTATCGAGGTCACGGCTCATGGGCTGGACCTGGCGGATCCAGTTGTTTGCCACGCTGAGGCCGTTGTTTCCATATTCGTAGAGAGCCACCTCCACGAAGGGAGCCTCTCCATCGCGGCGGGCCTCGGTGAAGGTGTTCACCACTTTCCAGAGCTGGGTGCGTGCCTGGTCGATGAGTCCGTCCATGCTGTTGGAGGTGTCGAGCAGGAGGGCGATCTGGACCTTGTTCTTCGCGGGCGATGGGTCATCCACCGGCGGGCGGGGCTCCGCCTCCCGCGCCGGGGTGGGAAGGGCGAGGGCCGCGAGCGCGGCGGCCACGAGGAGAATAGGCGTTTTCATCACGCCTCATCCTTATCCGCTTCCCGGCGTGACGTCCGTAAAGGGCAGGTAAATAAGCTATCGAGCATGGGGCCGCGCGGGGCCGTGTCCATTCGTTGCCGGAGGACGCCCCAACCGGACGGAAGAAGTGCCGCTGCACGGATCCTTCTCAAAGCGGACTAAAGATCCGCGCACCGACTACATGGGTCTGCCGCTCTCTGCATCCTGCCGCTTCTGCGGCCCGTCCTGCCTCATGTCGGCACCCGGCGAACGTCATGCACCGACCGCCGCCAGCACGCGTTCCACGGTGAGCTCGGTCTGGCAGCGGAGGTCCATCGCGCATTTTCCGGAGAAGCAGGGCGAACATTCCACATGCTGCCGGAGGATGGCATGGCGCTTGCCGAGCGGGCGCTTCCACGCGGGTTCATTCGGGCCGAAGAGCACCACGCAGGTGGCGCCGGCGTGCGAGGCGAGGTGCGGAAGTGAACCATCCGCCGCGATGACCCGCTCGTGCGCGGCGAGGATCGGCAGCGAGGCGGCAAGGGGGTCGAGAGTCACCGCGCGGATGTCTCCGCCGAGCGCGTTCGCCAGCATCATGGAAAGGGTTTCCGCTCCGGCGATGCCGGCCAGGGTGAGGCGCTTCCCGCGCGCGATCAGTTCCCGCGCCAGGGCTTCCCAGCGCTCCAGGGGCCACTCGTGGCTGCGCCCGAAATCCGAATCCGGTGCCAGAAGCACGGTGCCGGGAATCGCCTCCACGCCCAGGGCCGCCGGTTCGAAATAGGCCGGGACGCCGGTCTCGAGCCCCATTGCTTCCACCAGCGAGAGGTAGTGCCGCACCCGATGAAGAATCGGGCCCGGTGCCGCCATGCCCACCGGATCGGTCAGGCGCTTCACCAGCGCCCGGTCGTCTCCCGGGCCGGTGCGGCGGGCGATCTGCGCCTTCGCGCAGGCCTCCGCAGCGAGGCCGTTTTCCCACACGATGGCTGCCTCGAACGACGGCCCGATCACCTCAGCCATCGCCCTCGCGGCCGTCTTCAGCGGGTAGTGGAGGATGGCCAATCCCGGCAAGGTCTGCCAGAACATCTCCTGCTCCTGTGGGCATAGTAGCGTGACCGGCAAGCCGGCGGCCACCAGCGCCCGCACCGCCGGCACGGAAAAGCACGCCTCATCCCACCGCTCCGGTGCAGCTACCAGCAGGCCCTGGCCTTGTCCCTTCGGATCGCTCATCGCGCGGAGTCTGGAGTGGGTTGGGGTGGCGTGGCAATGGGAGGTTGTGGGGAATCGAGTTGCCCGAGGAGCTTCGCGGCAAGTTCGGGATTGATGAGAAGGGCGATTCGAAGCTGCGCCGGCTGGCATTTTCGCGCTGCCGCCAATTCGCTGGAGTCACCCGGAGGCAGCTTCTGATCCGCCGTGTTCGGGACGATGTCGATATCGCCTGCATAGCGGCCCTCGTCCGGTGCGGCGGGAAGGCGGGAGACCGGATCGAGAACCATGCGCGGCCCTTCTGCTCCGGCCTTCACCCAAGCCCCTGAAAAGTCATCCGGCGTGACAATCCCGCGGGCGGCCCATTTGACCTGTTCGCGGTGATGATTTTCCAGCCAAGCCAGCATGGTCAGGGAAACTTGCTCCTTGTCCAGATCGCAGAGCTTCCACGGCGCGTAGGCTTCGCTTGAAATCCCCATGTTGCCATCGAGCAACCAGTTCAGCGGAGAAGGCAGCATAGCGAGGTCTGGCGTTTTGCCAAATACCCCTCCGGGAAACAGGTCCCGCAGCACCGGATTCTTCACCGCCTGTTGGTAACTATCGTCCGCCAGCCCACGCAATCGTTCCGCCGCCACTTTCTTCTGCGCGGCAGACAAGCTGAAAGCTTCCGTCAGTGCTGCGAGATAGCACCGCTGTTCGCGCTCGCGCATGTTTTTGTAAACTTCCGGAGCCAGTCCGTCCGGCAGATCGTTCATCAGCCCCGCTTTCTGAAAATCCTCCACCTCCCACCTGATCTCGCGGTCGGTCATCCCGCGCTTCGCTCTCGCGATGTAGGTTCCCACCGGGTCCTTCATCGCCAGTTCCCTGGGCGATGGTCCGCGGCCATCCGAGCGTACCTTGGCCGGTGGTCCCGTGAGCGTCGGTTGGCTTCCAAGCGCACTCAGCCCCTCCGCAATCCGCAGCGCCTGCCAGCACCCGAATCCCAAAAAGGAAAAGGCAACGATCAGCCACAGCGTCCAGCGTTTAGAGGAACGGTTCAATCTGGGAAGGGACTATCGACCAATGAACAATCAGCGAGGAACGAGCTCGGACGCTACGCTCTGACCCACCAAGAGGGCCATCCGATATTGCACAGGTTGGAGGAGGCGGGCCTGTGCTTGTTTGTCGGCGGGAAGGGTGCGAACTTCCGGATTGTCCGGCACGGGCAGGGTCTGGGCTGGAGTGAGCGGAAAGATCCCGGAGGCCGGGAGATAGAGCGTTTCTAGATCGCGCGCTCCTTCACCCGGCTCGCTCTGGAATTCGGTTTCCTGCCCGGTCGTGGGATCTTGAATCACTGGGAACGGCCACTCCCACCTGTTGATCTCTCCGATGCCGGAACTCGCCGCCATCGTCCCTTTGGTGGTGAGGGCGGTCTGGGCAGGCGTGAGATGGCAGAGATTCCACGGAGCATAGGCTTCCTGCCACAACCAGAAGCCTAACGATGTGCCCATCGTGACTTGGAACGAGGACGCGCCCGGAACCTCGAACTCGGATGTCAAAAGTCTGGCCAAGGCTTGTTCCACTTCCTGCCTCTGGGCCTTTGAAAGCGACAGTCCTTCGCTGACCGCTTCCAGATACCACCGCTGTTGCCGCACACGAAACGCCCGGTGGGTAGCCATGGAGTCTTGGGAATCCGGCACATGATCCAATCCGGCAGCACGGAAATCCTCGTCGATCCACCTGATCTCGCGGTCGGTCATCCCGCGATTCGCTCTCGCGATGTAGGTTGCCACCGGGTCCTTCATCGCCAGTTCCCTGGGCGATGGTCCGCGGCCATCCGAGCGCGCCTTGGCCGGTGGTCCGATCAACTCGGTCCGGTGGTGCCCGGTCACGGCGATCTGCATGGCCTGCCAGCCGGCGAATCCCAGCAGGGAGACCGCCACCAGCATCCAGATCGACCAGCGTTGGGGGGTGGTGTTCAAGTGGCTTGAGATTGACAAAATCGAGGCTTACCAGTTCGGCAGCACCGAAGGTGGGTGATCAATGCGCTGTACCAGCGTCGTCGCCAATTCAGCCTTGAAGAGGAGGGCCATGCGGAGTTGGGCCGGTTGCAGAAACCGGCACTGTCTCACAACATCGCCAAGTGGCCAACTCTCACCCAAGTCAGGGCCATTCGGGTTCCCAGGAGGGGCCTGTTCGGGCGTCAGGGGAAAGACTCCGGTGCCGGGAATGTCGAAATACGGGGAGACTCTGGCGCTACGACTGCGGAATGAGACAAGAGCCTCGATCGAGTCGGGAGGCGGCGCTGGCTCGGACTGGCTGTGAGTGTGAAGCGCCATGAATTCGACTTCCTTTCCGGTAACGGGATCCTGGATGATGGGTAGTGGATCGACGTGCAGCCACGAGTAGACAGGTGGGTCGCCAGAAGATTCACCGAAAACCGGCACAACTTGAGAACCCAGCCTCTTCGTCGTGAGGGCGACTTGGTCTTCCATCAAGTCACAGAGGTCCCAAGGCGCATACCCGTCCTTCGTTAGCCAAGCCGATGCCGAGAAATGCGAGCGGGCGAGATCCTCGGCGGACAACCTCGGGAGCGAATGCTCACTCAATAAAGTGAGCTGTGCGATCGTGTCGTCCATGCCTACCGACTCTGCTTCCAACAGCCCGGCCAAATGATTTCTCATTTCAGCCTTCTGCTCCTTTGAAAGCCCGAGCGCTTCTGCGACGGCGAGGGCATACCAGGCATGCTGCTTTTCCCGATAGGCCAGAAGGGACTCCCTCGTGAACAGGGTCGGAGGCTGATCCAAGCCCATGCGCCGGAAATCGTCAGCCACCGAGTGGATTTCCCGGTTGGTCATGCCACGCTTGCCCGCGGCAAGATAACGGCTGATCGGGTCCGCGGTGGCGATTTCCCGGGACGGAGCGACTCGCCCGGTCGACCGTGTCCGCGCGGGGGGTGGCCGATTCACCAAGGCCTGCAAGGCCCGCTCTTCTCCCGAGATGCGGACGGCCTGCCAGCCGGCGAGTCCCAGCAGGGAGACCGCCACCAGCATCCAGATCGACCAGCGTTGGGGAGTGTGGTTCAAGCGGGAGAATGGCATCAGCGGGAATCCGCCGAGACGGGAGGATCAAGTCGGTGCAGCAGATCAGTTGCCAGGTCCGGCTTCAAGAGCAGGGCCATGCGGAGTTGGGCTGGTTGTAGTAGACGGCACTGCGCGAGAAAATCGTCTGAACCGCTGACTATTGCTGACATTTGAACGACTGTCAGCGGAAAGACATTCGTGCCGGGGAGAAAACCGGGCGAGTTGTCGGGAACGAGTAGCCAAAAATGCCACTCCCCGCTTGTCAGGTCGTGTGCCAGCGGCCCGTCAGTCGTGCGCAGCCAACTGTAAGCCGGGGCGTCATCGAATGGATCGGCCGAGGGGTGAATGATCTGCGGGCCGAGCTGTTTCGTGGTGAGGGCGGCTTGTTGCTGGTCCAGCGCGCACAGGGTCCATGGCGCGTAGCCTTCGTCGGCAAGCCAGTGTGTGGCTGAGGCGAAATCTTTCCCTGCTTCTTTGGCGTCGAAGGAGTTTGGAGGCATGCCCGGTTGTTCGAAGTCGAGATTGGTGAAATCGAGCTCCACGTCTGTGCTACCGGCAAACACGTAGGTGGGAATGACCAGGCGGTCCAATTCGGCGGCAGAAAGCATAGCGAGCCTCGCGTTCATGGCGGCCTTCTGTTCGACCGAGAGGTTGAAGGCTTCGGCGATGGCCAGCGCGTACCAGGCGTCTTGTTTGACACGAAACGCCCGGCGGCCTTCGATAGACGCCATGGCCATAGGTGGCGGATCGTCCAATCCAAGAGTCTGGAAATTCTCCACAATGGTCCGGATCTCCCGGTCGGTCGTGCCGCGCTTGCTGGCCGCGAGATAGCGGCTGATCGGGTCCGCGGTGGCGATTTCCCGGGACGGAGCGACTCGCCCGGTCGACCGTGTCCGTGCGGGTGGTGGCCGATCAATCATCCCATGCAAGGCCCGCTCTTCTCCCGCGATGCGGACGGCCTGCCAGCCGGCGAGTCCGGTTAGGAAAATCGCCAGAATGATCAATACCCGACGGCTGTGGGAAGATTTATCCAAGGGCTGAGATGATGTCGAATCCGTGAAAACCTACACTCAATGTCTCATCCCTCTTCATCTGCGTCCATCCCGTCCATTTGTGGTTGGACCTTTTGCTGAATCAGACAGAGGCTTGGCGGTTGAAAACCGCCGCCACAGTGGAGCCTTCAGAATTTCGGGAGGGGGGTGGGCTTGAGGGTGGTGAAGCGGTCGGGGAGGTGGAAATCCGGCTCGCCGTTGCCGAGGTCATTGGCGGTGAGGAAGCGCTGGGCGGGCGAATCGAGGATGAAGGTGACGTTGGCCTTCGTTTCCGGGCCGTAGTCGATGCGTGCCTTGAGCAGGTCGATCGGGATGGCCATGGCGGCGACCCAGGAACCGTCGGGCGCGAGTTCGGCGAAGGTGGCCACCTCGGGCATGGGGAAGTCCTCCCCGGTGTCCCGGACGCGGGGGGCGGTGAATTCGCAGGACCACCAGGCGCTGTTCGGGGAGAGATTGAACTCGAAGTAGCGGCCGCTTTTCGGGTCGGCCAGGAACAGCTCGGCCACGTCGTATTTCCACAGCTCGGCCTGGAATTTTCCCGGGCGGGCGGAGGGGTGGAGGCTGGCGGGTTTCCCCCGGGAGGCGATGAACCAAAGGCGGCGGCCGTCATCGGCGAGGGCAAAGCCGGCGGCGGGCTCGACCGGCTGGCCGGGCCAGTCTTTTCCGAGGCCGAAGAGTGGCACATCGAGGGCTCCCCATTGCAGGGGAGCGGGGCTTTCAAACACGATCATACGGTCCCCGTTACTCCCGCACGGCCAAGGGGTCGAGCCGGAACCGCACAAGATGGCGGAAGTTCCATAAAAAGTTTCCTAACACACATGGAAAAGATTCGCCAAATCCCCTCGTATGTGGTTCATCCGCCTCGGGTCCCAACATGTCACGCCGCACCAAACGCCCCACTGGTTTCTACGACGCAGTCGAATACATCGGTCCGCGTCCCCAGAAGCCGCGAAAGAAGCACCATTTCTTCGGCGGCTGGGTGATCCTTCTCATCGCCGTGGGGGCTGCCTGGATCTTCGGCAAGCAGTTGCTCCCGACCGTGCGGGCGGCTGAAAACGGTGCCTCGATGGAAAACCTGGACCGAACGATCGTGCGGCTGAAGGAAGCCGGTGATTTCGGTAGCCACCTGGCCGCCGCCGCGCTGGCGGAAGCCCGCTCACCGGCCGTCCATGACGAGTCCTATTACAAGATTTCCTACCCGAATGGCGACGTGCCGGCCGGCCGGGGCAATGCCGAGGACGTGATCATCCGCGCCTACCGGGAGCAGGGCATCGATCTCCAGCAGTTGGTCCATGAGGACATGGAGAAGAATTTCCGCGATTACGACCAGGTCACCAAGATCCAGGGTACCGATACCAACATCGACCACCGCCGGGCTCCGAACCTGAAGCGCTTCTTCGAGCGCAACGGCCAGACCCTGAGCACTTCCCGGAACGCCGCCGACTATCTGCCGGGGGACATCGTTTTCCTGATCCTGCCCGGTTCCCACAGTGGTGGCGACGCCCACAGCCAAATCAAACTGCACATGGCGGTGATCGTGCCCGGTCCCGCCGATCATGCCAGCGAGCCGGCCATCGTCCACAATCTGGAGACCTGCACCAAGTGGGATGACGTGCTGTTCAGCTACCAGATCATGGGCCATTTCCGCTACGGGCAGTGACAGTCGGCCCGGGTGCCATTGACGACACATGAGGTCGGTTGACATGAATTGTCAGGCAATGTTAGATTCCCTGACATGCTTTCTTCCACCACCTTTGACATTCCCGGCTACACCGTCACCCAACACATCGGGCTGGTCCGGGGGATCATTGTCCGCTCCCCCACCATCGCCCAGGGTTTCGTAGGCGGGCTGAAGGGGCTGATTGGTGGGAAAATCGGCGCCTACACGGAAATGTGCGAGCAAACCCGCAGCCAGGCTTATGCGGACATGGAGCAACACGCCGCCCAGCTCGGAGCGAATGCCATCATTGGTATCCGCTACGACGCCTCCTCCGTGGAACCACGCGGCGCGGCGGTGGAGGTGCTTTGCTATGGGACGGCGGTGGTGGTGAGGAAGAATTGATGGGGAGAGCGGATCGCCGCATGCGGGGGGAGTGGCGCTTTTCGAAGCGCCATTTTGGGAGATGAGCCATTTGACGGATGCCCGCCGGAGATCGAAAATCGCCACCCGCCACCATGGCGGCTTGAAAGCCGCCACCCCCAGTTGCCGAAAAAAATCCGTGTTCTTTCCCCGGATTCGTGGTTTTTCGTCCCCCCGCGCCCATGACTTCCGCCGAGATCCGCCGCAGCTTCCTCGATTTCTTCCGCGAACAGCAGCACACCATCGTGCCCTCGGCCTCCCTGATGCCGCAGAGCCCGGGGCTGCTGTTCACCAATGCGGGGATGAACCAGTTCGTGCCCTACTTCCTCGGCACGGACAAGGCACCCTACGATCCGCCACGGGCCGCGGACACCCAGAAGTGCATCCGCGCCGGCGGCAAGCACAACGACCTCGAGGATGTGGGCTACGACACGTATCACCACACGATGTTCGAGATGCTGGGGAACTGGTCCTTCGGCGATTACTTCAAGAAGGAGGCGATCCGCTGGGCCTGGGAGCTCGTCGTCGAGCGCTGGGGCCTGCCTGCCAATCGACTTTACGCCTCCGTTTACGCGCCGAAGCCGGGGGACCCGGGTGAGTTCGACCAAGAGGCCTGGGACCTGTGGGCGGATCTTTTCCGCGCCAAGGGTGTCGATCCGGAAATCCACATCGTCCATGGGAATGTGAAGGACAATTTCTGGATGATGGGCGAGACCGGCCCCTGCGGCCCATGCTCGGAACTCCACGTCGATCTGACTCCGAACGGAGACTCCCAGGGCAAGCTGGTCAACAACGACTCCGACCTCTGCATCGAGATCTGGAACCTGGTCTTCATCCAGTACAATGCCGAGGCCGATGGCACCTTCCGCGAGCTGCCTGCCAAGCACGTCGACACGGGCATGGGCTTCGAGCGCGCGTGTTCGATCATCCAGAACACGAAGGGCTTCACCGATTTTTCGAAGAAGCCGAGCAACTACAACACCGACGTCTTCGCGCCGATCTTCCGCAAGCTGGAGGAGCTGAGCGGGAAGACGTATTCGGACATCTATCCGGCACTCGGCGCGGATCGTTCCGCTTTCGATGAGGAGATGAAAACCGCGATCGCCTTCCGCGTGATCGGCGATCATCTGCGCACGCTTTCGTTCTCGATCGCCGATGGCATCCTGCCCGGCAACAACGGACGGAACTACGTCCTGCGCCGTATTTTGCGCCGCGCGGTGAAGTACGGGCGCCAGCTCGGGTTCTCGGGAGACAAACCGCTGTTTGATGGGCTCGTTTCCACGCTGGTGGAACAGCTTGGGGAGGTGTTCCCGGAGTTGCGAGTACGTGAGAAAGTGATTCGCGAGACGTTGAATCGCGAGGAGGAGAGCTTTAACCAAACCTTGGATCGCGGGCTTAGAAGATTGGATGTGGTTCTTCAGAAACAGTCAGAACTCTGGCATGATGCAAATGCAGAAGGATCCATTTTCGCGAGCACCTACAAAATCAATCAGCTTCCGGGCGTTTATGTTTTCGAATTATACGACACCTTTGGCTTCCCCAAAGATCTGACCGATCTCGTCCTGGCTGAACGTGGCTGGACAGCTAGCGATGCAGAATTCGAGTCGGAAATGGCTCTTCAACAAGAGCGCGCTCGCGCTGCGCAGAAGAAAACCATCGTCCGAGCCCTCGATATCTCCACCGACGCCGTCACCACGATGACCGGCTTCGAGTCCGATGAAACCAAAGCGACCGTGCTCGAAGTTCATCCTCAGGAGGACGCGCTTTTCGTCATCACGGACAAGACGCCGTTCTACGCCGAGATGGGCGGTCAGTCGGGTGACACCGGCACGCTCACGATCGATGGCACCGAGCACGAGGTTTCCGCCGTCCAGCAGATCGGCAAGGCGCGCGCGCATGCCATCGCGTCGGACGCGGTGGTAAAGCCCGGCGATGTGGTGACGCTCAAGCTCGACACCTCGCGCCGTCGTCCGATCGAGGCACATCACTCGGCCACGCACCTGCTTCACTGGGCGCTGCACGAGGTCGTTTCCACGGATGCCACCCAGCAGGGTTCGTCGGTGGATGAGAACCGCCTGCGTTTCGACTTCAGCTCGGGTGCGGTGACGTCCGAGCAGGTGGCCGCCATCGAGGAGATGGTGAACGCGAAGATCGCGGAGAATGGCAACGTCTCCTGGACGGAAGTGCCGCACGCCTCCATCAAGGGCCGGCCCGACATCATGCAGTTCTTCGGCGACAAGTACGGAGATACGGTGCGCGTCGTACAAATCGGCGGCGGCAACAACACGCTCGACGGTTACTCGATGGAACTCTGTGGCGGCACCCACGTTCGCAAGACGGGCGACATCGGCCTGTTCAAGATCAAGAGCGAAGGGGCCATCGCCGCCGGCGTGCGCCGCATCGAGGCCGTCTGCGGACCGGCTGCGGAAGCCTGGCTGGCGGAGCAGGAGCAGCTACTTCTCGCCGAAATCGAAACGGCCACCACCAAGGCGGACCTCACGCTTGAAAAGCTGAAGGTGCTCGGCATCGAGGCTTCCTTGCCGCTGCCTGCCGAGCCGCAGGATTACGAACTGGCCACACTCAAGGCGCAGCTCGAACGCCTGAAGGAAGTTTCCCTCGAAGCCGAAAAGACGTTCAAGAAAGCGCAGGCGCGTGCGGCGGCCCAGCAGGCCGATGCCGAGCTGGCCGAACTCATCGAAGCGGGTGAGCCGATCATCCGCACCTTCGAGGCGGATGCCTCGCTGGTGCAGGAACTGCTGAACGGCCTGAAGAAAAAGAACTTCGGGAACGCGGCGTTCTTCATCGTCGATGATGGCGAGAAGCTCCAGCTCGCGACCTACTGCGGCGATGCGGCGCAGGCGCGTGGCTTGAAAGCCGGCGACCTCCTCCGCGACCTCGCGGCGCTCGCTGGGGGCAAGGGCGGCGGCAAGGCGGACCAGGCCCGCGGCGGGGCACCGGATCGCACCAGGATCGCGGAACTCGAAGCCGCGGCGAAGGCGAAGCTCTGAAAAGAGACGGAAGCAGGCGCGGGGCATTGGATTGAATGCCCCGCTCCCACTTCTTCGATTGGTTTACTTCTGCGGGATCGCCTCGAACACCACGACCTGGCCGGGCTTCAGCGTGAACCCGAGCGGCTTGTCCGCGGCGATGGGGCCATCGCCGGGCGGCTTGTCGCCCTTCGGGGAGACGAGCTTGTAGCTGCTGGCGGCACCGGCGGGGAGTTCGAACATCGACGCCGGAGTGGCGGAGAAGTGCTGCTCACGGTCGGAGGGATTGCGCAGGCAGAGGATGCCCTTTTCCTTCGACCAGGACGCCCAGCCGTAGGTTTCGAGTTTCGCCGGATCGCCGCCGATCCAGTGGGTGTCCACGAGGGTGGTGGCGTTGGCCTTGGCCCACTTCGCGGCGGTGGCGAGGGTGTCCCAGTTGTCCTGGCTGAGCAGGGAGGGGGTGATGTACATCTCCTCCATCTGGGTGCCGTAGGCGAAGCCGGACCAGACTTCCTCGGCGAAATTGTTGCCGGGGTCTTCGTTCAGCCAGCGGGCCTGCTTCGCATAGATCACGCCGTGGACCATCAGCGAGTTGATCGGGAACAGCGGGGAAACGGCGACGTTGTATTTGTAGATGTTCGCATCGCGATAGTTGATCCACTGCTGGCGGTGGGTGCCGGTGCCGATGAAGTCGTGGTCATCATTGCCGCGCCAGATCGAGTCGGCGGTGCCGAACCAGAACGGCGAGGGCCAGGTGCCGGTGGTGAGGTTGATGTAAAGGTCCGGCTTTTCCTTTCGAAGGTCGGCGATGAGGGAGATGACGGCCTCGAAGTCGCTGCCGAAATCGCTGCCCGGCTGGACGTTTCCGGCATTCCCGGTGCCGTCGAACTTGAAGTGACCGATGCCATTGTCCCGGATCATGTGGAAGCACATGTCGCGGAAGAGCTTGTAGTAGTTCTTGCCGGAGAGGGCGAAGCTCTTGTTTTTCGGGTCGGAGGGATCGACGTAGGTTTCGTACTCCTTGCCCTTCTCGCGGCCGTTGTTGGCGGTGTTGATGCGGGCTTCCTTCGGCGGGCCGTAGCCGCCCCATGGGGAAAACCAGACGCCGGGGGTGGCGCCGTAGCTCTGGGCCAGCTTGCTGATTTCCTTGAACTCGTTCGGCATGCCCTTGTTGAACTGCCAGAGGGTGGTGGGATCGTCCCAGCCATCGTCGAAGAGGAAACTGTCGAGCTTCACGCCCCGCTTCCTGACCATTTCCTCGCCGTAGGTACGGACCACATCGAGGGCGGCCTTTTCATCGTAGCGGCTGAAGTAGCCGATGTCGTACCAGGTATTGTAGTTCAGGTACGGCTCGTAGGGGCGGGCGCGCTCGAAGTTCACATAGCCGAGCTGGAACTCGCGGCGGAGCTGGCCGGGCTGGGTGACGCCCAGGACCGAGGAGACGACGAGGGCCTTGTTGCGGCCGACCTTGGTCTTGCGCGTGAGCAGGGCGCTCACGCGGCCATCCTTCACGGTGTTCTCCGCCATCGGGTGTTCGACGCCGCAGTAGAAGCTATCGTTGATGGTTACGGGCACGCCCTGGGCGGTGCCCTGCACGCGGGCGTTGTCGGAGGCGAAATCGAGGAGCTTGATCTGCTTGATGTCGGCCTCGCCCATGTGCGGCGAAAGCGTGACGGTCTGGCGGATGAAGGAGGCGCCGTCACGGAGTTCGGCTTTCCAGACGATCTCGTTGCCAAAGGCATCCCAGGCGAAATGGATTTCCAAGGTCTGCGCGGCCACGCGGTCGGCGAGGCGGCGGCCTTTCGGCTGGGCTTCGATCCTGCCGGCGACGGGCTTGAGGGCGACCCAATCCGCGGAGTTGACGACGAAGGGCTGGGACTTGTCATTGTCGTCTAGCCGCTCGCCGCTGAATTCGAAAAGCTTGGTGCCGAGGTCGTAGGAACGGCCATTGACCTTGTCGATCAGGCGGACGCCAGTGATGCGGCCTTCGTCGGAAAGGACGGTGAAGGAGAGCTTGTCATTGGCGATCACGGCACGCGAGTCGGTGATCGTGGACGCCGGGACGGGTGCCTCCGCCGTGGGCGCGGCAGGGGCGAGTGGGGTGAAGGCCAGCGCCAGCGCGGCGAGCCAGAATGGACGAAACGGTTTCATAAATAAGGAGCGGGGTGAGAATCCGGGTGAGCGGTGGGAAACGCAAGCGGGGAGCGGGTTTTTTCAAATCCGCGCTTTGTAATGAAACCACCCGCTGCCGGATCAGGAGCCCTCGGCGAGCTTCCGGATCGTCTTCAGGTTCCGCAGGGTGGCCGGACGGCGGAGGATTTTTTCGAGGACCGTGCCGGAAAACAGGGAGTCACTGCTGCGGCCGATACGATGCCAATAGAGGTCGCAACCGGCGGCGTGGAAGCGATCCTCCGGGGTGGTCATGGCCTCCACCCTGACGATGGCGGCGGCATCGAGGGGCTCGGCCGTGAAGCCAATGTGGGTGACGGTGCCGTCGGAGTCGGAATAGGGATTTGCCTTCACGATCGCGGCCAACTCCGGGACCGAGCGGATGAAAGTGTCCACGCGGTAGCCGAGTTCCTTTTCCAAAAGGGCTTCGATCTTTCGCTCCAGCTTGTCGGGCTTCGCGGTGGAATCGAAGAGCACGTTCCCGCTGGCGATGAAGGTGGCCACGTTCCTGAAGCCGTCCGCCTCGAAGATCTTCTTCAAGGCCTCCATCTTCACATTTCGGCCACCGACGTTGATGGCGCGGAGAAAGGCGACGTGGCGGGGCATGGTCAACCGGGAAGGAGGGGATGATCCGTCTGTTTCATCTTTTCAAAGCGCGTCTCTCGCTGGACACCGCTCTCGTAAACATACTTCATCATCTCTTTGGTGATCCACAGAACCCTCGGTGGAGCAGGATTGTAAATCCCTTTCCATTTTGGATCGTCATCTGGGACAACCCAGGTTGCCGTCAGGCCACCACTGCCTTCCCGGACCAATAGGAAATTGGCACAGCGCCCGTCACCTCCAAAGCTTTCCCAGATCAATACCGCCGTGCCGTCCGCACTCGGATGGACCACCAGATCTTCGGCCACTTCATCATCCGTTTCCCCGTCGCTGAAGGCACTCCCGGCATCCAGGACGGCACCATGGTGGGCAATATGATAAAAAGACCGGGATTTCGTGCCGTCACTTGAGTAATCCCACGGGAACCTGTGGAGCTCGACGGTCCACGCGTCATTCCTCCACTCCTGCTTTCCTGTCCTTGGAAGGGCCGGTCCCGGAGGGGGATGACTGGCGCAGCTTGGGAAAACCAGACACGCCATGGCGGCAGCAATAAGGGAAAACTTCATGGGGTGGTCGGCGATGATTCTAAGGGGAAGTCGGGTGGTCTTGCGAGGGGATGCTGTCGAACAGCGCTTTCCGGGCTGGCTTACCCTTGCAACCGTACCACACCGAGTCGTTGGACAGCGTTCTGATTTCAACATCCGCCCGCCAATCGGCTTCGGTTTCGTCGCAACAGGGAGGCATGCCCGACAACTTCAGGAAACTGGAAACGAGCTTCCCCTGCCGTTCGCGGACAAGCAGGTAGTTGTGCCATGGGCCGCAGTCATTCTGGATATCCTCGTGGATGAGAATTGTGTGCCCGTCGGGACTGGTGTGGATGTCCACCGATTTGGAGACGTCAGCGTCCGGAGCGTAGTGGCGGTTGTCAGACACGGCGCTTGGCACGTTCAGCTCCATGCCTTTGCGGACGATCCGGAAAAACGATCCGGGCTCATTGATCTCGAAGCCATCCGGCCCCGGAGCTTTATGATAAGGGAGACGATGGAGCGTGATCTCCCATCCGTGATTCTTCCACGTCAGAGTAGCAACTCGAGGAACGATGATTCGCTCCGGTGGGGCTTTCGATGCGCAGCCATCGAGCGCCAGACTGGCTAAGATGGCCGGGAACGACAGGAATCTCATGGCTGGGAGCGCGACTGCTTTTTACAACTGCCTCCGATCAGTATCCGAACCCCCAAGTAGAGAAGTCCAATCCCGAGCAGGCCGGTTGGCAGGATCCAGCCCAGGACGCCGGCCCACCCGCCTTCGGTGACCCAGAGATAGCCAAGCACCCACATTCCAGGAAGCGGGGCGAGAAAAGCGGTTACACGTCGCATGGAAGTAATGGCCGCAGAACGGCTGAACGTGGAGTATCAAATCTTGATGTCCGGTTCCAGCGATCTTACGAGGCTGGAACTATTTCCATTTCATCCTAAACTCGCCCTGTGATCTACCTCGATGCCAACGCGACCACGCCACTTTTGCCCGAAGTGCTGGAGGCCATGCTGCCTTGGTTGACGACTGGTTTTCACAATCCAAACGCCTCCTATCGTGGCGCAAAGGCGGCGCGGCAGGCGATTGAAGCGGCGCGGAGCCAGGTGGCCGATCTGATCGGAGCCGCACCGGAAGAGATCGTATTCACCAGCGGCGGCACCGAGAGCACAAACTCGGCGTTGAAGTGGTTGGCGCGGCTGATTGGGCGCAAAACCGGACGCGTGATCACCTCCGCGGTCGAGCACAGCGCGGTGCTGAAGCCTTGCGAAACGTTTGCGGAAGTCGGTTATCCGCTGACACTTTCGCCGGTCGATGGGCTCGGAAGGCTGAAGCTGCAGGAATTCCGCGAAGCCTGCGCGGCGGCCAGGGAGGGCGGTGGATTCGCCTCCATCATGTGGGCGAACAACGAAACCGGCGTGATCCAGCCGATCGCGGAAGCCTGCGCCATCGCGAAAGAATACGGTCTCGCGTTTCACACCGATGCCGTCCAGGCGGTCGGCAAGATCCCGGTGGATGTGCGGCAGGTGCCGGTCGATTTCCTGTCCCTCAGCGGGCACAAGTTCCACGGGCCGAAAGGCGTCGGCGCGCTCTATATTAGAAGCGGCTGCCGGTTCGAGCCGTTGCTTCGCGGCGGCGGCCAGGAAGGCGGACGCCGCAGCGGCACCGAGAACACTGCCAGCATCGTCGGCTTGGGGAAGGCGGCGGAACTGGCGAAACAGCGCCTGACTTCCGACACGATCTCCCCGCTCCGGGATGCCTTCGAATCCCGCCTGCTGGGCAGCGTCACCGGTTGCGAGGTCAACGGTGACCCGGCTCACCGCCTGCCGGGCACCAGCCACGTTTCCTTCGAGCGCTGCGAGGCGGCCGGCCTGCTCATCCTGCTCGATGATATGGGCATCGCCTGCTCCGCTGGTTCCGCCTGCATGACGGGGAAGCAGCAGCCCTCCCACGTGCAGAAGGCCATGGGCTTTTCCGACGCGAAGGCGAAAAGCAGCCTGCGACTCGGCTTTTCGCACCTCAATACCATGGAGGAAGCGCACCAGGCCGCCGACGCCGTGGCAAAGGCCGTGGAAAAGCTCCGGCGGGTCCAGGGAAGCGGCGTGGGGCCGGTGACGGTCTATACCCCCTGATACTAGGGAAACTACGATCCTGACGAAATCTTCACCGCCGAAAAACGACGATTCTACGGTGATTGGCAGGATTCTTGCAGCGGTGATGCGCCGTTTCCCTTGCCAGACTGGGAAAAACCGGGCATAGCGCCCCGCCCGCAGCGCCACCGCCACCTCCCTGCTACTTTTCCTATGTCACTCAAGATCCGTAACCTCGCCATTATCGCCCACGTTGACCATGGGAAAACCACGCTCGTCGACCAGCTCCTCCAGGCTGGCGGCACCTACCGTGAGAACCAGGCCACGCAGGTGCGCGCCATGGACTCGATGGACCTTGAAAAGGAAAAGGGCATCACCATCAAGGCCAAGAACACCTCCATCCACTGGGAAGGTTACACGATCAACATCGTGGACACCCCGGGCCACGCCGACTTCGGCGCCGAGGTGGAGCGCGTGATGAAGATGGTGGACGGCGTGCTGCTCGTGGTGGACGCCTCTGGCGGCCCGCAGGCCCAGACCCGCTTCGTGCTGCGCAAGGCGATGCAGGAAGGCCTCAAGCCGATCGTGGTCATCAACAAGATCGACCGCCCGCTCGCCGACCCGATGAAAGTCCACGACCAGGTCCTCGAACTCTTCCTCGACCTCGATGCCGATGAAGAGCAGTTCAACGCCCCTTTCAGCTACGGCTCCGCCCGCGACGGCTACTTCATGGATTCCCCGGACGACGAGCGTAAGGATTGTATCCCGCTGCTCCAGAAGATCGTCGATTTCATCCCGGCGCCCAAGGCCGATCCGGACGCGCCGTTCCTGATGCTCGTTTCCAACATCGAGTGGGACGACTACGTCGGCCGCGTGGCCATCGGCAAGATCCTCGGCGGCGCCGTCACCAAGGGTGACACCGTCTGGCTGCTCCGCCAGGACGGGACGAAGGTGCAGTCGAAGGTGATGAAGACCTTCACCTATTCCGGTCTTGCCACCACCGACTCCGAAGGTTGCGGCGCGGGCGGCATCGTTGGCATCGCCGCCGGCATCGAAAACATCGAGATCGGTGAAACCATCGCCGGCAGCCCGGATATCGCCCCGCTGCCATTCGTCGCCATCGACCCGCCAACGGTGTCGATGCAGTTCTCGATCAATGACGGCCCGCTGGCCGGCAAGGAAGGCAAGCACGTGACCTCCCGCGCCATCCGCGAGCGTCTGATGCGTGAGTTGAAGACCAACATCTCCATCACCGTGGAAGACACCGACACCTCCGGTGTCTTCAACGTCTCCGCCCGTGGCGCGATGCAGATCGCCGTCCTTGTGGAGCAGATGCGCCGTGAAGGATTCGAAGTCCTCGTTTCCCGCCCGGTGGTGATTTTCCGCCGCGACGATGCTGGCAAGTTGCTCGAACCATTCGAAACCCTCTATGTGGAAGCCCCCGGCGACTACACCCAGGGCATCCTCAAGATTCTCATGAACCGCAAGGGCATGATGGAGCACATGGACACCGAGGCCTCCGGCCGCGTGTTCATCCAGGCCACCATTCCCACTCGCGGCCTGATCGGCTTCGAAACCGAGCTGGTCAACCTGACCTCCGGCCACGGCATCATGTCCCACCTTTTCAAGGAATACGCGCTGCACGCCGGCGAAATCCAGAACCGCACCACCGGCACGCTGGTTTCCATGGATTCCGGCACTGCGACGCCTTACTCGCTGCAGATGCTCGAAGAGCGCGGCGTGCTCTTCGTCGCCCCCGGCGATGCGGTCTATGGTGGCATGCTGGTCGGTGAAAACCCCCGCGTCGGTGACCTCCCGGTCAACCCGGTCAAGGAGAAGCACCTCGACAACATGCGCTCCTCCGGCAAGGACAAGACTTCCAAGCTCACCCCGCCGGTGCGCTTCTCGCTCGAGCGCGCCATCGAATACATCGATGCGGACGAACTGGTGGAAGCTACCCCGCTGAACATCCGCCTGCGCAAGCGCGTGCTGGACGCCAACGCCCGCAAGCGCGCCTCCAAGACCGGCGCCGGCGTGGAAGACCGCTCGAACCGCGGTTGATCCGGGCTGGAACGACTGATTTGGAAAAGCGGACCGGAAACGGTCCGCTTTTTTCGTGCTTCGGAGCACTCTTGCGCAGATCCGGCATTTCGGTTATCAGTCAGTCATGGACGAATCGCTCCGCGAACGCTTCAAGGACAACCCTTTTGCCCAGGCCGTCCTCAAGGAAGGCTTGGCGATTCAGGACCGTTTCAAGGCGGAGCCTGTCTACGCCACGACAGGCAAAGGTTCGCTGCGTTCCGTCGGAGTCGAGGAAATCGAAGCGGCGAAAAAATGCGATCCGACTCCAGTACCACGTAAAGCGTGAATCCAACTTCGCGAACAACTTGGTTGGCGGACGCGTCATGGGATTTCGTGGAGTATCAGAATCTCCTGCTCTGCGAAGCGAAGTCGGCCAGGCATAGACCAACATCGGAGGGATTCGAGCCTACGAAGGCCCTTTGGAAATCGGTCCATGCAACCGAAATGACTCTGCCGGAGGTGATCGAGCTCTGCAGGAGATGCCACCGCCTTGCGCCATTCTGCAACTACAACGGGAATACCTTCGCGGCAATCGCCCGAACTCTGATAGCGAAAATTGACCGGCCTCCATCAGAGATCGCAACAGCTCGCAGCTTGGCTGGCCATATCGTGGCAGGGGTGGCGAGCGAAGAAGAGATCGGTGCGTTCGAAGCCTGGTGCATGGACCCAGCCTGATGCCAGATCGCCGCAGGCGTCGTAGCGTAAGCATTCCTGCATGCGATTCCTGCGACGGACAATTGGAAACGCGTTCGGATTCACGGGAAGACTCCGCCGCTCCCGCCCACAAGTAGGAATGCTTGTACTACTTTGCTCCGCTCCCGTGATTTCGACCGTTTCACGGATGAGCCGGATGATCTGAAATTTGCAGGCAATTTATCACTGTGCCCTTTTCAAATTGCGTCCGACCTCTCACATTTCCCGCGCCATGCTTCAGATCAAGCCCGCTTCCGATTGTGCGTTCGACCAGATTTCCCTTGGTGAGGTGATGCTGCGCCTCGATCCCGGTGAAGGCCGGATCCGCACCGCCCGCCATTTCACGGCCTGGGAGGGCGGCGGCGAATACAATACCTCGCGCGGCTTGCGGAAGGTGTTCGGCTACAAGACGGCGGTCGTGACGTCGTTCGTGGACAACGAGGTCGGCCACCTGATCGAGGACTTCATCATGCAGGGCGGCGTGGCCACGGATTTCATCCAGTGGCGCGAGGATGACGGCATCGGCCGCAAGGTGCGCAATGGCCTGAACTTCACCGAGCGCGGCTTCGGTATCCGTGGTGCCGTGGGCAATCCGGATCGTGGCAACACCGCCGCCTCCCACCTGAAGCCCGGCGACATCGACTGGGATCACATTTTCGGCAAGCTCGGCGTGCGCTGGTTCCACACCGGCGGGATCTTCGCCGCGCTTTCGGAAAGCACCGCCGCCCTCACCGTGGAGGCGGTGAAGGCCGCCAACAAGTACGGCACCATCGTTTCCTACGATCTCAACTACCGCCCGTCGCTGTGGAAGACCATCGGCGGCCTGGCCAAGGCCCAGGAGGTCAACCGAGAGATCGCGAAGTACGTCGATGTGATGATCGGCAACGAGGAGGACTTCACCGCCTCGCTCGGCTTCGAGGTCGAGGGCGTGGACCACAATATTTCCAACATCGAGACCGATGCCTTCAAGACGATGATCGAGACGGCGGTGAAGGAGTTCCCGAACTTCAAGGTGGCCGCCACCACCCTGCGCGGCGTGATCACCGCCACCATCAACGACTGGAGCGCCATCCTCTGGCACGCCGGCCAGTTCCATGAGAGCCGCAAGTATGACAAGCTGGAGATCCTCGACCGCGTCGGCGGTGGCGACAGCTTCGCGTCCGGCGTGCAGTTCGGCTTCCTTGAGTTCAACGACGCGCAGAAGGCAGTCGACTACGGTGCGGCCCACGGCGCACTGGCCTCCACGACTCCCGGCGACACCTCGATGGCGACCCGCAAGGAAGTGGAGAAGCAAATCTCCGGCGGCGGCGCGCGCGTCGTGCGCTGAGGGATTTACGGCATTCCCAGTATTTCCAGGAGCCGCCGCTGTCTCGCCACGGCGGTTCTTTCTTCCTCGGCGGAGAGGTTTCCGGCCCACTCGGTTCGCGGTGTCTCCAGGGTATCGCGCCGGGTCCAGTAGCGGTCCTCTTCATGGGAAAGCAGGATCATGCCGACCAAGGTCAAGCAGATCAGGGCCAGCGGAGCCAGCAGCACCCGGGCGATGGTGCTGCGGTGCAGCCGCCGCTCGGGGGTATGCGAGCGGCCCCACCAGAACAGGATCACCGGCCAGGAAAGTGCCAGGAGGGGCACCGCCCACAGCACTGGCGGCCACAACTGGTAAGCCACCCGGCCCCGAGTGGCCAGGGATGGCAGCCAGTAGGTGAAGATGAAGCTGAGAGTCGGCAGCCAACCGGTGGCGAACGACGCGAGCGCGAGCGCCGAGAACCAGCGGCCGGGATTGAACCCGCGACTCTGGAAGCCCAGCACGGCCCCACGTTTCCCCAGCCTCCAGCGCACCATCTCGATCGTGAGCACCAGCATCGAGATCACCATGGCAAACGCCACGAATTGATAATTCGCGATCAGTGAGACCGAGATCGGACGGTGCATCAGACCGAAGCCCGCCGACCGCACCAGTGTCAAATAGATCCCCAGCGGCAGCAGCCACCCCACTGCCAGAATCCACCCATAGTCGGACAGACGCAGCAGGCCGCCCAATCGCTCCGGCAGCGGCCGCACTGCCCGACGCCAGCGATCATGGCAGAGCCCGCAGCCCCCAAGCCCCAGTACCGCAATCAACAGCGCGAAGCGCAGCGACAGCCGCTCCACCATCGCCCGCGCCGCCGAGGCCGTGGGTTTCGTTTCCTGATCGGTGGCCTTTTGGCTCCATGCGTCCAATCCCGGGACCGGCAGGAAACTGGTGGGTTGACTGCGGTTCCATGATACCGTGGCGGGCTCCATCAGGCCCGCCATGGAGGATAGTTTCGCCGCCTCCTCAGGTGTCGACTTGGGAACGAGATGCACGAGCCGCTGCACCAGCGCCTGCATGAAGCCGCCGGCCACGAGACGACCGAGATGCGGCAGGCACTTCGAGTCCCGCACCAGCTTTCCGGCATAGACCTTGAAAAGTGCCGGCGCCTCGTCCGTCACGGGGCTGTCCTGGTCGGTCTCAAGCGCCCGCTGCCAGAGGGCAAGATAGCGGTCGAAGACTTCATACAAGGCGGAATCTTCGTGCAGGATCAGCGTCCGCAGTTGCACGATGTGCGCGTAGTCCTGCGGCCGCGGCAGGGCGGCGATCTGGCGGCGCACGAATTCGTCGCGATGGCTGTCGAATCGTGGCATCGCCATCGCCTTGCGGATCTCGGGGAGGGCCACGGCGGTCTGCTGGCGCCACTCCGCCCGGGAAGGGACGGTGATGTTCCAGGTTTCGAACGCCTTCAGGCAGCGGTACCAGCCGTTTCCCGGGTCGATCCGCTCGCCGGTTTCCACATAGTCGTCCGGCAATTTTGCCGTCCTGCCGAGAAGCGCGAGGGCATAGCGGTTGTAGAGCACGGGATCGTCCGGATGGGCTTCCCAAACCACTTTCCAGCGAATGTCATCCTTGGATTGGGAAGTATCGCCGAAGAGGGTCAGGCGGGCGTCTGCGGAAAGCCCTTTCGTGAGCCGTTCCTCCGCCAGCCGGGCCGTATTGGTGCCGAGGCAGGTATTCCACAGGGGATACCGCGCCGAATAGCCGCTGAACTTCACCTCGGCGGCATTCGCGGCATTGATCGCATCCGGGTTGATCATTCCCGGCCACAGTGAAACCGCCAGGACCACCAGCAGCCAGACACGCCGCCATTTTGCGCTCCCGCCGCGGGCCGCCGTTTGCTCCATCCGCTTTGTCACCGTTTCCAGAGAATCGCCCTTCGGTGGCGGCACCAGCGTGGCGGTGTGGCCGAGGGCCTCCGCGAGGAGGGAACGGCAGCGTTCCTTGTCACCTGCTCCGGGCACGGAGTCCAAGGTCACTTGCAGGAACCGCTCTTCATCACTCCTCACGTGAGACATCAACTGAAGCACACATGGCCATGCGTCGAGCAAAAGCGGGGTGGCTCACATCTTCCCGATGATATCGAGGGCCTGCTGCTGATAGTCCGCGGCATCCCTCGCCTCGCGTGCGCTGGCATTCCCAGCCTGAGCGGCCTTTGGCACCTCCTTTGCCGTGTGATGGAGGTCCTCTAAATGGGAAAGCTGGATCATGGCAATGAAGGTGAGGCAGGCGACCGGCAGCGTGATCATCATCACGTCCGCCACCACGGCTCTGATCGGGGCTTCCTTTCGCGCCAGTTGCCGTCTCGTCAGCCGGAGGGACAACAGCACGATCGCCACGGCGAGGAGGACGGCCGCCGCATGCCAGACATCGATCAAAACGATTCCATACGGAAGCGTTCGGAAGCCAAGCCGGGTGACTAGAACGTAGAGCAGCACCGGCACTCCCAGCGCGCCGGTCAGGATGATCACACGGTCGCGGAATTCCAGCCGCCCGCCCGATGATGGCTTGGATTTCCGGAAGGTGAAAATCCGGACGGCAGCGCACCCGGCCAGAGCCGTTACCAGCACGGCAAGTCCCATACGCAGGGCCAACCCTTCCAGGACAGACCTGGCCGCCGCTGGATCACCGGTTGGTGGATCGATCATGCTCCGGTCGCAAACCACGGCCGGAACCATATCGCGCCTCGCTTTCGTCAAATTTTCCAAGCGTTTCACCAGCTCGTTTTCGCGCTCGAATTCCGCGTCGTCTTCTCCGGGAGTGAGGTACGCATAGCCGTATGCGAGTTCGGCAATCCCTTGGGCGAGGTACCATTGGGCGGCCCACGTGCGGGAATCCTGCATCAGTTTCAGGGCGAGGGTTTTCATCATCACGCGTTCGGAGGGGTTTTCCGGGCGGCCGTTGTCCGGCCGTGCGACGAGGTGACTCGGATATGGCATTATGCGGAAAATTTCGTTCGCGCTCTGTTCGAGAGGCAGTCGGTTCAATATGAGCTCCACCTGATCGTGCGTCTCTGGCAGGGCCTTGACCTGCCGCCCCATGAACGCGTCGCGATAGCTGTTGAAGCGTGGCATCGCAATCGCGTCGGCGAGTTCCGCCAGAGCGGGAGCGGACTCGCCACCATCGGACCGGGACGGATGCGCCACCATGGTTGCAAGGAACCGATACCAGCCGTTGCCCGGGTCCATCTTCTCACCGATGGCCACGTAGTCGGCAGGCAGTCGGCCCGTGTGGGCGAGTACCGCGAAGGCATGGCGGTTGTAGAAGACAGGATCATCCGGATGGGCATCCCACAACGGTTTCCACCGGTTGGCGGGCGGGAGCCCTGGACTGCCTAACAGGATCTCGGCATCTTCTTCCGAAACCATCGTGCGAAGCCGGGCTTCATTGGTCCGGAGGAGGTGCCGATCGTAAAACGCGTTCCACAGATAGAAACGGTGGTAAGTCGGCTGGGCCAGGTTCGCCGCCATTGCGGCCTTGCGGTTGATGATTCCGGGCCAGATGGAAAGCAGCACGGCCACCAGCGGCAGGTACCATTTCCGCAAGGAGTGGATCCGGGTAATCAACATGGCAGCAGCGTACTTCTGTCATTGAGAAACCCGGTGGAAGCCGGAAATGTCTATGGAACCGTTTCCTTTGTGGCCCTCTGGGAAGTCCCTCCGCCACTTTGCGAAAACCGGATGCCAGCGATCCCGTCGAGCAAAACGGCTGGCGATCCTGCCAACGCATTCGGCGCTTTTGCCCGAGAGAATAGGGCCCGAGAGGGTGTATCGTACCGAGTTCGATTATTCTGCCCATGAAGACCCGCCGTCAGTTTCTGAAAACCGCCCTTGTTGCTTCGGCCGCCTACCCGCTGCCCTTGAAGGGCGCCACCGGGGCTCCCAAAAAGCTGCGCATTGGCATCATCACCGACATTCACAAGGACATCATTCACGATGCCGACGAGCGGCTCGGCACTTTCCTCGATGAGATGAAGAAGGAGAAGGTGGACGCCATCCTGCAGATGGGCGACTTCTGCCAGCCGAAGCCGGCCAACAAGCCGTTCGTGGATCGCTTCAATGCCTTCCCCGCGCCGAAGTTCCACGTGCTGGGAAACCACGACATGGACGGCGGCTTCAAGCGCGAGCAGGTGGTGGCCTTCTTCGGCATGAAGAGCCGCTACTATTCCTTCGATCTCGGCGGCTTTCATTTCATCATCCTGGATGCCAATGACAAGCCGGACGGCTGGAAAGGCGGCTACTCCCACTACCTGGCACCGGATCAGGTGGCGTGGCTGGAGGAGGACCTCGACAAGACCACGCTCAATACCTTCGTCATCTCCCACCAGAGCCTCGAGCGCCCGGCCTGCATCGACAACCAGGCCGACGTGCGTGCCATCCTCGAGGCTGCGAAAACGGCCGACGGCAAGCGCAAGGTGGCCGCCTGCTTCAACGGCCACTGGCACATCGACCACGAGCGCGTGATCAATGGCATCCCGTATGTCCACATCAACTCGGCTTCCTACTACTGGGTAGGTAGTAAATTCCAACATGCTTCGCTCGACCCCGAACTGGCCAAAAAATATCCGGTCGTGTCCTCCACCTCGCCTTACACCAAGCCGCTCTTCACCGTACTGGAGATCGATCCGGTCGCGGGAAAGTTCACGATCCGCGGGGCCAAGTCTGAATGGCTGGGAAAGTCTCCGCAGGAGCTGAACTACACCTCCACGGAAGTGGAAAGCGCCTGGATGCGACCCGCCATTTCACCGGTGGAGGAAACGTTCGGCAAGGTGTGATACGGCCACGCATCCATTGATTTTTTGCTGCTTTTTCTTCCAGTGATACGCCGAATATGGCATGATCGGCATTCGCTGATGCTCTGCTCCCGTGACATCCGCGGAAATCGTCCCCCGTGCGACTCCCATCAACTGGACGAGACCCACCCCGTCGCCGACGCCGGGACAGGAACGGTGTGTATCCGTGCAAGCGAATCCAAGGCATGACCGTGGACACGACTCTCCAGCGCACATTGATCCCGCTCGCGCCGTTGATTCGGAACGCCGAAGCCTCACTGGTGGAACTCCAGTGTGGCGACATCATGGTGCCCATGATCGTTCCGGATCGTCAGCCCAGGCTCCCCCGGCATCTGCGCTGTTGGACGACGTGCCTGGAATCGATGGCGGTCGGGTTCGTGATGGAAGAGTGGCGGGCCCGCACCAAGCCCGGCCCGCTGCATGCGGCGGTGGCCGGTGCCTGCGCCTTCGTTTCGTCCCGCGGTCCGTGGCGACGGGCGATCCAACTGGGGAGCCTGCCGTTTTCCACGACCCTGCGCACAGTCTCGGAGGAAAAGTTGATGTGGGAATTGCTGCCGATGCTGAGAGAAGAAATGCCGCATAGGCCCTTCGCGATCCGCCATGTACTCGGCAGGGAACAGCCGCATCTTCCCGATGAGACGCTGTTGCTGCCAGCGCGGGCGGTCTACTTCCACGATTTCTCGGAGGGTCCCGCGCCACGACCCAAAAATTTCCGGCGGGATCTCAATTTCTTCCGTCGATCGGAACTGCTGCGCCTGGAGGACCGGGATTTCACCCCGGAGAGAATCGAGGAGGGCCTCAGGCTCTACCGTCAACTCTATCACAATCGCTACTCGCGGCGTCATCCCGACTATACCGTTGAAATGGTCATGCTCGCCCGTAAGCGCGGCTGGCTGCGGCTGGGCGGCCTGTCCGATCCCGACGACGACCGGCTTCTGGGCTTCTATGCCATCCACGAAGCGGGAAGGGTCTCGTCCGCGCCACTTCTCGGCTACGATACCACTCTGGCTTCGGGTCTGGGACTCTACCGCCAGTTGTCCTCGATGATCTCCCTGGACGCCATGCAGCGGAGGCAGCTTGAGAACGCATCCAGCGGCGCCGGCGAATTCAAGCGGAGGCGCGGATTCAAGCCGGTCTTGGAATACCTGGCCGTGCTGCCGCCACTGGCGGGACCGCGCCGTGCGGGTGACCGCGCGATCCTGAAACTACTGGCCGCCGCGACCCGGAAGATTACCTTGGAGGATTTCCTGGCCGCAGGCGGATGAAGCCCTGGCTTAGTGGCTGACCTTGGAGGTTTCCTCCATGGTCATCTCACCGCTCATTGACATGGTGCCGTTGGGAACCGCGCCCTTGAGTTCCATCTTGCCGGTGAACTGCATCTTCAGGTCCATCAGGTCATCCAAGGACCGCAGGATGACAACGGTGCCCTTGAGGGACATGTCCTTGCCTTCTTCCTCATCGGTCTTGCCGGTGAGTTCCATCGGGCCTTCGAGGTGGGCGCATTTCTTGCCGTCGTATTCTTCGATGGCCTTGAAAGTGAGCTTCACCTCGCCCTTCGTCTCCTTGTCACCATCGGCGAAGGGAAGATCGGCGGCATCCACGGTCCAGGTGTCGCCGACCTTGCGTGGCTCGGTGCCGTACATGGGGACATCGTCCGGCTTGTTGAGGCTCTTTTCCTTCTTTTTGAGCTCTTCCTTCTGGTCGTCGCTCGGGTCCTCGCCGCTGTCGAGCTTGGCGGTCCATTTGCCGTCCGCCTTGGTGAGAGTGAAGGGAGCCTTCAAAAGGGACGGCGGAGCCGGCTGGTTCGGCATCTCCTCGCCATTGATCTTCATGGCCTGGCTCTTTTCGCCGGCGGTGACTTCATGGAGCACCTTGTCCGCGGATTTGTACTCGATGGACTCGGTTTCGGTTTCGGTGATTTTACAGGTGCCGTCCATCTTCTGGCCACCGACTTCGATATTGAGCGTGCCGTTGGCCATGGCCATCTTGCGGCTGGCGGTGACCTTGGTGCCGGCCTTCGGGAAGCTGCCGGCCTTGGCCAGCACGACGCCGTCCGCCGCCTGCGCGGAGTGGGCGGAGGATGCGAAGACGGCCAGGGCCGCCACGGCAGGAAGGTAGTTGAAGTTTTTCATGGGGCTGACAGATAAGAGCATCGCGGCGGGTTTCGCAAGTCTGCGATCCTTCTGTTTTGTTAGGAAATACGGTTGATCGGGACCGTGCGATGATACCCAGCTCCGGATTTGCCGGCCGCGGCGGTCCATCCGCCACTCTTTCCGGCGTGGTTTACTGGCAAAAATGCGGCCAGAATCCCCTTGGAAACGAAGGCCCGGAATGGGAGACTGGTCCGTTTCTAACAATCACGACCATGTTCAAGGAATTCAGAGAATTCATCCTCAAGGGCAACATGCTGGATCTCGCGGTGGCTGTCATCATCGCGGGCGCGTTCGGCAAGGTAGTCACCGCCTTCACCGACATCCTGCTGGCCGCGATCGGCTCGTGGGGACACCTGCCTGATTTCAGCGGTTACAAGCCCCAGGGGTTTCCCGTGGGCGTGTTTCTGAACTCGATCATCAGCCTCCTCATCGTCGGCTTCGCCCTGTTCATCATCGTCAAAGCCTACAACACCGCGAAGAAGCGATTCGAAAAACCCGCCGACGCGGCGGGTCCGGTCGAATTGCCAGCGGATGTGAAGCTGCTTGCCGAAATCCGCGATCTCCTCAAGAACAAGCCCTGAACGAACCCCGGGCCTTTTCTTGGACACCACCGACACCACCGATTCCCCATCTCCGGCCGCGCTGCCGACCTTTCTCGATGTGACCGCTGCCATCCCTGCCCTGGCAGGAGACGGCTGGCGGGATGGATTGCGCCGTACGGTCGAGTCGGCGCTGGGGATCCGGCGATCCCGGCAGGTGTTTTTGGATGCCTCCCTGCAACCGGACCCGGCCGAAGCGGTGGTGGCAGGCTTCGGGCTGGAGCTCGATGCGGCGGGGGTGGTGGACGCGATTCCCGCCAGCGGAGGGGCTATCGTAGTGGCCAACCATCCATTTGGCGGGGCCGACGCTCTTTCGCTGATTGCCCTCTGCCTGCGGCGACGTCGGGATTTCACCATTCTGGCCAATGAAATGGCGGCGGCGGCTCCTGGTGTGGGCCGTTGGTTCCTGCCCCTCTCGATCCTGGGCGACCGGGATGCGGCCCGGAAGAATGCCGGGACGCTTCGCGCGGCTCTGGATCACCTCCGCGCGGGTGGCCTGCTGGCGGTATTCCCGGCGGGTGAGGTCTCCACGTGGCGGGCCGCCGGCAATGCCGTAGCAGACGGTCCTTGGTCCACCCACGTGGCCGCGCTGGCCCGGAAGGCAGGCGTGCCGGTGGTGCCCGTGCGTTTTTTTGGCGAAAATCCACCATGGTTCCACCTGCTCGGGGCCCTGCACCCACTGATCCGGACCGCACTCCTGCCGCACGTGTTGCTCTCCATGCGGGGGCGGCGCGTCGTCTGCCGGGCGGGCTCTCCGATCACTCCGGCCGACCTCGCGGGCGCGGAAAACGCCACGGCTGCGCTCCGGGATGGCATGGAATCCGTGCCTCTCCCGTGACAAAACCGTCGCCTGGACCCGGTGGACTTCGTACGGTGCGAAACGCAACTTTGGCTTGACGGAACGGGCGAACGCGGGCACTTCCGCCAGCGCGAGTCGAACCCCGGGGACATCCACCACGATGAACCAAGAGCCAGTTGATCCCAACCCCTCGTTTGAGCGAGGCCTGAGTGTATCGCAAGAGCCGGTCGCCGCACCTGCGGATCGGAGCCTCGTGATTGCCGAAATCGAGCGTCTGGCCCAGCAAGGCCCGCTCGCCTCCCAAGCGCGTTTTGACGTCTACCTGGCCTGCGCGGACGCCATTCCGGCGATTCTCCATGAGATCGGCCGCCTCCGCGAAATCAGTTTCCGCGCCGTCGGAGAAGGCAGCGGCAAGGCGCTCGATCTGGATGCCTACGACCGCACCTACCTGCATCTCTTCCTGTGGGACCGCGAGGCCCGGGCGGTGGCAGGAGCCTATCGGCTTGGCCGCACAGATACCCTGCTGGCCGAATTTGGTCCTGCGGGACTTTACACCTCCACCCTTTTCAAGCTCGGCCAGCCATTCCTCGATCACCTGAACCCAGGCTTGGAGCTGGGGCGCTCGTTCGTGGCCCCGGAGTACCAACGGTCGATCCACCCGCTCAGCCTGCTATGGCGCGGGGTCGGGCGATTCGTAGCGCGCTATCCGCGCTACGCCCGGTTGTTCGGTCCTGTCAGCATTTCCCACGACTACACGCCGATTTCCCAAGAGCTGATCGTGCGCTTCATGCGCGGCTCCCACCGGAATGCGAGCCTGGCGGACTACGTGGAGCCACTGCACCCCTATGGGCGGCTCGATCTGGAGGCCAGCGAGATCAGCGACCGCCTCGGCTCGATCGAAGAAGTCTCCGCCGCGATCGCCCGAATGGAACCGGACGGCAAGGGCGTGCCGGTGCTGCTGCGCCAGTATCTGAAGCTCAATGCCACGCTGCTGGAATTCAACGTCGATCCGGATTTCGCCAACGTGCTCGACGCACTGGTGCTGGTGGACTTGAGCGAAGCGCCGGACGAGGTGCTCACCCGCTACATGGGGGCGGACGGAGTGATCGCATTCCGCGCTGCGGCGGCGGTTTGAGGTTTCGGCGGGGTCCAGTCCGTGCGTAAGTGCGGCACATGACGGTCGTCAAAAACTGCCCGACGCTGGAAGACGCGTACCAAGCCAAGAATCTTCTCGAGAACGGGGGCATCGAGGCCGACGTGCTGGATGAATCCGTGGCCTCCAGCGCTCCCCATTTGCTGGTAGCCACCGGCATCCGGGTGGCGGTGGCGGACGAGCAGGCGGTGGTCGCCCGCGAACTCCTGGGCCTGCCTCCAATGGAAAACCGGACTGCCGCCCCTCCGAGCCGCACGCCCCGTTTCCTGATCCTCGGCATTGTGCTGGTCGCCGTCGCCAGTTTGTTCGCCAACAGCATTCACCACAGCCGCGCCAGCGAGGGCGAGGCCGGCCAGCGCAAGGATTACGACCGCAACGGCGACGGAAAGCCGGACAAGCGCCTGGAATACAGCACCGACGGCAAATTGGTGCGCGGCTATCTGGATGAAAATTTCGACGGCGTCTGGGACATGCGCGCCGAGTATGACGACGGCGTGATCACGAAAAGCGAACACGACCTCGATTTCGACGGCACCTTCGACACCGTGGAGACCTACAGCGGCGGCGTCTTGCAGAGCCAGACGATCACCCCCGGCGGGGTGGGCAATCCCCTGTTCCGCAACGACTACAAGAACGGCATCCTGGACAAACGCTGGGAGGATCCCGAGCAGGATGGCTCCTGGAATACCTGCATCAGCTACGATGCGATGGGCCGGGAGATCAACCGCGTGACCTTCACCAGCTCCTCCCGCTGAAACGTAAAAACGGGCGACCCGTGTCCGGTGCCGCCCATTTCAAAATCGAGGAAAGGCGCTTACTTGGCCTTCACGGTCATGACGCCATTCATCACGGCGAAGTGGCCGGGGAAGGTACACAGAAAAGGATAGGCACCCGGCTCCTTCGGAGCGGTGAAGGTGATGGTGTCGGATTCGCCGCCTCCAAGGGTCTTGGTGTGGGCGATCATGAGGCCCTTCGACTCTTCATCCTGCGGGATGTAGTCGGTGTCCTTTGCCGCGCCGGCCTTTGCCGAGAAGGTTGCAACTGCCGTGCCAGGCTTCACGATCACCAGGTTGTGGCCCATGGCGACTTTCGGCAATTGGCCGATGTGCTTGAGGGTGAGGCTGACCGGCTGACCGGCGGTCACTTCGAAAGCCTTGCTGCTGTACTGCATCTGGTCATTTCCGGTGATTTCGACCTTGGCGGCGTCTTCGGCCATGGCGACGGGAGCGATGAGAGCGGCAATGAGGGAAAAGATCAGTTTTTTCATGTTGGGATCTTGCGGTGAGTCTGCGTGGAACGTGTGCAGGATGGCGGATCTTTCGCCGGCGTGCAACCCGGATGCTGCCATTTCCTGCGCGGTGGAGTTCGATGCAACGAATGGCCTATCTAGCCAAACGCGGCATTTCCACTCGTCAAGTCGTGGGCGGATGACTATGAAGGAGCCGTGAGTCGTGGAGGTATTTTTTCCAAAGCCGACTTGGCACGACCGTTGCTATCAGCCCCATTACCAATCCGCCGGAACCAATGAAAAAAATCGAAGCGATCATCAAACCATTCAAATTGGAAGAAGTGAAAGAGGCGCTCGCCGAGGTGGGTGTGCAGGGCATGACGGTCACCGAAGTGAAAGGCTTCGGTCGCCAGAAAGGGCACACGGAGATCTACCGTGGTTCCGAGTACACCGTGGACTTCCTTCCCAAAGTGAAAATCGAAATCGTCGTGGATGACGCCCAGGCCGCCGGCGTTGCCGAGGCCATCGTCAAAAGCGCCAACACCGGCAAGATCGGGGACGGCAAGGTCTTCATCTCGACGATCGAGGAAGCCATCCGCATCCGCACCGGTGAGACCGGTTCTTCCGCAGTTGCAGTGAACTGATTCTCTGTTTGTTTGCTGGAGCCGCCGGCGTCCCTCGGGATGCCGGCGGCTTTTTTTGTGGGGCCGGGAATGATCTTGTCTTCCAGATGGACTCTGTCAGATCAGTGTTCTCATAGGCAATGGGTTGCATCCGTGATCCCCGCCCACCTCATGAACAAGATCGTCGTTTCCTCGGTATGTCTCGGCGTGACGTTCTGCGCCGGAATCGGTTTCGACCGCGCGTGGGCACCGCGACCGCTCCAGGAGGCTGTTGCGGGACCCTTGAAGGATCATTCGGATCGGGTGGACCGCGGCAAATCCCGGCCGGGCGGTGAGGCCATCACCACGGCAGCGGGTCTGCGCGAGCTGTTCAAGTCCGGTGGTTCAAATGGCAGAACCAAGGCTCAGGCGGCTCTCGGCGGCATGCATGCCAGCGAAGTGGCGGCGCTCGTTCATGATCTGGCAGCGGCCCAGGCGACGACGCCGGGCTACGAGTATACTTTTGAAATCTCCACCGCCTGTGCCCGCTGGGCCGAAGTGGACCCCAAGGGTGCCCTGCAGTTCGTGCTGCAATCGAAGCAGAAATCGTTCCGCGATGGCGCGCTTGCCAGTGTGTTCTCCGGCATGGCCGTGAACGACCCCGCCATGGCGAAGGCGGAAGCCGCGGCCATCACGGATCCTGTCAGCCGCCGGCTGGCCACCATCGCCGTCGCCGGTGCCCTTGCCGTCAAAAATCCGGACGACTGGGTGGAAATGGTCAACAAGGACCATTCCTTGGGCAGCTTCACGAGCATTCGGTCGATCACCTCGGAATGGGCGAACGATGATCCTGTCGCGGCGGCGGGTCGGTTGGAGAATCTTCCGGCTTCCATGAGAAAGGGCGCGGCTGGGTCGATCGCCAAAATCTGGGGGTCCAAAGATGCGCCTGCGGCGTTGGCATGGGCAAGTTCCCTCAAGTCTCCGGCAGAGCGCACCGAGGCTCTGGGAGCCGTCGTTGGCGGGATGAGTGCGAAGGATCCGGAAGCCGCGATGGCCGCCATGGCGACCCTTCCGCCCGCTGCCCGTAAGGCCGGTCTTAAATCTGTTTTCACCACGCTCGCTGACACGGATTTCAAGGGGGCGGTGGCGCGGGCTTCCGCGCTCACGGACCCAGCGGACCAGCATACGGCGCTCGAGAGTCTGGTGACGTCCACCGAAAGATATTCCTCTGACCCGACCTCGCTATTGTCTCTCCTTCCCTTGCTTCCTGAGGGCAAGCTGCGGGACAACGCGCTGGAGTCCATGGGCACTTCACTCGTCCAATATTCCAAGGAAGACTCCGAGGCGCTGATGGCTGGCTGCTCGGACGCCGACCGGGAAAAGATCAACAGTCAGCTCCAGATGTATTTGGGTTGGTACGATCCGGAGCGGGCGCTTGGCCTCTACGATTCGCAATCGCCGGACCAGAATTCAAACTACTCGTTCCGGCAGATCATTTCCAAAATCGCCAGCAGCGATCCGGAGAAAGCCTTCCAATTGGCACTCAGCCGCAAGGCTCCCGGCGAACAGGAACAGGGTATGCGGTCCGCGTTTTCCCAGTTGGCAGCCAGTGATCCCGTGGCGGCCCAGGCCCATCTTGCTGAACTGCCACCGGGGCCGGTCCGCACCGCCGCCGTAGTCGCATTGTCCGCCTCATGGGCGGACGCCGATCCGGCTGCCGCGAAGGCCTGGGCCAATGGCCTGGCGGGCGAGGAGAAGCAGATGGCAATCACCGCCATCACGCCGGCGATCGCCCAGACCGACCCGAAGGGTGCCGCCGCCATGCTTCTGCCTCTTGCTGCTGCAGCGGATGCCGAAACTCAGAATGAGACTCTCAACAGCGCCGTCCAGAAAGTCTGCGGAGCCTGGAGCGCCCAGGATCCGGCCGCCACGAGCTCCTGGATTTCGAGTTTGCCTGACGGCTTGGTGAAGGCAGAAGCGGTCTCCAGCATCGCGAGCACCTGGTGCACCAAGGACCCTGAAGCCGCTGCGAAATGGGTGGACTCCCTGCCGCCGGGCAAGGCCCGGGATGCTGGAGCGACGGGGATTGTTTCCTCCGTCTACCGCGGCCAACCCGCCACCGCCTTCCAGTGGGCGGCAGGAATCGGCGACGACCAGCAGAGGACCGAAGCCCTTAGTGAAGTCGTCTCCGGCTGGAAAGCAACCGATCCCGTGGCCGCCCGCGATGCGGTAGACGCTGCCAACCTCTCGGAGAAGGACCAGGCAGACCTGCTGAAAGTGCTCAACGCGAAGGGCGTGACGATTTCCTCGCGCCGCGGCTACGATCCTTTCGAATAGAACGGGACAACTCAGCGGCGGTACCGCTACTTTGGCAGGACGAACCTGGCCGTGGGACAGTCAGCGGCTTCGGGGCGCTCGGCGAGGGCGGCCGAAATGGCCTCGCGTTCGCGGGCGATCTTGCCTTCGTGGACGGACTTGCCGTTGACCTTGATGGTCACAGGTTGGTCGAGATCGACGAGGGCGTCCGACAGCCAGACGGTGGTGAGGGGAGGGACGTCCCCTTCGAGGGTGATGGTCTGACCGGTGACGGTGGAGGTAATTTTTGCGGCGGTTTTGGCCGTGCCAGCCGGGATTTCGAGCCAGTAGAAGCGGTCGTGGGAAATGTCATCCTGGACCCAGATGAACTTTTTCGGCCAGGGATTGCGGGTGAATTTGGCCATCCATGGCACGGCTTCGGCATCCTTGCGATTCATCCAGTGGGGTAGGCCTTCATAGATGCGGACCATGTGGGGATAGGCACCGGGATCGTCCTTCTCAAGCTGGTCGAGCTGGTCGCCGCGTTCCTTGCAGAGCTTGTTGCGATCGTAGGCGGCATCCGCACCACCGCAGAAAATGGCGAAGGGAAGGTTCCGCAGGGGCAGCAGCGAGGCATCGCCGGGATGACCCGCCATCATGGACACGGCGGCGAAGCGATCGGCCATTCGGGGTCCGAGCTGCCACGCGCCATCGCCACCGGCGGAGTAGCCCATCAGGTAGACCTTGTCGGGATCGACGCCGCGGAGGGCGATCATGTCCTCGATGAGGCGGGTGAACATGGGATCGATGTGGCCTTCCTGCCAGAGGTTCCAGGTATTGGTCGGCGCGCGGGGGGCGACGTAGATGCCCTCCGGTGGCTCGTAGAGGCGGATCTGGTTCTGCCACTGCGAGTCATTGAGAGCGGGCGGAGCATTGCCGCCACCGTGCATGGAGATCCAGAGGCTGCGGTGGCCTACGGGGGCCAGGTTGAACTCCTTTTCCAGCCAAGGCATCGTCTTGTCACCGAGGGTGATGGACTTGGCGGTCATCTCGGCGGCGCGTTCCGTCTTGAGGACGGCGAGGCGCTCGGCGGAGATCTTGGAAACAAGGTCGGTGGCCTCCTGCTTCTCCAGTCCCGCCGAAGCGAGAGCTGGAATCAGCGAAAGCAGGGCAAGGGAACGAAGCATGACAAGTGGCTATCCAACGAAGCGCCCCAGGGCAAGCGGCGACACATGACCGCGAAGTGGAAGCAACCGCCGCCTCGACCCGGGCGCGTTTCTGTGCTCTAGTGAAATCCCATGACAATGACCTGGTTCCACTGGGCGGTGCTGTCCGCCATCTTCGCCGCGCTGATGACGATTTTCGCAAAAGTCGGCCTGCAAGGTGTGGATTCGGACTATGCGACGTTGATCCGCACTTTCGTCATCATCCTGGTGCTGGCGTGTTTCGTCAAGGCGACGGGAAAGTGGAGCAACCCGGCGGATCTTTCCGCCAAGACGTGGATCTTTCTGGTGCTCTCGGCGCTGGCGACTGGTGCCTCGTGGATCTGCTATTTCCGGGCGCTGAAGTTGGGGAAGGCGTCACTGGTGGCTCCGATCGACAAGTCGAGCTTGCTGCTGGTGACCGTGTTCGCGGTGGCTTTCCTCAAGGAGCGCCCGTCTCCGCGCGAGTGGGCCGGGATCCTGATGGTGGGGGCCGGCATGCTGGTGCTGAGCCTGGGCAAGAAAAGCGACCCCGCTGGTCCCGAAAAGGGGTCCCCGGCAGCGCCGGAATCCGCACCGGTGAGCCCGGGATCGGATGGCGGAACCCAACATTCCGGCGCCGGGAAACCGTGACCGTTTCACCTGCCATCCCTCACGCCCGCGGATGGGCGTCATCGTAGGCCTTGCGCAGGCGTTCCTTGGTCACGTGCGTGTAGATCTGGGTGGTGGAAAGCGATGCGTGACCAAGCAACGCCTGGACCGAGCGAAGGTCGGCACCGGCATCCAACAGATGGGTGGCGAAGGTGTGGCGCAACTTGTGCGGACTGATGGTGAAGGGGATCGAGCTGTGCTTGAGGTATTTTTTCAGGAGCAGGTCGATCGCCTGCTGGGTGATGCGCGTGCGGAGCTTGCTCAGAAACAGCGGCCCCGAAGTGACGACGGCCTGTTGCCGGTAGCGCTGGACGGCCGCGAGCGCGGGGCCACCGATCGGGACGATCCGTTCCTTGGCTCCCTTTCCCATCACACGCAGGGTGCCGGAGGCAAAGTCGACATCGCCCACGTCGAGCCCGGTGAGTTCGGAAATGCGGAGGCCGCAGGAGTAGAACAGCTCGAGGATGGCGGTGTCCCGCACCGGAATCCAGGCGATGGTTTGCTTGGAGACCGGCAGTGTGAGCGGCAGGCCGAGGAGCTCCTCCATCTGGGTGATGTTCAGGATCACGGGCAGCGAGCGTTCGGGCTTCGGCAGCTCGACTCCGGCGACAGGGCTGTTGGCAAGTCCGCGCCGATGGACGAGGAACTTGTAAAAGGAACGTAGGGCGGCGAAGCGCAAGCGGATGGTGGCGCGCTTGAACTCCTGCTTCATCAGAGAAAAGAGGTAAGCGCGGAAGTCATCCACCGTGCAATCCCGCCAACCGGCGAAGGCCTCGCCGCGCCAGGTGCGGAAGGAGGCCAGCGCTTCGCCGTAGTTGCGGAGGGTCAGCGGAGAGGCGCTTTTTTCGGTATCGAGAAAGCGCAGGAAATCGTCTTCGAGCGGATCGCCCATTGAGCGAATTGAAGCGTCTGGATGACCCCAGTCCAAGGACAATGAACGAGCCATCATCTAACCATCCAACGGATCCGGGCAGCGGGCACGGAGGCGGCACTTGCCCCAATGATCCCCGATGAACAGCCCGTCGACCCATTCGATCAGCTTGCCCAGGTCCTCGCGTTCGTCGGTAAGAAAGCCGGCTTCGAAATTGCGCTTGTCCTTGTGCTTCGCGCCCATGCCCGCACCGGTGAGGTTGGGCGAGCCGATGAAGGCCCGCTTGCCATCGGCGATGACGGCCTTGGTGTGCACCCGCGGGCAGAGCACCCGCTCGAACAGGTCACTCTCGATGAGCACCGGATAGCGGTCGAAGTCGGCGCGGAAGCGCGGCCCGGGTTCCTTGGCATGGATCAGCCGCACCGCCACGCCTTCCTCCACCAGCTCGGCGAGCACGGCGAGGAACGGCACCGCGCGCTTGCCGCGGATCACGTGCAGGTCCTTGATGTCGGCGGTGACGATCCACAGGAAGCGTTTGGCCGAAGGCACCAGCTCCGTCACCACCCGTGTGTAAATTTCCTCGTTGAGGATGAGTTCGCGCACGGCTACAGAATCCGGGCTGGTCCCTCGGGAATCAAGAGCAGACGGCCCCACGAACGATCATGGACCTTTTCGCAGCCGATGATGCCCCGGCGAACCTGCTGCCGCGGGATGGCGTGGCCGTTTACCATGGCCCGGTGTTCCCGAGGGAAGAGGCGGAGCGGATCTTCAAAGCGTTGCTGCAGGGAATTCCGTGGGCAAGCGATGAGGTGGTGATCTTCGGCAAGCGCATCATCACTGCGCGCAAAGTCGCCTGGTATGGCGATCCCGGTCTTTCGTACCGCTACTCCGGCTCGACCAAGCAGCCCCTGCCCTGGACCCCGGAGTTGCTGATGCTGAAGGCCACGGTCGAACGCCTGGCCGGGACCGCCTTCAATTCCTGCCTGCTCAATCTCTATCACCATGGCCAGGAGGGCATGGGCTGGCACAGCGATGATGAAAAATCCCTGGCCGCTGAAGCACCAATCGCCTCGCTGAGTTTCGGCGCGGAGCGGAAGTTTTCCTTCAAGCACAAGCACACCGGCGAAGGCGTCTCGCTGCTGCTGGAAACCGGCAGCCTCCTGCTGATGAAGGCACCGACCCAGGCCCACTGGCTGCATTCGCTGCCGAAGACCAAAAAGGTGACGGCACTCCGGGTGAACCTCACATTCCGGGTCATCGCCCGACCGGGATGATTCGCGTGGCTTGCGGAATCCCGGTCACCATGGGAGTTTAGGCGGCCCCGGTCTTGTCCGGTTCGCCTTCCGACCCATGAATCCCCAACCCGCCGACACCCCGCAGCAGCTTCGCCTCCAACCGGATCCGGCGACGCTTGAAATTCTCAATCATACCTTCGATCCGCACGTGGCGGCGCTGCTAGCCTCGTATGAAAACATCGGGGGGCTGAATCACCGCGAGGCGCTGGACATGCCCTCCACGGGTGCAATCGGCCAGATCTGCCAGGACCTTCTCAAGATCCTTTTCCCCGGCTTCCACGATGACGATTCGATCCGGGGCGAGTCGCTGGAAGGAGTCACGCGACAGCGACTCATCCGGGTGGTGGAACGCCTGAGCGACCAAGTGCGGAAGAGCATGAGCATCGGCCAGAGCGAGGGCGCTGTCGATCAGACACCGACGATCATGCAGCACTTCTGCGAGTGCTTGCCGACGGTTCGCGAATTGCTGCGGACGGATATCGTGGCGGCTTACGAGGGCGATCCGGCCGCGACCTGCCAAGAGGAAATCATTCTTTCCTATCCCTGCATCGAGGCCATCGCCATTCAGCGGGTGGCCCACCGCTTGTACGAACTCGGCGCGCCGATCATCCCGCGGATGATGACCGAGTGGGCGCACTCGCGCACCGGCATCGACATCCATCCCGGTGCCCGGATCGGCGCGGGGTTTTTCATCGATCACGGCACTGGCGTGGTGATCGGGGAAACCTGTGTGATCGGAAACCGGGTGAAACTCTATCATGGCGTGACCCTCGGGGCGCGCAGCTTTGAAAAGGACGAGCAGGGAAACATCGTCAAGGGCCTGAAGCGTCATCCGAATGTGGAGGACAACGTGACCATTTACCCGAACTCCACGATTCTCGGCGGACGAACGACCATCGGCGCGAACTCCACCATCGGCGCGAATGTCTTTCTCATGACCAGTGTCCCCGAGTCCTCGCTGGTCATCTACGAGGAGAAACAACTGACCATACTTGACAAGAAATCAAAGTCGGCGTCGCCGGATGGGATGATTTTCGAAATCTGAGGACTCACATCCGCAGCGGCGTCGCTGATATCCCCGCGATAACAATTGGTTTGACGCGGCAGTGCCTTCGGGGGGACCATGCGCCCGTTCCGTCCAAATCCGCACCAATCCAGCGGAGATTGAATCCACGGAAATCGACCGACTGACCGGAAGACCGGAGGCCGCTACGATTTCGCCCACGCGAAAAATCCGAAGCACCAGCCCCATCGTTTTCCCAGTGACGTCCGCACCGGTCATCCGTTTTGAGACATCCGGCTCCTGTTGTCGCCTCTCCGGCACAGCCGCCTGATGCCACGCGAATCCCCGCCATGGGGACTGCCGCGTGTTGAATGAAGCCACCTTTTTCGGCTTTCCGTTCGTTCCTTCATTCCCTCCTTCCGACCCTCACGACTCCATCGTCTCATGAGCCCACAGCCTAACAAATCCGCACCGCTCAGCCTGAGCGCCCAATCCGCCCGCAACCTGGCCACCGCCACGGTCACCCCGCCGCAGTGGGATGAAATCACACCCCGCTGGCTGCTGAAACTGCTGCCTTACGTCGATGTGGATGGTGGCGTCTACCGCGTCAACCGCGTGAAGCAAAAAGAGGGCGGTCCGACGCTCGACCTGCTCACGGTGGATGACGGCGAACCGAAGCTTCCGACCACTTTCGTGGACTACGAGGTCGACCCGCGCGAACACCACCTCAGCACGATCCAGACGGTGCTGCACACCCACACCCGCATCACCGATCTCTACAGCAATGCGATCGACCAGCTCCGCGAGCAGGTCCGCCTGACGGTGGAAGCGGTGAAGGAACGGGAGGAATGGGAGCTTCTCAACCATCCGCAGTTCGGCCTGCTGCACGAGGTCGCGCCGGGGCAGACGATCAAGACCCGCAAGGGTCCGCCGACTCCCGATGATCTCGACGAGCTACTCGCGAAGGTTTGGAAAAAGCCGGCGTTTTTCCTCGCGAATCCAAAGGCGATCGCCGCCTTCGGTCGGGAAGCCACCCGCCGTGGTGTGCCGCCGCCGACCGTGACGCTCTTCGGCTCGCCATTCATCACGTGGCGCGGAATTCCGCTGATCCCGACCAGCAAGATCGAGGTCGACAAGGCAGGCAAGACCCGGATTCTGCTCGTCCGCGTGGGCGAGGGCCAGCGCGGTGTGGTCGGCCTGCAGAAGGCAGGCGTGACCGGGGAGATCGAACCCGGCCTTTCGGTGCGCTACATGGGCACCGATGATCGCTCGCTGGCCTCCCACCTGGTAACTCGCTACTTCTCGGTGGCGGTGCTGGGCGAGGACGCGATCGCACGCCTGGATAATGTTTTCGTCGGAAACTACCACGAGTATGTCTATCCCAAGGCTTGATCCAGACGGCCTATCCGGCGGGTCGGATCCCTTCGGTACTGCGTTGATCTCGCGGCTGGCGAATGAGATTTTCCGCGAAGGCGCGCATGCGCCGTCGTCTCCGGCTTCACCACCCACGACTCTCGCCGGCGTGCCGGCGAATGGTCCCGCCGTGCCGACCGGCCCGGCATCCGCGCCCACACCGGAGCATTCCGATATCGGGCTTTCCGGCGGATTCCCGACTGCGTCCCCATCTTCCCCACCCCCGGTGCACCCGACTGTGGTGGGAGCGCCTCCCTCCCCGGTTGCTCCCGAGGGCGCCACCGAATCGGGCGGCCACGAGAAGGACTCCCGGGATTCCTATGAGTTTGGCGAGCCACGGTCGTACGCCGACACGTTCCACACCCACGTCCCGGAATCTCGCGGCCGCGACTTCCCGGCGGAAACTCGCTGGAGCGACCACTCGCTCCCTCTGGAAGGCCTTCCCGGGTCGAATGAACCGCAGTTCTATTTCCTGGAAAACATTCGCGATCTGTCCGCGCCCGCGTTTCAGGGCGAAGACGCGCCGGCGAAAACCGCGCTCTCCTCCTTCGACGTGCAGGGGGTTCGCAAGGACTTTCCGGCGCTGCACCAGAAGGTGAACGGCCGGCCATTGGTCTGGCTCGACAATGCGGCCACGACCCACAAGCCTCAGAGTGTCATCGACGCCACCTCCTCGTTCTACGCGAGGGACAACTCGAACATCCACCGCGCGGCCCACGTGCTGGCGGAACGCTCGACGGCGCTGTTCGAAGCGGGTCGCGAAAAGGTCCGGCAGTTCCTTGGCGCGGGCGACAAGCATGAGATCGTTTTCCTCCGCGGCACCACCGAGGGGATCAACCTGATCGCGAACAGCTATGGCCGCCAGAACGTCGGGGAGGGTGACGAGATCATTCTCACCACGCTGGAGCATCACGCGAACATCGTGCCGTGGCAGTTGCTGGCGCAGCAGACCGGCGCGGTGATCCGTGTGGTCCCGATCAACGACCGGGGCGAACTGATCCTGGAGGAATACGTGCGCCTGCTGAACCCGCGCACCAAGATCGTCTCAGTCACCCATGTTTCCAACGCGCTGGGCACGGTGAACCCGGTCGAGCAGATCATCGCTCTCGCCCATGCCCATGGCGTGCCGGTGGTGGTGGATGGCGCCCAATCGACGCCGCATATCCCGATCAATGTCACCGCGCTGGACGCAGATTTCTTCGTGTTCTCCGCGCACAAGATCTTCGGGCCCACCGGGATCGGCGCGCTGTACGCAAAGGCGCACCTGCTGGAGTCGATGCCTCCGTGGCAGGGCGGAGGACACATGATCAAGGACGTCACCTTTGAGCGCACGGTGTATCAGAGCGCCCCGGAGAAGTTCGAGGCCGGCACCCCGGACATCGCCGGCGTGGTGGGCCTCGGTGCGGCGGTCGACTACCTCACGGCCACCGGCATCCCCGCGCTGGCAGCCTACGAGCACACCTTGTTGGAATACGCCACCGAGGCGCTCTCCACGGTACCGGGCCTGCGCCCGATCGGCACGGCGGCGAACAAGGCCAGCGTGCTGTCCTTCGTGATTCCAGGCATTCCGAACGAAAACATCGCGCGGCACCTCGACCAGCACGGGATCGCCGTCCGTGCGGGGCATCATTGCGCGCTTCCCGCCCAGCGGCACTTCGGGCAGGAGACCACCGTCCGACCGTCGCTGGCATTTTATAATACTCACGAAGAAGTGGATCTTCTGGTGGAAGTTTTGAAGAAACTGCCCAAACGTTGAGATCATGAGCACCATCACTCCTGCTGACCTTCAGCAGCGCCTCACCGCGAATCCGGATCTCATCCTTCTGGATGTGCGGACGCCTGCCGAGTTCGACGAAGTCCACGTGCCCAACGCCCGGCTCGAGCCGCTCGACTTGTTGCAATCGGCCAACTCGATTGCCGCGCTGGGACTGCCAAAGGATCAACCGCTCCATTTGCTGTGCCGGTCCGGTGCCCGCGCCACGAATGCCGCCACGAAGTTGAAAGACGCGGGCTACGGACAGACCCTCGTAGTGGAAGGCGGCACGCTCGCCTGGATCGAGGCCGGCCTGCCGGTTGTCCGGGGCGAGCGCAAGGTCATCGGCCTGGAGCGCCAGGTCCGCATCGCCGCCGGGGCGCTGGTGCTCACCGGCGTGGTCCTTTCGCTAACAATCCATCCCGGCTTCATCGGGCTTTCTGCCTTCGTCGGAGCGGGGCTGGTCTTCGCCGGCATTACTGATTGGTGCGGCATGGGCCTGCTGCTCGCGAAGGCACCCTGGAACCAACGCCGATCCGCATGACCCCGGACGGCTACTTTCCCCAAGGCCGTTCCCAGCCGAACGCGCAGACGCTGGAGATACTCGACCATTCCTTCGATCCGTACGTCACGAGTCTGCTCGCGTCCTACGACAAGATGGGAGGGCTCAACATCAGCGACTCCCTGAACATGCCCTCCAAGCGGGCGATCGGCGAAATCTGCCGCGATCTGCTGCAGATTCTGTTCCCCGGTTTTCATGACGACGACTCGATCTCCAACAGCTCGCTGGAGAAGGTCACGCGCGAGCGTCTCACCAACGTGGTCGAGCGGTTGGCGGATCAGGTGCGGAAGAGCGTCCGCATTGGAAATCCGGACCTGCCCACCGGTCGCACTCCGCCGATCATGCAGCGGTTTTGCAAGGCACTGGCGGTCGTCCGCGAGCTGTTGCGCACCGACATCGAGGCCGCCTACGCCGGCGATCCGGCGGCCAGCAGTTATGACGAGATCATTCTGTCCTATCCCTACGTCGAGGCGATCGCCATCCAGCGGCTCGCCCACCGGCTCTACCGGCTCGGCGCACCGATCATCCCTCGGATGATGACGGAGTGGGCGCACGCCCGCACCGGCATCGACATCCACCCCGGAGCGCGCATCGGCCTGAGCTTTTTCATCGACCACGGCACCGGCGTCGTCATCGGGGAGACCTGTGTGATCGGCAACAACGTGAAGCTCTACCATGGCGTCACACTCGGTGCGCGCAGTTTCGAGAAGGACGAGGGCGGCAACCTCGTCCGCGGCACCCGCCGCCATCCCCACGTGGAGGACAATGTCACCATCTATCCGAATTCGACCATTCTCGGCGGCAACACCCGCATCGGCGCGAACTCGACGATCGGCGCGAACGTTTTCCTGATGAAAAGCGTGCCGCCGCACTCGCTGGTGATTTACGAGGAGAAACAACTGAGCATCTTCAACAAGAAGGCAAAGAGTGAGGAGGAGAACGGCCTCGATTTTGTGATCTGATGAATCCACCCACCTACCACGGGATCGACGGACATGTCGGCGACACGCCGCTCATCCGCCTGCACCGCCTTTCCGATCTGACCGGCTGCGAGATTCTCGGCAAGGCCGAGTTCATGAATCCGGGCGGTTCGGTGAAGGACCGCGCGGCTCTCGGCATCATCACGGATGCGGAGGAGCGCGGCGCATTGAAGCCCGGCATGACGATCGTGGAAGGGACGGCTGGCAATACCGGCATCGGCCTGACCGTGATCGGCGCGGCACGCGGCTACCCCACTGTCATCATCATTCCGGAAACGCAGGCTCCTGAGAAGATCACGCTGCTGCGCACACTCGGCGCGGACGTCCGCACGGTACCCGCGAAGCCCTACAGCGATCCTGGCAACTACAACCACATCGCACGGCGCCTGGCGGAGGAAAACGGTTGGTACTGGGCGAACCAGTTCGACAACGTCGCGAACCGCGAGGCCCACCGACGCTCCACGGGCCCGGAAATCTGGGAGCAAACCCACGGCACCGTGTCCGCCTTTTCCGCCGCCATCGGCACCGGTGGCACCCTCGCCGGGGTTTCACTTTTCCTGAAGGAGAAGAACCCCGCCATCACCACCGTCTGCGCCGATCCGTACGGCGCGGCGATGTGGTCTTGGTTCACGAACGGCCACACCGACGACGATGATGGCGACTCCGTAGCGGAAGGGATCGGCCAGGGGCGGGTCACCGCCAACGTCGCCGACATTCCGGTCGACAAGGCATTCCGGATCGAAGACCAGACGGCGCTGACCATTCTCACCCAGCTTCTGCGGGAAGAGGGCCTGTTTCTCGGCCTCTCCAGCGGCATCAACATCGGCGGGGCGCTGCGCCAAGCGGTAGAAGGCGGACCCGGCCAGACGATCGTGACAATCCTCTGCGACAGCGGCCACAAGTATCAGTCGAAGCTATTCAATCCCGCGTGGCTCGCCGAGAACGGACTCGATCCCGAACGGCCACTGAAGTCGGTCTTTCCCTGATGCCCTGAGCCCCCCACCCTACCCCGCGCCTTGACGGAAGGCGATCACAACACAGAGGGAGACTCTCCTGCAGGGAGTATGTCCTGGCCTTCGGCAGGTAAAGCGGAGTTCTCTGCAGGCACCTCGGCGAAGAGAGAGATTCCCGCCCATATGCCGAGCAAGCCGACGAGACACAAGACGAACTGGCTGACCAGATAGGATGAGATCAGTGAATTCGCTTGGCCGCCACCGTGCACCCGCTTTGCCGAGTTGACAAATGACAGCCAACAAATCCCGGTGACGCTGGCCACGACGACCAGCACGCCGGAGATCAGCCAGCTCTGGGGTGGCATGCCCGGAACCGCTTTGAGGAGCACGAAGGCGGCCAGGCCTGCAGCCGTGGTTACGGGTGGGGCGAGATGGCAGGTCCATAGCACGGACCGGGACATACGTGGTGCCAGCAATGGCTTGAAAAAACGAAGCATCGAAGGACTAAGCGTTTGCAGACAATTTTCGCGGGCGTTTCAGGCCAAATGGCCGCCGCGAGGAGGAAATGATTCGAATGCGCGTGGGCATGGAAACGCAAAACGCCGACCCTTGGAGTGTGGGTCGGATGCGTTTTTCGCCTTCCTCCGGGCGCAGGTGGATTTGGAACAATCACAAAGCATGCAAAAGCGCCTGAATCTGATACCATTCATAGACGCACGCAAGTGAAAGTTATTCCAATATCTTCCCGATTGGCATGCCATCTCGCCAATGAAGACCGCGCCACCGACCGCGAATTCAAACTTTGGAGAGGCGAGGCTTACTGATATGCCACGTCAACGGCACCCGCCCGCCGCCGGTGATAGGCGACAAGCGCCGCAGCGGCTGTCGCCAGCGCGATCCATTGGTAGCCGGACGTGCCGAAGAATGGCTTCGGAGTGGCGCGCAGGAATTCGTGGAAGAAACGGAAGAAGCCGTAGGCCATCAGATAGAGATGGAAATGCTGGCCGGCCTGCCAGCCTTTGCGGGCCATCACGATGAGTCCGATGAGCGCTGCGATTTGAAACCCCATCTCCACCTGGACCGAAGGCCACGTGCCAAACGAGCATTCAATGCCGGTGCAACATCCCGCATGCAGGCACCCGATTCGTCCGAGGATCAGTGCGGGTGGAATGAGACGCGCGAAGCGGTCGCCGGTGACCAGCGTGTAGCCGAGCGCCTTCTTGGCGATCTCCACGCCGGCCCAGCCACCGGGCAGTGCGCCCATCACGGATTTTCCCGATAGCCACATCAGCCAGCGGTTCGGGTCATCAGCATAAAGCCAGCCTTCCGCGAGCAGGAAGGAAATCTTGGCGCCGATGAAGGCCCCGGCGAGGCCGGCGGCGTAGATCAGGGCCACCCGCCCGTCCTTCTTCGACTCGCGGAACCAATAGATCGCGCCCCATCCGATGCCACAGAGAAGCATCAGCGAGTAGATCGGCGAACCGGAAAAGGTGGGCGGGAAATTCATAGATGTAGAGGGCCGCACATTGCATAGAGGATCGAGCCCCACACGAGGGGCACGACGATAATCTGGATCACGAAGAAGACCAGAATCTGCGTCCATCGCTGCGAGCTACGCTTTCTGGCGGAAGAATTGACCACCGCTTTGGATATCGAAGCGGCCCATGCCGCCATCCCGAAAATGAAGAGAACATTGATAGGGATCAGGCCGGGTGCCAGCTTATCTCCATAGTTCGGTCCGCCCACGATCAACGTAAAAGGCGCGAAGGCAGTCGGTGCCAGCCACAGAAAGGTACTAAGGCAACCATTTCCTTGATACGGCGGTGGCGGCGGCGGCGGCGGGCCTGGCACCTGTGGCTGGATCCGTCGGGGATGCGGTGCTTGGCTGGGACCTTTCATCGTTGGCTGACAGATTGGCAAAAAGAAACAAGAAGCTCGGGCCAGGCAAGCAATTCAAAATCTCATGCCACCACTGGCCAGGCAGATCGAAAACGCCACGGCAGCGGCTGTGACGGGAACGATGATAAGCTGCAGGAGAAAAAACATGACGATCCAGGAACCGATCACAGCTTCACGCCTTTCCGGCCGGGCTTTTCGGACCTTTCGAGAAAGGGTGGCTGCGAAATAACCGGTAGCGATAATGAACAGGACATTCAGAATCCCCCACACCGGCAATGCGGCCACTGAAGTCCTTATCCAAGAACCAAGGCCTATGGCGCTCACTACCGCAAAGCCGGTGGGCACCAACCAGAGTACCGCCCCGAAGCAGCCTTGTGCACGGTTGACGGGCGGAGGGCCGGGCCACTGCGGAGGTGACGGTTGATCGAAGTCACTCATCGGTTCGGATCGGAGTAGTAGCGGCAGAAGGAATCGAGTTTGCCATCCGGACGGATGACATGGGTGCAGCAGCGGTCGATGCGGTCCTGATCCCAGGTCCACGCATCCATGAACGGCTTGATGAACAGGCGGAAAGCGTCCTTTTCCTTCATCTCGAAGCGATGAAGCATTTCCCCAAGCTCGGTGTTCTCGCAGCCGCATTGGATGAGGTCGGAGAGCTCGTAGCGCACCTTGTCCCGCAGGAAGCCCTGCACGCTGGCGAAATCGATGAACTCGGAAATACTGCGCACGCCGTAGGGAGTCCGCAGCAGATAGCCAATGGTGGCGCAGTTCGGGTCGCCGCACGGCAGGGGAGTGAAATCCTCGTAGCGCAACCGCCCCTTCGCCTGTTCCACCGCACCGAGGATGATGTCCGCCGTATTGAGGCGGTCACCGGGATTCGGAATTGTCCGGCCGCTGCCGAACATCGGCTGGAACGACACCCCGCGGCAAGACTGGTAGCGGAGGCCGGTTTCGATCGTTTCCCACAGGTGCGGCAGGTTCGCCGGCATCACGGTCATTGCCAGGGTGAAGGGAATACCCTCCGCCTCACAGCGCTCCATCACCGCGGTCTTCATCTCGCGGAAGTCTCCGCCGCGCAGGTCGTGCTGGCCCGCTTCCTGGGGCCCGTCGTATTGCAGGTAGAGTTGGAGGTCGCCGCGCCGCGCCCGCTTTCCGAGCTCCTCAAGAAACCCGTCTTCCTTCGCGATGCGAACGCCGTTGGTGTTCACCAGGCAGTAGTCGATGCCAGGCTCCGCGTGGATCCAGTCGAGCAATTCAAAAAACTGCGGATGCAGCGTCGGCTCGCCCCCGGAAAGCTGGAGCAACTCGATGTTGCCCTTGCGCTCCACCACACCGCGGATACGGGCCTGCAGCGATTCGAGCGAGTGGGATTTCAACTTCGATCCGGCCGCGCCAACCGGCGAATCCGCGAAACATGTCGGACACGCCAGGTTGCACGAGTCCACGATCTCGATCAACGCCAGGCAGGTCGAAAGCGTCTCCACCGTCTGCCCCACCGCGTCGGCATTCCGTCCCAGCGTGCCGGCGATGCCGGATGGGTCGGCGGCGCAGGCGCATCCGGCTCCACAGGCATTCGAGGGATCACCCTTCGCAAGCCAGTAGAAGCGCGCATCGCTGGCGAGGCAGGCCGTGGCTTCACCGTGTTCGGCGCAGGAGCGGGTGAGGTAGACCTTTGCCGGAGTAGAGGTGGTTTTCCAGACCTCCGCGGGAACCGCCGCGTGGCAGACCGGGCAGCGCGAGGTAGTCTGCTTGAGCGTTTCTTTGAGCAAAGGGAAGAGCATGGTGCAACGCCACTAGTGCACGTTCATGACCAGCGCACAAGACCCCAGCGCCACGACGAGGCACACGATGATCTGGCCAAAGGCATAACCAAAGCGCAGCAACACCTTCGAGCGGCCTGCATAGACTCCACGGATCGATCGGTGGAAGACAATGGCTCCCCAGATAATCACGACCAGGACGACCGGCACCGTCAGAAGGAAGCCAATGCCATAGTCGCCATGCAGGCTGAGAGCCGCGATCATGAAGTTTGAAAATGCCGTGGCGGCCGGCGGCCCCAATAGCGACCACCACATCAGCTTGTGGTTGATCCGCGGCGGTGGCCCGGGCACTGGCGGCGCGAAGTCGGAGGACTCGGGTGTCTGATAAGGCGACTCCATGGCCTCTTCTATCACACTCCAAACTCCCGACCAGCCCGGGATGATTCCGGGTTCGCCGGCCGCTCAGGCCCCGTGCAGCGCGATTTTCAGGAATGGGGCGGTCCGTGATTTCTTCGACTTCGCCACCTGCTCGGGGGTGCCCTCGGCCACGATCGTGCCGCCATGGTCACCGGCTTCGGGGCCGATGTCGATCACGTGGTCTGCCTCGGCCGCCACGGCCATGTGATGCTCGATGACCACCACCGTGTGGCCTTCATCCACCAGCCGGTGGAGAACGTCGATGAGGCGCTTCACGTCTTCGAGGTGAAGGCCCACCGTCGGCTCCTCGATGAGATAGAGGTTTCGAAGTTGGTCCTTCAGCCCGCTGAGGCGCGATTTCGCGCTGCGGCCCTTGATCAGTTGCGAGACCAGCTTGATGCGCTGGGCCTCACCACCGGAGAGCGTGGGCGAAGGCTGCCCGAGCTGGAGATAGCCGAGGCCGGTGTCGGCCAGCAATTGCAGTGGGGCCGCGAGGCGTGGTTGCGATTCGAAGAAGGTCGCCGCCTCGTCGATCGTCATCGCCAGCACATCGCCGATCGTCTTGTCGCGGAAGGTCACCTCCAGCGTCGCCGGATTGTAGCGGCTGCCATTGCATGACTCGCAGTGCACCCAGGTGGAGGGCAGGAAATCCATTTCCAGCTTCACCCGCCCATTGCCGCCGCATTCGGCACAACGGCCGCCTTCGGTATTGAACGAGAACCGCGAGGCCTCGAAGCCGCGCATGCGCGCCTCCGGGAGCTGGGCATAGAGCGCGCGGATGTCGTCGAAGATTTTCACATACGTCGCCGGGCAGGACCGCGAGGTCTTGCCGATCGGCGATTGGTCGACTTCGTAAACGCTCTGAATCCGGTCGAAGCCAGTCGCCTTGTCGAAGGCCTGCGTCGCGCCCTTTTTCGTCGGCTTCAGCAAGCGATTCGCGGCAGCCACTGCGAGGCATGAGTGCATCAGCGTGGATTTGCCAGAACCGGAAATCCCGGTGAACACGGTGAGCCGCCCCAGAGGGATCGACAGGTCGATGTTCTTCAAGTTGTTCGCCCGGCAGCCGGTGACGGTGAGCTGCGGATGGTTCTTCGGAATTGCCCGCCGCTGACCTTTCATCGGATGAACAAGAACGTCGGACAGTGCCCGCCAAGTCGGAGAGTTCTCGTACTTCTTCTGCTCGCGCTTCGAGGCCCCCGCCACCGGTGGCTTGCCCTCGTACACGATCTGCCCGCCGAGACGGCCGGCACCCGGCCCGAGGTCGATGAGGTGGTCGGCGCGTGCGATGGTGTCCTCGTCGTGCTCGACGACGATGAGCGAGTTGCCCTTGTCACGCAGAGCGATCAGCGTATCGAGCAGCGCTGCGTTGTCGCGCGGATGGAGACCGATGGTCGGCTCATCGAGCACATAGAGCACGCCGCGCAGGTTCGACCCCAGCTGGGCGGCGAGTCGGATGCGCTGGCTCTCGCCGCCGCTCAGCGTCTTCGCGGAGCGGTCGAGTTGGAGGTAGCCGAGGCCGACCTCTTGGAGGAACTCCAGCCGCTGCCGGATCTCCGGCAGGATGTCGCGCGCGATCAGAGTGTCGCGATCACCGGTGAAGCGGATTTTGTCGAAGTGACCGCTGGCATGGTTGATCGCAAGTCCCGCGATGTCGCTGACGGGCACGCCCTGCAGGTGGACGGCGGACGCCACCGCATTCAAACGCGTGCCGTGGCAGGCCGGGCATTTCACCAGCTCGTCATCTTCCATTCGTTCGATCGTGCGGTCGGCATCCATCTCGGCCTCCAGCATCGAGTCGAAGCGCGAGGTGTCGAGGTGGCGGCGCTCCTTCGGCACAAGGCCGTGGCCGCGGCACTCCGGGCACCAGCCGTGCGGCGAGTTGAACGAGAACAACCGTGGATCGAGATCGTCGAAGGAACGATGGCACGAGGGGCAGCTCGCCTCGCTCGAAAGCAGCACGAATTTCTTGTCCGGCGTGAACAGCCGGATCACGCCCTTGCCGATGTCCAGCGCCTTGGCGATCGCGAGGTGCGCCTCGCTGGCGTTCTTACTGGTGAACTCGGCCACGACCACGTCGATGTCGTGCTCCTTGAACCGCTCCAGCCGCTGGAAGCCTTCGGCCTCGCGGAATTTCTTGTCCACCAGCAGCTTCGTGTAGCCGTGGTTCACCGCCCACTCGGCCACCTCGGTGTGGTAGCCCTTGCGGGCGCGGATCAGCGGCGCGAGCAGTGTGACCGGACCTCGCTTTAGGTGACCGCGCAGGGTGTTCTCGATCGCCGCCAGCGATTGCTTTTCCACCGGCACATGACAGTCCGGGCAGTACTGCGTTCCGAGTTTCGAATACAGCAGGCGGATGAAGTTCCACAGCTCGGTCACCGTGGCGACCGTCGACTTGCCGCCGCCGCGCGAGACCCGCTGCTCGATCGCCACCGTCGGCGGAAGACCGGCGAGGCGGTCGATCTCGGGCTTTTCCAACTGCTCCGCGAACTGCCGCGCGTAGGCGGACATCGAGTCGAGGAACCGGCGCTGCCCTTCGGCGAAAAGGATGTCGAAGGCCAGCGTCGACTTGCCCGAACCGGACAAACCGGACACCACCACGAAACGGTCGCGCGGGATTTCGACGGAGATGTTTTTCAGGTTGTGATGGCGGGCGCCGGAGAGCGAGATGGTGTTCGATCCCATCACCACCGGCTTCGGCTTGGCCGAGCGGGCGGGCAGCTTGGCGGACCCGGCGAGCGCGAGCTTCACGAATTTCGCCGTCTCGGTTCCCAGCGTGGCAATGTGCTCGGGCGAGCCTTCGCCGACAAGCTGGCCGCCGTCCGCACCAGCCTCCGGACCGAGGTCGAGGATCCAGTCGGCGCACTTGATCACATCAAGGTTGTGCTCGATGACCAGCAGCGAGTGACCGGAGTTGACCAGGCTCTGGAACACCGCGAGCAGCCGCTCGATGTCGGTGAAGTGCAGGCCGGTGGTCGGCTCGTCTAGGATCAGTAGCTTCGGGGAGGTGTCGCCTGCTTCGGTCTCCGCCAGGAGCTGGCACAACTTGAGGCGCTGGGCCTCGCCGCCGGACAGCGTGTTGAGCGGCTGGCCGAGCTTCAGGTAGCCGAGGCCGACTTCGGAAAGCGGCTTGAGGAAACCGAGGATCTGGGCGTGGCGCTTGGCGGTAGGCGCGGCCATTTCCTTGCGCCCCGCATAGAAGGCGAGCGCCTCGTCAACGGTCAGTTCGAGCACGTCGGCGACCGACTTCCCCTGGTAGTGGATGTCGAGCGTCGAGGGCTTGTAGCGGCGGCCGTTGCAATCCGGGCAGGTGACGTGGATGTCGGACAGGAATTGCATCTCCACCTTCTCCGCGCCCGCGCCGGCGCAACGGTCGCAGCGGCCTTCGCCGGAGTTGAACGAGAAGAATCCCGTCGTGAGCTCGCGGGCCTTCGCGTCATCGGTCAGCGCGAACAACTGGCGGATCGGATCGAAAGCCCCCATGAACACCGCGGGCGTGGAGCGTGGCGTGCGCGCCACCGGCGATTGGTCGACGAGTTCCACGCCGCTGAGGTACTGGCTGCCCAGTAGTTCCCGGACACGGGCGGCCTCGCCCTCGGCTTCCTTGCCCAGCTTGCGGGCGAGGTTCAGGTAGAGGACGTCGTGGACGAAGGTGGACTTGCCCGAGCCGGAGACGCCGGTCAGGCAGCAGAACAGGTTGAGCGGAATGTCGACGTCGAGCTTCTTCAGGTTGTGCCGGGTCGCGCCGCGCACGCCGATTTTCGCCTCACCGGGTGTACGCCGTGTTGAAGGAAGCTCGATCGATTTTGCGCCGCTCAGCCACGGCAGGGTGCCGCCGGTTTCGCCCTTGGCTGGAGCCTTGACCGGACCCTGATAAAGCAGGCGCCCGCCCTGCTCGCCGGAACCGGGTCCGAGGTCGATGATCTCATCCGCCGCGCGCATCACCGCCTCCTCGTGCTCCACAACGACGAGCGTGTTCCCCTTGTCGCGCAGCCCGTGCATGATCCCGACCAGGCGATGGATGTCCCGCGGATGCAGGCCGACCGTCGGCTCGTCGAGCACGAACAAGGTTCCCGTCAACGAGGCTCCGAGGCAGGTCGTCAGGTTCACGCGCTCGATCTCGCCGCCGGACAGGGTCCGCGTGGCACGGTCGAGGGTGAGGTAACCCAAGCCCACTTCGCCGAGGTAATGCAGGCGCGAGGTGATCTCGTTCAGCACCAAGTCGAGCGAAGCATCCGCCGCCGCCCCCGCCGGGCGCTTCGCGGCGGTCAGGTCCGAGAACCAGGGAGCGAGTTCTGAAACTGGCATCGCCCACAGGTCGGGGAGTGTCTTACCGGAAATCCGGAAGCACAGGGCTTCCGGCTGCAGGCGTTTGCCACGACATTCCGGGCAGGTGGTGTAGGAGCGGTAGCGGCTGAGGAAAACACGCACGTGCATCTTGTACGACTTGGTTTCCAGCCAGTCGAAGAAGCCCTTCACGCCGTACCACTTGCCGTCCCGCCACAGCTCCTCGGTGTTCCCGAGGTCGCTGAGGGCGGTCGATTTACGGTCACCGTAGTAGATCCAGTCGCGAACCTCCTCCTCGAGGTCCTCCCACGGCGCGTTGATGTCGATCCGGCGCTCCTTGCAGTGGCGGAGCAGGTCGCGCTGGCACTCGTCGCCACGCTCGCCCTGGAATGGCCGGATCGCCCCGCGCTTGATCGACAGTGTCGGATCCGGTACCGCCTTGTCGAGGTCCAGCCCGATCACCCGGCCGAAGCCGCGGCAGTGCGGACACGCGCCGAGCGGGTTATTGAACGAGAACAGCGACGGAATCGGTGCCCGCAGCATGAACCCGGTGTGCGGATTCGTCCAGGTGGTGGAGAAGAGGCGCCGCTCGCCGCCGGGGACCACGATGGCGGTGTGGCCCTTGCCGAAATGGAACGCGGCCTCCAGCGCCTCCAGCAGCCGCAGCCGGTTGTCCAGCGTCAGCGTGATGCGGTCCTGCACCACCTCGATCTGGAACTTGAACGGCGCAATGCCCTCGCGGGGCGTTTCATCGGTGCGCAGGATCTCTCCTTCATGGAAAATCCGCAGATACCCCTGCTGGTTAAGGAAGGGAAACAACTCGGCGCTCTGCGTATCCGGCGGCACCGGCACCGGGAAGGTGACCAGCACCCCCTGGCCGGCCAGTTCCGTCATCGCCCACTCGGCCGCGGAATCCGGACTGTCCGGCCGGATTTCCTCGCCGGTGTTCGGGTCGAATCCGGTGGCCAGCCGTGCATAGAGCAGCTTCAGGTAATCGTTGATCTCGGTCAGGGTGCCGACCGTCGAACGCGTCGTCCGCACGCTGTTCTTTTGCTCGATCGCGATCGCGGGCGGGATGCCGTCGATGCGGTCCACGTCCGGCTTGTCCATCCGGTCGAAAAACTGCCGCACATACGGCGAGAATGTCTCGACGTAGCGCCTCTGGCCTTCCGCGTAGAGGGTGTGGAATGCAAGCGACGATTTTCCCGATCCGGAGGGTCCGGTGACGACGGTGAGTTTCCCCAGGGCGATGTCGAGATCGAGGCCCTTGAGGTTGTGCTGGCGGGCACCCCGGAGGGTGATCGCGGGAACGTTGGGCGGGGCGGACGGTTTTTTCCGGGCGGGCACGCCCCGACTTTAAGCAGGAATCCCGACTCCGCCAGTGGAACCCTGAGGTTCCTTCACTGGCCGACTCTGGGCGGAGTTCTGGTGCCAAATTCCGAGGATTCTTCCGGCTCCTTCGGAACCACCCTCGGGACCGGCCTTTTCGGTTTGGGATTCGTTCCCTCGTCTGGAACAGGAGTTTCCACGGGTACCGGATCGGGAGGGGTGCCACCGATATTCACGCTGCCGCTTTTGACCAGAAAATAGCTGCCGATGATCACGGCGGTCAGAATCAGAATAGTGGTGAAGACGCCGGAGGTCCCTTCCGACTTGCGGCGAACCGTGTAGGCCGTGACGCTGCCGCCCGGACGACGCATCGGCCCGGGTGCCCGTGGGGAGGCCGCGACCGGGCTGGCGCTGGCCGTCCCCCCGCGGGGGGCTCTCAGCGAAACCGGCTGGGTCGCACGGCCGATCGATTGCTCCAACGTATGCAACTCTTCCGCCATCATCGCGGCGTCCGGGTAGCGCATTTCCGACATCGGGTTCGTCGCGTTCCGGATGATTTCGTCAAATCGCAGATCGCAGCGGGAAATCATCGAGGCCGGGCGCGGGTCCGCGGCCGGGACCTGACCGGTCAACAGCTCATGCAGCACCACGCCGATGGAGAAAATATCCGCACGGGCATCGACCGCCTCGGGCCGGGCGAGCACTTCGGGGGCCGTGTAATGGGGCGTGCCGAAAACGGTGTCGTCCTTGCCCTCCTTGAGACCGATTGGGCGGGCGAGACCGAAGTCTCCGATCTTCGGACGTGCCTGAAGATCCAGCAGGATATTGGCCGGCTTGATGTCGCGGTGCAAAATGCCATGCTCATGGGCGTGGGCAAGGCCGTCACAAGCGGCCGCCACGATGCGGGCGGCCTCACGCTGGTCGAGCCGGATGCCATAAGCCGCCTGATAAAGCGAACCCCCGGCCACATATTCCATGACAATGAACAGCATCCCATCCACCTCGCCGAAGTCATAAACTCCGATCAAGTTGGGGTGGTTGAGTTTCGCCATGGCCTTTGCCTCCGCCTCGAACCCGGCCCGGAATGACGCGTCCGCCCCGAATTCCCGGGGCAGAATCTTGATGGCCACCGTGCGCTCCAGCGAGCGCTGGACCGCTTGGTACACCGCCCCCATTCCGCCGCATGCGATAAGATCGACGAAATCGTAGCCGGGAAAATGGGCGGCGAGGTACCCGATCTCGGGTGCCTCGAATGCCGGCGGGTGGGTGGCCTCTGTCATGCTGAAAAGGGGTGGGGAGACTTGGGAGCGGTCCGACGCTGGGGCATAAACTCCATCAACTCAAGAGCCCATGCCTGCAAAATTCTGTCCGCAATCCAGAGGATTAGGACAGATAAACGTCATGGGGTGACGGATTTGTTACCCTTTTCTTGGAAATAAGTGATTTTTCCTTAGAACCCCGGGATCGGACGATTGTTGCGTCAGCCGCCGGCAGCATCAGGCTTCGGAGTCCTCGGGTTCGGCAAGACGGGTGATGAGAACCTTGTCGACCTTGTTGCGGTCAAGATCGAGCACCTCCACCCGGTAGGATCCGGCATCAAAGGTCTCGCCGGTCACCGGGATGTGCACGAGATGGTGGAGGATGTAGCCGTTGAGCGTCACATAGTGCCGCTCATCCGCTGGGTCCGAGGGGAACCCGGGAAACTGTTCCAGCAGTTCATCGAAATAGAGTGAGGCATCCACCAGCCACGAGCCGTCCTTGCGCTGGACCACGTTGGGAGGGGCGTCGGGGACCTGGAAATCGCCGATGATTGCCTCGATGGCGTCCTGCATGGTGATCAGGCCGCTGATGCCTCCGAATTCGTCGGCCACCAGGGCGAAGGTGGCGGCGGAACTGCGGAATGCCTCCAGCAGCCGGATGACCGGTTGGGTGGGAGGGACCAGCATGGCCGGCTTGGCGAGGGAGCGGAAATCGAGGTCCGCCCGGTTCTGGCGGGCGAGAAACACATCCCGCAGGGAAACCACCCCCAGGACATTGTCACGGCGTCCCTCATGAATCGGAAAACGGGTGTGCCGGCTTTTCAACATCTGGTCGAACAGGACTTCCGGCGCCTGGGCGGCGTCCAGCCAGACGATTTCCCCGCGCGGGGTCATCAGTTCGCGGACGCGCAGGCGGTCCAATCCGAGGACGGCTTCCACCATTTCCGACTCTTCCGGAAGAAGGGCACCGCTTTTGCCTCCCTCGCGGACCATTTGTTTCACGTCATCTTCACTGACCGTCTCGGCCTCCGGGGGCTTGATCCGCAAGAGCGCCAGCGTGGCGTCGGCCGCCCCTCCAAAAAGCCTGCCCAGCGGCGACAGCAGTCCGGTCAGGACCCTCAGCGGACCGGCGATGACGCGGAGGACCGTTTCGGGGTAGGACAGTCCGATGCGTTTTGGCACCAACTGGCCGAAAAGCAGCAGCGCCGCCGCAATGATCCCCACCATGACGATCCGGATCAAGGGGCCGCCCCACCAGGTTTCCAAGTGAATCGGGAGGGGCAGATTGCACGCTGCCATGGCTCCGATCGAAACGGCTGAGAAAGTGGCCAGGGTCTGGATCACCGAAAGCGCCGCATCGGGAGTCCGGACCAGTGCCAAGGCGTCGTCGTCCGGCGCGGCATCCGCTGACAGCTTCGACTCACGGGAAAGCACCAGGGCGATCTCGACCATGGAAAGGAATGCGCTGAGCAACAACAGCAGCACGATGGTGAGAAGCGTGGACCAGAGGGGCATCATCTAAAAGCCCTCCAAACAAGCGCATTCCACGGGCTTGCGCAAGTCGTGAATGGATCCCCCCTAACAGAAACTACCCGTCACGGGACCGTCATCCCCGCCGTCGTCTCATCCAGCGTCACCCGGACGCGTGCGAATTTCCGGGGCCCGGTGACTGGAAAGGTGACGGTGGATTCCTTGAACCCGGAGATCGCCGGCGAATAGGCCGCGTAGGAGATGGCCGTGCCGGAAGGAGCGGTCTGGGTCCAGGTGGCCAGATCGGTGGAATATTCCACCCGGTACGTGAGCCCTCGTACTTGGGAGTCCGCACGCACGGGAAAGCGCAGGGTGGCGGTGCCCGAGGCGGTGCGCAACACCGGGTCGACAGCCACTGTGCCGGAGAGCGAATTGCCTCCCGAGAGCGGATCTCCGCCGAACGCATACTCGGCGAGATTGTTGCGGTCGTCATGATCCGGATCCGCCGTGGTGGCGGGCTGCGCCAGCGCGTTGCTCCACTCGGCGTACGAGGCGGCCGGCGCGAGATCAAAGGAGGAAGTCTGGAGCGAGTTGGCATCGCTTTGATAGCCAAACCCGACCACGAGGGAGGAAACCGCCGGGACCGAGCTCCAGGTGGCAGTGAGCGAGGCGGTCATGGCGGCATTCAGGCTCACGCGGTGAAATGTCCAGATCAGCGGCCCGGCAGTGTCAGCCACCCAGCCGCTGCCACTCACAGACGACGGAGCCGCGCCGGCGGGAAAGGTCAGCGAAGCGGAGACGTTGGTCGCGTTTTGAGATCCGGAATTTTGGAGGTTGAAGGTGGCAGTCCCCGCATTCAATCGGCGAAGAGGCGTGGGAGAGGGGGTCTCCGTGGCGGTGAAGGTGGTGGCCGTCGCTGTGGACGGAAACATCTGGTAGCCGTCCGCCGCCATCAGCGCGTTGAGCTGGCTGACGTAGTGCGGCACGAAGGTATCGTAGTTGCTGGTAACCGTCCCGGTGGTCCCGGTGGCGGTGTGGGTTCCCATCAGCGCCGGCTTGGAATTCGGAAGAAGGCAAAACGTCGGACTTCCCGAGTCGCCATCCTGAAACGTGCAGTCATCCACTCCCGAGCCGGAGCTGTCGTAATTGAAATTGTACATCCGCGAGACCGACCCCGTGTCCGAGAGCGTGACCGTGTTGAAAGTGACCAAGGTCCCGCTGCCTCCACGTGCAGGCATGCCAAACACCTGCAATCCGGCAGACAGGTAAGAGTTCTCATTCAGATGCCCTCCAGTCACATGGTTGAGGTACGGAAATACAGCCACACCCGAGCCCGCCGGGATCGGCGCGCTAAAGCGTCCGAGCGTGAGGTCGGTGGCAACCGTGTCTGTGGGATTTTCTTTAACGACAGTCGACGAATCGATGGTCGCCGTCACCAGTTGCCCGGTCGAAGACAGAAACCGGATATGCTGGCCCGCCACCACGCCGAAATGACTGGCCATCACGAAATGCTGGGGCGATACCAGCGCGAACTGGCGCCGGGCATCCTCCACCATCCAGCCCATGCCGGTGTAATTGGCACCGGTAAACCACGAGCCGGTATTCAGCACCGGGGCCGTCGGGAAATTCGTAAAGCGGTCGTACCGGCTCGGATTGGCCGCGTAGCCCCGAATGGTCAGGGCATGAACCGCCGGAGCGAATAACGACGAGACCGCTCCCGCGACGATGAGTTTCCGGCGAAACGATCTCATGTCCATCATCTTACACCCATCCCTATCAAGCGCCAACCGGGACGAAGGCCTTGGCCAGCGAGAGGAAGATCCCCATGCTGGCGATGTCGGTGGCGGTGGTCAGGAAAATGCTGGAAGCGGTGGAGGGGTCGGCCCCGCAGCGCTTCAGCGCCAGGGGAATCAAGGCCCCAGCCAAGCCGCTGATCACGCAGCTTGCCGTCATGGCCGCCATCACGATGACGCCCATGAGCATCGGAGTCGCGTTCTTCTGCATGGTGGCGTAAATGACCATGCCGATGGCGGCGGTGAATCCGACGAGCAGGCCGTTCCAAAGGCCGAGAATGCCCTCTTTCCAGATCAGCTTGCCGTGGTTGCCATGCTTGACGTCTCCGAGCGTCATCCCTCGGAGCGCCATCGCCAGGGCCTGGCAGCCCGTGTTTCCAGACTGGCCGGCCATGACCGGTAGGAACACGGCCAGGATCACGAAATGATTGATCGTATCCTCGAAACAGCCGACCACGGCCGCCGCGAGGAACGCGGTGAGGAGGTTCACCTGCAGCCAAGGGTGGCGCAACTTCAGGCTGCGCATGAACGGGGTGGCTAGCCTCTCTTCCTTCTCCACACCGACCATGCTACCGGCCTGGGCGCTGATTTCGATGACCTGCTCGGCAAACAAGGTGTCACCCCGGACAAGACCCTTGAGCCGACCCTCCGCGTCACAGACGGGATAGACCGGAAAGTGCTTGGAAAGCGCGGCCTTGAGTGCATCGGCCAGCGGCATTGTCTCCCGCAGGAAGAAGGGGTCCCGCAGCATCAGTTCGCCCAGTGTGGCCTCGGGCCTGGCCAGCAGCATGTCCCGCATCACCACCAGGCCTTTGAGGCGGCCCTCCGGATCGGTTACGTAGCAGTAGGTGATGAAGGCCGCACGGGTCATTTCCCGCAGGCTTTCCACCGTTTCCGCCACGGTCATTTCGGGGCGGAACACGCCGACCGGCGGCGTCATCAGCTCACCAGTGGTGGCGGCCTTGATTTTGGCGACAGCTTTCAGGGATGCGGCTTCCTCGCTCATTGCCCCCACCCTGACCGAACTAACAGCCCCCGACAAGCTCAAGACTGCATGCTTTCCACCGCCAGACGCATCCGCAGGACATGATGTGCTCCGGGAGCGAGGGTGACCTCGGCTCCCGGGGCGTTCGCGGTTTCGACGCAAACAAAGCGATGAACATCCTCCACCGGCAGGTCGCCCAGCCGCACCGCCTTTTCAGGCCCCGGATTCCACACCACGGTGGAGGCGCTGCCGTGCTTGTGGACGCGGATCGTCCGATGGTCCTCACGGACGGTCAGGTCCGCAGTCGACGCATAGATCCGATCGACCTCGCCGACAATGCGCACCGGGCCGGTCTGCAGGCCGGGAACGGTCTCGCCACCGGCATGTTCGACGAAGGTCGCACCGTTCAGTCCACCAAGCTCCGTTTCGTCCACCGTACTGACGGCGAGGTAGGCGTGAAGCGAGGCCGTTTCGCTGAACGGGAGAAGCCCCGTGTTATGAGTGGTGAGGGAAAGCGCCAATTCAGCGCCCAGACGAATCTCGACGATCGCGGAAAAGGCGTGGTCCCACACCTGCCGGGTAGCCTCGCTATCCTTCAGCTCGAAGCGCAGTTCGACGGAGGCTCCGTCATCCTGGCACGCCGTGCATTCCCAGAACCGGTTGCGCGCCACGCCGTGGGCTGGCTTGGAAGCATCCGTCGGGTGCGGTCCGAACCAGGGCCAGCAAATGGGAATCCCGCCGCGGATCGCCTTGCCCGGCTGGAGAACAGCGGCCGGACTCAGGTAGAGCACTGGGTCCGCCCCGGCCGGAGCCCACTCCATTACGTGGGCACCCTGCAGGGCCACTCGGGCGCGGCAGGAGGGGTGGTCGATCTCCAGAATTGGAAATTCTCCGTTGGGATCGACAAGCCGGACGCAGGCGGGAAGCGAGATCATTGGTAGCGGTGAATGGCGGGTTTGCAGGCAGGCTGGGACGTTACTGGATGATCCGGCTGAGGGCCTCGCCCCAGATGGCGTAGCCTTTTTCAGCGGGATGCACGCCGTCCGGCATGATATCCACGGACAACGAACCATCGGGCTCGAGGAGCTTCGGGTTCACGTCCAGGAAATAGATGCCGGGAATGGAGTCGAAGGACTTCCGCAGCAGTTCATTTAGCTCCTGAACCGGCTGCCGTTGGGCAATATTGGGGTCCTTGCCAAAGGGGAAGACGCCCATCAGCACGATTTTCGAGGCCGGCGTCTTGGTGCGCAGGCGCAGGATGATTTCGAGAATCCCCTCGGTGATTTCCGCCGGGGTGTTGGCGCGGGCGTTCTTCGTGGCGGTGAAATTGTTGCTGCCGATGTTCAGCACGATCCACTGCGGCCGGAGACCATCGAGCTCACTGTGGTCGAGGCGCCAGAGCACGTTCTGGGTGCGATCCCAGCCGTAGCCCTGGTTGAGGACGCGCTTGGTGCCGAATGCCTGCTCGAAGGAAAGCGGTCCGCGTGGCTTGATCCCCGGGGACTGCGGCTGGCCGTCCCAGAAATGGGTGATGGAGTCGCCGATGAGTACGATGTTGGGATCGTAGCTGTCGTCCAGCTTGAGGATCTCGTCGTGGCGCTTCCACCAGTCGTAGCCGTCATTTTCGAGCTTAGACACGGGAATGATGGCGGAATTTTTCGGCTCCGGCTCCAGCGGCGGCCCGCCCATCAGCGCGGAAAGGGTCGGCTCCATCGCCACCGCCCAGGCCTGCGCACCGGCGGGCGAGGGATGCAGGAGGTCCGGCATCAACAGGGGGTCCAGGTTTCCATCCAGCTTGATGAACGCGTGGTTCACATCGAGAAAGAAAATGGTCTTCTCATCGGCCAGCTTGGCCACCAGTTCGCCCGCCAACAGATTGGCGTCGAAGCGCTTGGTCGCGCTTCCCCGCTCGGTGCCATCGGGGTTCTTGTAAACATTGGTGCGGGGAAAAATGCGCAGCAGCAGGATCTTCGCCTCAGGGCAGCGTTCCCGCAGCAGGCTGACGATCGCGGCGGTGCCGTCCGCCACCTGTTGGGCAGTGTGAACCACGGGGAAGTTCGCGTCGTCGGTGTCGTTGGTACCGATGAGCAGCACGATGACCTTGGGCGTCTGGCCCTCGAGTTCGCCATGCTGGAGGTTCCACAGGATGTTTTCGGTACGGGCACCGCTGTAGCCGAGGTCGAAAGCGTGCCGGGGGGCGAAAAACTGATTCCACACGGCCTTGTAGTCCGGGTTTTCGAGGTTGTGAGTGATCGAATCGCCAATCAGCAGCAGGTCGTGGTTGCCAGCCTTGGCCTCGGCCACCTTGGCCAGATGGCGGGCCTCCATGCCAGGCTGCGGCGCGGGGACAACCGGAGAGACCCCAGGCTCTGCGGCGCGGGTGCCCAGAGCAAAAAGGACTGCCAGACAGATAGTCGTGTAGCCGGATCGGAACATGACCGCATTGATACCGCCGGGTCGGCGGATTCCAAGTGTGGTCTTCAGGTGTTTTCGGCCAGCCGGGATTTTTATGGCGGGCTCGCCGCCTCCGTTTGCCTTGTCCGATCTGCCACAGACGGTTAGTGGAACGGTGCATGACCGACGCCATCCCTGATCCGCGAGTCCTCCAGCCCAGCAAGCGGGCGCGGCTGCTTGCGTTCGACGGAGGTGGGATCCGCGGCCTTTTCGCCCTGCAGGTGGCGAAGCGCATGGAAACCCTGCTGCGCGAAAAACATGGCCGTCCGGACTTGGTCCTGGCCGATCATTTCCACTACATCGCGGGCACCAGCACCGGCGCGATCATTGCCGCGTTCCTGTCATGGGGGCTGCCGGTCGATGAAATCGCCAGCCTGTATCGCGAAAATGCCGTGGCGATGTTCCGGAAGGCCGGCTGGTCCCACCGCTTCACCAGCCACCGGTTCGTCTCCGAGGGTCTGTCGGAGTTTTTGCAGCACTTCTTCGTCGAGGACGACGGCAGCCTGGCCACCCTCGGCACGGCGAAGCTGAAGACCCTGTTTCTCGCCGTCACCCGCAATGCCTCCACCGGCTCGGCGTGGCCGCTTTCCAACAACCCGCAGGCAAAGTACAACGACCCCGTTTCCCCCGGCTGCAATCTCCAGATCCCGCTGTGGCAACTGGTCCGCGCCAGTACCGCCGCGCCCACCTTTTTCCCGCCGGAGATCCTTGAGGTCGTGGGCGAAAATGGCGAACCGTTGACCTTCGCCTTTGAGGACGGCGGGGTCACCCCCTTCAACAATCCGGCCCATCTCCTCCACCTGATGGCCACCCTGCCCGAGTACCACCTCGGCTGGGAAACTGGCGTCGATCGGATGAGCTTGGTTTCCATCGGCACGGGGAAGGTCCGCAGTGGCCGCGGTGACAAGCTGTTCGTGGATGTGCTGGCACAGGCGAAAAACCTGCCCGCCTCGCTGATCGGCTCCTTCGCCCAGTACCAGGACCTGCTCTGCCGGGTTGCGGGCGAATGCCGCTGCGGTCCCCCGATCGATGGCGAACTGGGGGACCTCATCCGCCCCAATCCCGGCGCGAAATTCCTCTACGCCCGCTACGACAAGACCTTCACCGACCACGATCTCCAGGCCGCCGCCCGCTACACTGAAAAGGGCTTCACCCTAGACAATCTCGAGCTGATGGATTTCCTCGCCGAATGTGGGGCCACGCATGCCGAGGAAGTCGTGAATCTATCCCATTTCGACGATGAGTGAGGAAACGATCCAGCGCCTGTGGTTCGTCGGATTCGCCGGGCACCGCACCGTGCCGGATCCGGCTGCCGCGAAAGCCGCCATCATCCGCGAACTCGAAACCATCCGCGGCACCGTGGTCGGGGAACTCGTGGGCATCGCCAGCGCCGCCGCTGGTGCCGACCTTTTGTTCCTGGAAGCCTGTGCTGCCATCGGGATGCGGACGGTGGTGCTGCTGCCGTTTTCCCGGGAACGCTTTGCGCAGGATTTCGAGAGCCCGGCGGAATGGCAGCGCGCCTGCCGGCTGATGGATGCCGCCTGGTGGTGCGAGGTGGTTCCGGGCAGTGAAGAAGCCCCGGAAGCCTATCACCTGGTAGCGCGCGAGAGCCTGGAGCTGGCGGAGCGGATGCTCTTCCTGTGGGATGGCAAGGCCGCCCGCGGCCTCGGAGGTACGGCGGAAACCGTAGTAGAGTCCCGGGAACGCGGCATTCCCTCCCGGATCATCGACGCGAAGACCCTCGACGCCGTCTGGCAACGGGAGGCACCCATCCTCGAGGCCGACGTGTCTTTCAAGGAACTCCCCGCCGCCACCACGATCCCGGAACTCTTCCAACTCCTGGACGCTCGCGCCTCCGCCGGAGCCCCGCGCTCCCGCTGGTTCGCCGCAGGATCGATGTCGCTGAACCACCTCGCCACCCTGCTCCAGGCCATTCTCGTGGTGGCCGCCCTCGCCGCGGAAGTCGGAGCGCTGGTAAAGTTCCTGCTGGTCCTGATCGCCGCGATTCTGCCGTGGATTGGAGGCCGCCTGCGCTGGAAGGAACGCTGGATCCGCGATCGGGTCCGCACCGAACTCCTGCGCTCCCTGCTCACCTCGCACCAGCCCGGCAGCCCGCTGCGCCCGCCCGCGCTTGAATTGTTCGGTCGCGAGGAAGCCTTCCTGCGCACCGCCGCCATGCACCTCATCGCCACGCGCGGCGACTGGAAGGACGCCCGCGATCACTACCTGCACGAGCGGATCGATGGCCAGATCAGCTACCTGAAATCGAAGGGCGAGCTAGCAGCGAAACGGATGGCCGTGTTCGGCCGCCTGTTCTGGGTCAGCGCCTGGGCCGCGATGGTGCTTGGCGGGGTGGCCGTGGTGGGCGCGTTTCTCGGCACCAAATCAACCTCGCCCCTTGGCACCTGGCTGGTCTTCCTCACGACTGTCCTGCCCGGCGTCGCCGCCTGGTGCCTGGCCATGATTTCCGTGTTCGAGTTCAAGCGCCGCGCCGCGCTCTATCGCCAACTGGTGGACGAATTGATCCGGCTGCGCCCGAAGGTCTCCGCCGCCAACTGCGCCAGCGCCGTGACCCGCGCCATGAACCAGATCGAGCGTCTGCTGCTCAACGAACTCTGGGAATGGCAGGGGTCGAGGGACAAGTGATGCCATCACGGCTTGTCAAGTCCCGCTGCGGAAGCCCCCAGCGTCTCCTGTTCAAAGTCGCCCTTGTCCCCGCTGCCTTGAATTTCGAGGAGGATCGGGCGGACATCTTCAAGCCATGGATCGGCGATGAGCCGGGGAAGAAGCGTCCGGTCGTAAGCGGTCAACGGCACGGGGGCCGGACGCGTGCGGCGGTGCATGAGCCAGGGGTTGACCGGTCGGCCAGCGGCGGCACGCAGTTTCGCCAGAATGTGAAATCCGGCCGGATCGGTATCGCCGAAGTGAGCCAGCGGCAGATCCGCCGGCAACAGCTCCAACAGCCGCCGCACTCCGCGGGTGGGAAACGAACAGCCGACGAGGAGGGTCTCACCGTTCTCATTGAGCGATGCGAGACGCCGCAGCGTGGTCTTCGAATTCTCGACCGTCAGCACACGGCTGGCGGTGGTGGTGACGCGAACAGCGCGGGCGAGATCGCTGGTGAGGTGGTAAATTCCGCGGTAGTGGTCTGCCTGCTGCGACGTTCCATCGGCGAAGTGGAGGCAGAGCGGCCCCGCCAGTTCAACACGGATATCCGAAGGCAGAATCCCGATCGCCTCCAAAGGCGTCGGCTGGCCAAAGAACGAAGTAAGCGCCGCCTCCACCAGATGTTGCCGGCGTTCCAGCCCTTTCGAATCCATCCCCAGAGCGACGCTGGCTTCGCGGATGAGAACATCCCGCCATTCACGGGAGGTGAGTCCATGCACGAGGCGGAGAATTTCGCGCACGCTTTCCGGCGAGCGCCACCGCAAGGGATGGTGATTCAAGCCGGCCGAGAACGCCGCCGTGATCGAGGCACACCATTCGGTCCAGAGCGTCGGATTGTGAGGGTGTGACGCAGCCGCTGCGGCCTTCACGTGAGCAAGGGAATCCGCGAGCAGACTCTCCGGAGACGCCGAGCTGAAAAGACCGCGGAGCCAAGTTTCCGCTTCCAATGGCAATACAACCCGTTCGATGAGATGAAGGCGGTAACGGTGGCGCTTGAGAGAAATTCGACCCTCTTTCTCCAGCGCTTCCGCCTCGCGAGTCGCAGTATTCACGTCCTCGCTCCTGAGCAAGCCTGCCGCATCGAGGAGAGGATTCCAGTCACGCGAAAATGGTCGCGATCGAACCACCAGCTCCCTGCCGCGGGCAGCCAGCCACTGGCGGTGGAACTCGATGAGCCAAGTGGGACTGCGCACATCGAAACAATCATGTTTGCCCTCTTCCCGGCCAAGTCCAATGTTGGCATCTTCGGCATGATGATGCATTAATCGCCTGCGATGACGGATCAGGACGCCCGATCAAATGACGAGCCTCACGCCGAAACGGCAAGCCAACGAGAGCCCGTTCGTGTCCGCACTTTCAGCTCTGAATACAAATGTGATCCCGCGAAACTCAAGGAATTCGCCTCAGCGCTTGAATTGGAAGAAATGCTCAAGAGCATGGAGTTGGGGGGCATCCGGTCCCCATCCTAAAAGTCCTGTCACTACCGACTAGTTTTTCGCGCCGAAATTGATGTGGCAGGAGGAGTCTGAAGCCGGAGCAGTATGCTCCGGCAATGGACTGGAGATTACCCCAGGGCCTCGGCAAGTCTTTCGCGGTCCACCTTGACGCACCAGTTCTCGATGTGGGTGACGTTGCCACTACGGTCATCGTAGGCGCGCTCGACGCGGGCCTGGACGACGGTTTCGGCGTGCTGGATCATGGTGGGCAGGCGGTCTTCCGGGAAGGCCATGATGAGCTGGAGGCCGAAGTTCCGCGCGAGGGCGAGGCAGGAGTCGATGCGGTCGCCGGAGAGTTTCGAGAAGGCCTCGTCCATGATGACGACGCCGAGGTTCTGACGGGTCTCCTTCTTGCCGAGGTCATACACCCGCTGGAAGGCCGCGAGCATGGCGACGAAGAAGGGGGCCTGGTTTTCGCCGCCGCTTTGTTTCTTCGCGCTCTTGTTGAGCGAGATGGAAGCGCCCTCGCCCTTGCCGGTGGGCGTGGCCTGGATGTCCCAGTGGTGATAGAAGCGGTAGTCGAGGGCCTTCTGGTGGCGCGGATCTTCGGCATTCTCGATGGCGGTCATCAGCGCCTGCTTGGCGCGCTCGATGTCCTCCTTGCCGCCTGCGGCGAAGAGTTCGAGGCCGGGGTTGAGCCCCTTGTCGACGAGGGTCCAGATGGCACTGTGGGTGCGGTCGGCCCGCATCGAGAGCTGGTAGCGCCACCCGCCGATGTCGTGGTCCATGGCGCGGTTCAGCTCCCGCTTGGTGCGCTCGGCTTCGTCGAGCTTTTCCTTGAGAACGTCGAGCACCTGGTGCTGGAGGCGATCCTCCCACTCACGGCGCGCGTCATCGGCGGCGATGCGGAAGCGTTCGAGCTCGTGCTCTTCCAGCTCCCTACGGCGGGCATCGTAGCGGTCGTTGGACTCGTCGGCGGGATCGAAGACCTCGGCGGTCTCGGGGTGCTTTTCAGCGAGGGCGCGGCGTTCGAGATCGCGCATGTCACGGGCCTTGTCGGCATCGTGGCCACGGGTGTCGGCGACGACCTTGGCGGCATCGACGCGCTGCTGCCATTTCGGAAACTGATCGCAGACGGATTCGATTTTCTCCGTGATTTCGGAATCGCGGATGCCTTCCAGCAGCTCGCGGCTGAACTGGCGGGTGTGGAGGGCGGTGCGTTCGTCTTCTTCCGCCGAGGCGATGGAGTCGAGCAACTCGCGCTCCTGCTGGGAGAACTTCGAGAGCGTGGCATCGAGGCGGCCGATGCGCTCGATCACGCCATGGAAAGTCTTCTCCAACACGCGGAGTTTTTCGACGGTCTCCTCGCGCTCGGGCGTGGCGAGCAGGCGGATCGTTTCATCGAGCGACTGCGCTTCCTTTTTCAAGCGCGGGAGCTGGTGGAGGCCGCCGGTACCGGCGGGGGCGTCGGGCTTGTCGAGCTTCCACTCCTGGCCGCGATGCAGGAACAACTTCCAACCATCGCGGGCATTGCGGAGCCGGACGAGTTCCTCGCGGACCTGCTCAAGCTCATCCTCGCGGAGGGTGCGCAGGCGGCGCAGGCCTTCCTCACCGATCGTGAACTCCTTCGACGGCTGGAGATGGAGACGCAGCGGCGGATCCTTCAGCCAGCCATCGCGCGAAAAGGCGCGCGGATGCTTGTCGAGCTGGCGCGCTTTTTCCACGGCGACGAGATCTCCGAAAAGATGGCGCAGATAGGCCTTCGCGGCATCGTTCTGCGTCTCGAAGAATTCGGCGATCGAGCCGCCCTTCGGATCGCGCTTGGTGAGTTCATCGGGATGAACCAGCGGCTCGTCGATGTGGCCGAGTCGCTGGGCCTGATCCCAGGCGGCGGTGAAATCCTCCGCCAATACCGCCTGACGGTTGTCGCCCAAAAGGGATTCCAACAACGGCCACCAGGGCTCGGCCTCGGGTTTCACCTCAATCACGCGGCCCAGCGCGACCGCCCGTTGCCCGCGTGACTTCAGCGCATCCAGCAGCGGTGACGGAGCGGCGCTGCCCTTCCGATCGAGATCATCGAGCTCGCGCTGGAGTCGTGCCTCGCGCGCTTCGAGGTCCTTCATTTTTTCGTCGATCGGCCGAAGCTGGTCCTGGGCATCATTGACTAGCAATTGATAGATGCGGGTCATCCGCGCCGCGGCATCAAGTGCCGGCGCCTCCTCGGTGCCCTGCATCTGCTTCAGCCAATCCTGGGCCTGCTCGGGCTCGTCGAGGCCGAGGCCCTTCGCCAGCTCCAGCCAGTGTTTCCAATGCTGGGTGCGTTCGTAAAGAAACTCGCGGGCGTGCTTCGCAGCATCGCGCAGGGCGTCGATCTCGCGCGTCAACTCATCGCGGCGGCTGCGATTCTGCGCGAGGTGGGCGATCTGCGAATCATTGCCGGCCACGAGGCGGACGGCGGCAAGTTGGCTGTCGAGCTCGTTGCGCTCGGCGACGGCGGCTTCATAGTCAGCGCGCTGCTCGGAGTTCTGAAGGCGGAGCTGATCCACCTTGGTGCGCCGGCCGGTGAGGGTTTCCAGCTTGTCCTCATGCGCCAACGCATCGCGCAGATGGGCGTAGAGGCGGGCCTCTCTACGGGCTTCGTGGTAGGCCACGTGCTGGTCACAGATGCGAACCAGCCGCTGGTGCTGGTCGTGCATGGTGTCGAGGCGTTCCTGGGCACGGCGGTGGGCATCCACACTGGCGCGCACGGCCTTCACGTCTGGCAGGCCGGGTTCCAACAGGTAGTCGCGGATGAATTTCTCGAAGCTGTCCACCGGCTGGAACGCCATCGAGTTCGGCAGCGTCTTGTTCATCTGCGGCCGGTCGAAGCCGAGATGGGAACGCGAGGCCATTTCCTCCAGATAGCTCGCCTGGCGGTCCCAGACTTCGCCTTCGAGGTCGCGCTTCAGGTGCACGCGGAACTCCTCCTCGGAAAGGAAGGCGATCGAATCATCGAGGAGCTGTTGGGCGAGGAAGTCGTCCTTTTCGAGGCGACCGGGGATGTTGAACCAAAGCGTGCGCGGCTTTGCGGTGGGGCCTTCGTACTCGATGCGGGCACCCCAGGTTTCACGGCGCGGCTCGGTCTCGCCCTTCTGCAAGGGCCACGCGAATTCCAGCGCGGCCAAGGTCACGCCGCTGGGACGAAGGAAACGTTCCTGGCCATCCTTGCCCACCGTGTTGGTGTCGCAGAGACAGTAGCCTCGAAGCGTGCGGCCGCTGCCAGCGCCTGCGGCGGCCTTGTTGAAGCGGCTGCCGCCTTCGCCGAGCATGACGAACTGGAGCAGGTCCAGCAGCGCGCTCTTCCCCGAGCCGTTCGCGCCGGTGATGAGCGTGAGGCCGGAAACATCGATGAACTGGCGGTAGCCGTACCAGTTCACGGCAAGGATGCGACTGAGATGAACGCGCATTTTGAAGAAATGACTAAGGACTAAATCCTAATGACTAATTGGCAGAGGCTTCTGCGGAAGGCTGATAGAGGGCGGTGCGGGCGAGCCAGTCTTCGATGGAATCGAAGGGGATCACGCGTGGCAGGCTGGGCAGGACCTCGATGAGCATCTCTCCGAGCTGGGTGATGCCATCGGGCTTGTGGGTGCGGATCAGGCGGTGGCGCTTGAGGCGGGCGAGCAGGGCATCGAGGTGGGTTTTTTCCGGGGGCTCGATCTGGTCGAACGTTGTGCGGAAGCGGTTCCACAAATCGTCCACGGTCAGCACGACCGACTGCGACATCTGGGTGGTGCGATGGTCATCCCAGGCGCGCCACAGCACGAGCAGGAGGAGGGTTTCATCCTTGGTGAACTGGCTGAGGAGCAAACACGTTTCCGGCCGCGGACGCGCCTGCAGCAGGAAAAAATCATCGTCCACGATAAGTTCGAGGCCGAGAGGCGCGAGGTAGTCGGTGAGGTGCTCGCGGTAATGATCACGGGCCAACAGAAACAGGTCGCGGTTGCCGCCTTCGGTGCCGATGATGGTACCGCGGCCGAGCAGGTCGGCCAGGATTTCGCGCAGCGGCGCGCGGTCGCTGTCGGGCACGTCCGGCCAGAAGCGCGGCCAGTTGGGATCGGAGTCGTTCATGCGTGGCGGGAAATGGCGAAGCGCTCCATGCGCCAGCCGGCTTGATCGTCCAGGGGAATGGTGTCGGGTTCGAGGCCGTTCGTGCGGCGCGGGCCGTCGACCTTCCAGCGCAGGGTCTTTCCATCCGCCATCACGGCGTGGTCGTAGGCGGCGGTGGCGAGCAGATCGAGCATCTCATCGACGGAGGTGGCGGCGAATTTCTCGGTGCCGGTAGTGGCGGCCAGCGTGTCCGCGAGTCGTGCTACCAGGCGGCCGGCCCGCTGCGGGGTGAGGGCGAGGCGCTGGCGCTCGCGGAGCGCGGCGAGGGTATCGGCCTCGTCGTTTTCGCGGTCACCGCTTTGGGCGAAGGAAAGGTCGGCCGGGGTCTTCATCCGCCGCGTGCGGGCGAGTGAGCCGATGCCATAGAAGCAGCGCATTTCGGGGACCAGTGGCGCGAAATCCGGTTCCGAATCCCGCATCGCTCCCAGCCGGCTGCCGGTGTGGGCGGCATTGAGGGCATCGCAATACGCCTTCACGATCTCGGGGCGGCGGCCGCGCAATTCGGTTTGGTAACGATATCGCTGCTGCGAGAGCTGGTTGAAGCTCGCCATCCGGGCGTCGATCGCATCGGCCACGAGACGGATGGCCGCGAGGCGGCGTTCGAGATCACGCAGCGCCCGCTCGGCCCGGGCATAGGCCTCGTCGGTCGGCCAGCCGTAGTGCGCGGCCAGGCCCTCGGCCAAGCGCTCCTTCACCATCGGCTGGTCGCGGCAATCGCCGACCTTCGACCGCGCCACCTGGATCCGCGGCAGCAGCCCGTTTCTACGGAGGGCGTCGTAGCAAACCATGTGCTGGCCCGCCCCGAATTCCGCGTAAAGCAGCCGCAGCGTTTCCGCCGGCGACTCGCTGGCGCGCTGGCGCTGGTCGAACATCGAGATCAGTTTTTCCACGCCGTGGAGCTGGATCACGGCGTTCTCAAGACGGGCGTTGAGATCCGTCACCGTCGCACGCAGTTCATCGGAGGTCCGTAGCAGCGGATCGAGAATGTCCTCGCGCTCCAGCGTCTCGCACACCCCGCGCACCGTGTCCGCGAAGGTGGTCAGCTCCGCGATTTCATCCTCCGCCAGGTCACGCAGCAGCCGCAGCAATGGACGTAGTCCCGGCGACACCAGCGCCCACCGTTCGTGCAGCCCGAGCTGCTGGTCCTCCACCCAGCGGGCATCGCACAGGCGGTTGAAAATCTGCCCCGCCTTCTGACGCGCATCGCGCAGTGACGCCCCTTCGTCCTCATCGAGAACGATTCCCGGATGAGCCGCCAGCGTCTCGCGGATCACCGCGATCGCATCGGCATGAGGCACCCGCCCCGCATCCCCGGCCGTCTCGGCAATCCGGTCCGCGCAGTCGATATACAGCGCCGCCGACGCCCGCGACAGCGGACGGAAAAAGTCCCGGGAGACCGATTCAAGGAGGCGATGACTGAGAGATTCGCGGGACATGCGGGAGCGGCTGGGAGGCGCAGTCTAGCCCCCCGAATCGCCCTGCCAAGCCCGGGCCGCGCTTTTCCCGGCAGGCCTTGGGAAACCAGCCTTGGCGACCGCCTTTCTTTCAGCTAATTTCCCGCCATGGCCTCCGAACTGACGCCCGAATACATCGCCACCTTGCAGCGGATGACCGGCGAACAGAAGCTGAAAACCGCGTTCGGCCTCTACTGGACCGCCCGCCGGATCAAGGCCGCAGCCCTGCGACAGCAGTACCCCGATTGGACCGAGGAGCAGGTGCAGCAAAAGGTAAAAGAAATCTTCCTGCATGCCACCACCTGAGCCGCTCTTCGTCTTTACGCGAAAATTTAATGAACTCGGCCTCCGCTACATGATCAGCGGGAGCGTTGCGGCGATGTTCTATGGCGAACCGCGTTTGACCAACGATATCGATATCGTCGTCTTTCTGAAGGCCTCCGATGTTCCACTTTTGGAGAGGGCGTTTCCAGGCGAGGAATTTTACTGCCCTCCTGCCGATGTCATCCGCATCGAGATCGCACGTGCCCAGCGCGGCCATTTCAATCTCATCCAACACGACACGGGACTCAAAGCGGACATTTATCCCTGCGCGGATGAACTGCACACTTGGGGCCTCGCACGGGCCAAGCCCCTGATCATTGGAAGCGATGAGGTGGTATTGGCCCCGCCCGAATATGTGATTGTCAGGAAACTCCAATTCTATCGGGAAGGCGGCTCCCGAAAACATCTGCGCGATATCAGCCGAATGGTGAGTGCCTCCGGTGGAAATTGGGAGCCCGATCTTCTACAGGAGATGATCCGCAAATATCAATTGAATCAGGAATGGTCCGAAGTTCTGGCCGTGGAGGACTGAACTACAAGGATCACTCGTGATCCTTGTAGTGTTCTCCGAGGAAATCGCGGCCGAAGTCGCCGTCGAAGTCGCGCCAGACGGTGTGCATATGATTGGCGTTGTTCTGGCTGTTGGCCGCTTCGATGAGGAAGGTCGGGCCCTGGATGCGGTAGTAGAAGGCCTCATTCGGCTTCAGGCTCCCGGCCCAGCCGAAGCGGATCTTGTCGAGTCCGGCATCGCGGATGCGCTTCCATTCCGTCTCCGCCAGGTCCTGGCGGTAGCGATCGACGTATTCGCCGATGAGTTGCTTGAGGATCTGCTGCTGGGCCTCGGTCATGTCGGAGGCGGGGACGCCCACCGCCTCCAGTTGTTTCACCGCGCGGTTGTTGGCGGTGATGATTTCATTCGGGGCCTTGTCGCTGAAAAGCACCGGCTTTCCGGCTTCCGACAGGGCGACTCCCAGCAGGCGGCCCTTGTCCTCTTCGGGCGCGAGGGCCCGGTCGCCCTTGTGCGGGCCTTCCACGCGCACCTCGGCGGGATTGGAGCCCAAGAAGGTGGGAGTCACTGCGAATTTCCCCTCGCCGAAGGTCATGTTGATGGAAATGTGATGCCCCTCGAAACGCCACGCCCAGCCCTTGGCATCGCCGGGGGTGCCGAAGACCGTCACGTGATAGTGACCGGCATCGCGCAGGATGGGATTTTTCTCGATCCCGGCGAGGACGGCTTCGAGCGCCATGATGGCCTCGGCTTTCATCGTGCCCTTTTCGCTGAGGCCGGAGTGAAGGAGGTCCATCGCGGCCTTCTTCTGGGCGTCGTCGAGTTCCTTCAGTTCCACGCCGTTGCGCTCCTTGGGGATGTAGTGCCAGTTCACCCGCTCGGGCGAATCCATCGGATAGATGGCCTTCTTTTTGAGCTCCGGAGTCAGGGAATCGAGGAAAGCGGCGGCCTTTTTCTCCATCTCCGGCTTTTTGAATACAGGCTCGGTGATCCCGCTCTCCGTTACCTCGGCGATGACGACGGGCGAGATGGCTGCGAGGCCGAGCAGCGGCAGAAAAAGGAAGCGGGCGGACGGTTTCATGGAAGGTGGAGGTCTGCGGAATCGAATAGAAGACGTAAGCCAGTCAGCGTTTCTAGCGAGGAGTTTTTGGAGCAAGCAAAACGCCCGGAGAGATTCCCCGGGCGCTTTTTGAAAACAGAGGCAATGGCGGAGGTAATCCGCCGCCACGGTCAGGCAGTCTTCTTGAAGCGTTCGCTCGCCTTCGACCAGTTCACCACGTTCCACCAGGCAGCGATGTAGTCCGGGCGCTTGTTCTGATAGTGCAGGTAATAGGCGTGCTCCCACACGTCCAGGCCGAGGATCGGCGTGCCGAGGTCGGCATCCGGCACGATGCCCTTCATGTGCGGGTTGTCCTGGTTGGGCGTGCTGACGATCTTGAGCTTGCCGTCCTTGGTGGCGATGAGCCAGGCCCAGCCGGAGCCGAAGCGCTTGGTGGCGGCTTCGCCGAAAGCGGTCTTGAACGCCTCAAACGAGCCGAAGGATTTCTCGATCGCCTTGGAGAACTCCTCGGAAGGCTTTCCGGACTTGTCGGCCGGGGAGAGGGTTTCCCAGAAAAAGCTGTGGTTCCAGTGGCCGCCGCCGTTGTTCCGCACGGTCGTGCGCAGGGCTTCGTCGGAAATGCCGGGCAGGACGGCCAGCGTCTCGACCAGCGGCTTGGCGGCGAGGGATTCGTTCTTGGCGAGAGCCTCGTTCAGCTTCGCGATGTAGGCGGCGTGGTGCTTGTCGTGATGAATCTCCATCGTCAGGGCGTCGATGTGCGGCTCCAGGGCGTCCTTCGCATAAGGGAGGGTCGGCAGAACGATCGCCTCCGCCGCAGCGCTGCGACCGGGGACAAGGGCGGTGGACACGGCGGCCAGGGCGCCGAGTTTGACGAAGGTGCGGCGGTTCAGTTCGGGATTCATCACCCCCATGCTAGCTCTGTTAGTGCAGGCCGCAAACCGAAAGAACGGGCGTGGTATTCCCCTCCCCTCCTGCTAGACCGCGCCATGCTCTGGCGCCTGCGCGACCGCGAAATCCACTTCCCACGCCGCCCGCTGGTCATGGGCATCGTGAATGTGAACGACGACTCCTTCTGCAACGACGGCACGCTGGACCCCACCGAGGCCCTCGCGATCGCGGCACGGCAGCTTGCCGAGGGCGCGGACATCATCGACGTCGGGGCGGAGAGCGCCCGCACCAACCGGCGGGCGATCTCGATCGACGAGGAAATCTCCCGTTTTTCCCCGTTCCTGGCGGGATGGGCGGCGATGGTGGAAACGGCGGCGCCGCGGGATGGGGTGCAGGTTTGGCCGCCGCTGCTTTCGGTGAATACCTGGCGGCCGGAGGTGGTGGCGGCGATCGCCCCGCACCCGGCGGTGCACCTGGTCAACGACATGGGCGGGCTGCCGGATGACGGCAATGCCCGGGCTTGCGCGGCGGCGGGGGTCGGGCTGCTGGTGATGCACAGCGTGGGCGAGCCGAAGGTGCCGCACGTGCACCAGCAGTGGCCGGACGTGATGGCGGCGATGGAGGCGTTTTTCGCGGAGAAACTGGCGCTCTGCGAAAGGGCGGGCCTGCCCCGGGAAGCGGTGATTCTGGACCCGGGGATCGATTTCGCCAAGCAGCGGGACGACAACCTGACCGTTTATCGCGATCTCGAACGTTTGGGAATTTTTCATCGTCCGGTGCTGCTGCCGGTGTCGCGGAAGACGGTGATCGGCGAAGTGCTTAACATTCGCGAACCATCGGCGCGCGATGCGGGGACGATCGCCTGCATCGCCGCCACCGTGGGCCGTGGGGCGCATGTCTATCGGGTGCACCATGTGGCAGCGGCGTGGCAGGCGATCAAGGTGCTCTCCGCATTATAGCGCAAGGGGTTTCGGGCGTTAGTGATGCCATTTAAAGCTTGCCTCAGGACAACCGGCGGTGATATGCGCTAAACCAATGAATTGGCGCTCTCTAACACCAGCGGTGGCCGCGATCCTGCCCTGCCTTGCCCTTCTTGAACCCGTTTACGCCCAGAAGGAAGGCGGCGAAGCGAAAAATCCGGCCGTCGATTTCAAGACCGCCGTGGACAAGGGCGTGGCGATGCCAACGCCCCTCGACAAGTTCCTGGCCCTGACCTATCTGGTCAAAACCAAGGACATCGACTGGAACGGCACCTTCAATGCCATCGCCGTCACCATCGATCCGGACAAGTACACCGACACGGAAGTGCTGATCCCCGAGATGCTCGGCATCCGCATCGCCGACGGCATCATGGCGATCCAGGCCAAGGACGCCGAGATGCTCGGCAAGGCCGCCTCGGACATCGAGAAGCTCGCGGCGAAAGTCAACGTCGGCGGCCCGGAGCTGGCGCGTGCCAAGCGCGTGCGCAGCATGGCCAACGACGGCAAGTGGATGGACGTTTTCCGCGAGCTCGGGTTCCTCCAGCAGGACATCATGAAGAAGCTGGAGGAGAAGCCGAACGATCCGCGCAGCTCGCTGGTGATGGTGAGCGGCTGGGTGCAGGGCAGCCGCTATTCGGCGCGCCTGATCTCGCAGCACTACAGCGATGCCAGCTCCAACATTCTTCGCGAGCCGCTGCTCGTGGCCGCGCTCCAGGCCAAGGTCGAGCGCCTGCCCGACGCGATCCGCAAAGCCCCTTCTGTCGCCAAAATCGCCGCCGCTCTCCCGCGCATGCACGAGATCGTCAACGTCGGCATCGACAAGCCCGTCAGCCACGCAAACGTCGATGAGCTGCAGAAGCTCGCCACCGAGTGCATCCAGACCGTGATCGCCAAGTGAGCGGGTCGTTAGAGCCGTAACCAAGGAAAGTCCCATCCATGAAAACCAAGCCACTGTTCGCACTCGTCGCCACGGGCCTTCTGGCCTTCCTCCTGCCCGCCGGGCGGGCGTTCGCGGACCCCGCCGCCGCCGAGGACGACGCCTACACCATGTCCGTCAAGTACACCCAGAAAGGGTATGCGATGGCGCCCACCAACACCAGCGGCGTCGGTGCTTCCGGCACCCTGATCCGTTTCATCGTCCCGGTCAGCAAGGGCCTCGACTATGTGTTCCTGGCCGGCATCGACGACTACGTCCGCGATTGCGACATCTACGTTTATGACGAAGTGGGCAACCTGATCCTCGACGACCGCCGTCCGGCGCGTCGGGCGGGCGTGCAGTTCCGCTCCGCCTACAACGGCACCGTGCAGGTCTATCTGCACCTGCGCGTGACCAATGGCATGGGCGCCTACTCGGTGCTCGTCGGTCGCCGCGGTGCCGTGCGCGAGAAGAACGATGTGACCGACAAGGAAGGCTCGCTGGTAAGCGATCCGACGCTGCCAGGCGGCACCGCTCCCGCCACCACCAAGGAAGCCCCTGCCAGTGGACCGTGAAGGTAGCCCCGCCACGTTCCCGTTCGTTCGCATTCCGAAACCACCAACCATCCAGACTCCCATGAAATACCTCGCCATTCTCGCCGCCGCCGCGGCTTTCGTTTCCTGCCAGCAGCCGCCGGTGCACGACGTCGTTTACGTCCCGTACCAGACGACCAAGACCGTCCACCACACCACCGTGGAGAAGCCGAAGAAGGAATCCGCGGAAGAATTCGAAGCCGTCAAGAAGCCCGGCACGTATTCGAACTGATCCGCCACCGCGGTCCCTCGTCCTTTCCCATTGCCGGGCCAGCTCTGGCCCGGCATAGTGGTCTTTGCCATGAACCCGACGTCCAAGATTGCGGCCTTGGCCGCTGCCTGTGCCTGCGCCTCGTCCCTCACCGGCTGTGACCGCCAGGGCGATCCTGGCCTCCACGAGCAGGTGGCCCTTCTCAAGGCGGAAGTCGCCCAGCGCGAGGACTCCATCAAGTCCCTGCGCGACGAATTCCAGAAGGAAAAGGCTGACTCCTCCGGCAGCTCCGCCTCCTCCTCGCCCGCTGCGGGCGGTTCCGCCGCGGTGATCGATCCGGCGAAGGCGCGCCAGTCTTACCTCGCGCGCGTCGAGAGCCTGCAATCCTCGCTCGGCCAGGCCCTCGGTTCCGATGGGACGGTCGAGCGCGCCTCGATCTCACCCGTGACCGGGCCGGATCCGGACTACCCGATTTCCTCCAAGGTGACCTTCACCATCGCCGCGAAAAACGGCCGCCGTGGTGACATCACGATCCCACTGGTGGCGAATGCCGCCGGCGAGTGGAAGGACACCTCGGTGAGCGAGATCGCCGCGCAGGTGCGCCAGAGCATGGCCGCCGCCCCGGCCCTGGCCGCGACACCCTCGAACCCGCCGCCGACTTCCCAACCGCCAGCCACGCAGCCGCAGCCCGCGAGCCAGCCCAATCCCACCGACGTGATGGGCGCGAACCGCACCGTGAAGGTCGGCTGGAAGGATGATCCACCCGCCACCCCACCGGCCCGCCAGGCACCGCCATCGCAGCCGACCCAACCCACTCCGCAACCCCCGGCCCGCCAGCCGGAAAAGCCCGCCCAGCAGACCCCGACCAAGCCGATGCCCAGCAACCGCGACGTCATCATCGACTTCGGCCACTGACCCGTGGCGGCGGTTTCCAACCGCCAAGCCTGGTCTCCTTCTGATGGAGCCATCCCGCTTTTTGAAAGGCACCGCGAATCTTACGAATCCAACGAATCATCCCAATTCCCCGAGTAGAAATTTGACCACAGATTGCACAGATTACACAGATCAGAGGCTTGGATCGGAGAAATTCGGACTCTGAAAAATCCTCTTAATCTGTGAAATCTGTGGTCCCTCCTTTCCGATGCGTGAGTCACCTTGGTTGGTGGAGCCGGCCTAAGTGTTCTCCGAGATTCGTTGGATTCGTAAGATTAGCGGTGCCTCAATTCCCGGTTCCAGGTCTCGCCATCCATCTCCCGCCACCATCTTGTTAGATTCCCGGTATCACTGATTCCCAGCCGCCCTTCTCCGCCCCACCATGCTCGCCCGGCTCACCGTCACCGATCCCAATGGCAACCGCATCGACGCGGACTTGCCGAAGGCCACCGCCACGCTCGGCAACACGCCCGCGGATGCGATCCGGATCCCGGCCCTGCCGCCCGGGATGGGCTCGTTGCTGGAGTTCACTTTCCAATCGTCACGCTCGACGTGGACGGTGCGGCCGATGCCGAATGCCGGGCCGGTGTGGCTGAATGGTGGCGAACTCCAGGCGGGCACCAGCGGCACACCACTCCAGGCCGGGGATGAACTGCGGGTGGCCGGCCTGCCGGTGCGCTTCCAGCTCGCGCCCGCGCCGCCGCTTTTCAACGGCCAGCCGGCCACCGTGATCCCGATGCCCGCCAAGGGCACGGAGCTGGTGATCGGCCGCAGCCCGGAGACCCCCGCCGCCAGCCCGAACCGCGTCGACCTCGACCTGGACGACCACCGCGTCTCCAGCGAGCATGTGAAGATCCGCTTCACCGGCCGGGACCCGGAAATCGAGGACGTCAGCCGCCTCGGCACGACGCTCAATGGCTCCGCGTTTTCCAAAGCGCCGCTGGTCTACGGCGACCGCTTCCAGATCGGCCACTATGTGTTCGAGTATGACGGACGCTCGCTGCGCTGGCTCGACGACGCGGCCTCCGGGACGATCGAGGCCGTGGGGCTGACCCGCCGCGCGGGCGGGCGGACGATTCTCAACAAGGTCTCGCTGCACATCCGGCCGGGCGAATTCGTGGGCATCCTCGGTGGTTCCGGCCAGGGGAAATCGACCCTGCTCAATGCCCTCTGCGGCATCGTACCGGCCTCCGAGGGCGAAGTCCGCATCAGCGGCCAGGAACTGCGGGACCGCAAGAGCATCCGCGACCTGGGCGTGGGCTACGTGCCGCAGGACGACATCGTTCACAAGGAACTCACCGTCGATGACGCGCTCATTTTGGCCGGGCGGCTGCGGCTGAACCTGCCGCTGCACGCGATCAAGGCCCGCATCGACCGGATCGTGGACCAGCTCGGGCTGGTGCCACACCGCCACAAGCGGGTGTTCATGCTTTCCGGCGGCCAGCGCAAGCGCGTCAGCATCGGCATCGAGCTGCTTTCCAATCCCTCGGTGCTGTTCCTGGACGAGCCGTCCTCCGGCCTCGATCCGGCGACCGAGGAGAACCTGATGAGCCTGCTGCAGCGGCTGGCGCTCAGCGGCATCACCATCGTCTGCACCACCCACGTGCTGCAAAAGGCGTACCTGTTCGACCGGCTGCTGTTCATCCAGGACGGGCGGCTGGTGTTCGCCGGCAACAGCGACGAGGCGCGCGCGCATTTCCTGGGCGGCGAAACGACCCACCCCGGGCAGGTGGAGGCCCCGCTGGAAAAAATCTACGCGATCCTGGCCGATGGCGCGCACACCGGCGAGGAGCTGGAGCGCGCCTTC
>Ga0265327_10000290_pt1 | contig 98475 bp, 93 predicted proteins | sample 41621metaG_FD_202089 | JGI IMG/M metagenome (GOLD analysis project Ga0265327, IMG submission 202089) | Rhizosphere microbial communities from Carex aquatilis grown in University of Washington, Seatle, WA, United States - 4-16-21 metaG | ecosystem: Host-associated > Plants > Roots > Rhizosphere...
GGGTCGTCTCGGGATGGATGGTCATCGGGTTGATGACCATGCCGCTCTCGTAGCGTTTTACCTCTCGCACCTGGTCGGCCTGCTCTTCCACCGAAAGGTTACGGTGCAGGATGCCGAGCCCGCCAGCCTGGGCCATGGCGATGGCCAGTCGGCTTTCGGTGACAGTGTCCATGGCGGCGGACACAAGGGGGATGTTGAGCGATATCTGCCGCGTGAACTTCGTCGCGGTGCTGACCTGGGTCGGCATCACTTCTGACGCGCCCGGCTGTAGCAAAACATCGTCGAAGGTGAGCCCTTCGCGAATCTCCATGAGACTCTCCGTTTTGCGGGCCGCGTATAGCGCCCGCCCCGACGCGGGGGAAGCCCCCTTCGCCGAGTCCGCGCCTTATGGCCGCGCCACGTCGGGTCCCAGTCGCTTCAGCACCTCATGCGCGTCGAACGCCGCGGGATCGCCGGCGGGCTTGGCGCCGTGGCCGAGCGCGATGTCGGCGAACGCCAGATAGGCGGTCGCAGTCTGGTCCTCGAGTCTGGGCGGGGGCGCGGCATCCGGCGCCAGGTCCCGCCAGCCGCCGAACCATCCGCCGCCGCGATAGCGCCAGTGCGGCCCCCAGGCTCCGTCAATGGCGGTCGGTGCGGGTGTTGGCGCGGTCTGCAGGCGCGGGTGGGCGCGCGTCTCCTCGGTCTCGAGGCTGAACCAGTCGTACCCCTGCTCCACGGTCAGCTCCGCGGCGCGGTAGAGCAGATAGGTCTCCACCGTCTGGCGCGAGGTCACCGCGTTGCCGGAGAACAGCACCCGCCACTTTCCCGGCTCGATCTGCCGTTCGGAATAGCCGCCCCGACCTGGATCGGGGGACGTAGCGAGCGACTGATAGGGCGTCTCGCCGGCGCAGGCGCCGAGGGTCAGAACGGCGGCCACCGCCAGCAGGGCCTTGATACGCATGAGACAAATCCTCGGTGTCGCCAGGACCCTAGATTCCCCAGGGCTCGGCCGCGTTGACGCACGTCAACCGGCGCTTGCGCACGGCTAGTGCGACATCAGCAGCGGCACGGGCGCGGTCCGCAGCATGTGCATCGTCGCCCCGCCCAGGATGAACTCCCGCGTGCGCGAATGGCCGAATGCGCCCATCACCATCAGATCCGGCGTGCGCCGCCCCAGATAGTCGTCCAGCGCCGCGCCGATCGACCGGCCGTTCGCCTCGACCTCGTCCAGCTCGGCCACCACGCCATGTAGCCCCAGGTGACGGACCACGTCGCGTCCCAGCCCCGCCTTGGCGCTGGGCTTCTCGCCCACCACCGTCAGCACGCGCACCGCCCGCGCCAGCCTCAGGGCCGGCACGGCGTCGGCCAGGGCGCGCGCGGCCCCGCGACTGCCGTCCCAGGCCACCACCGCCTCGTTGAGGACGCCGCCGTCCAGGCGCGAGCGGGCGGCGTCGAAAACCAGCACCGGACGGCCCGATCCGAAGATCGCCGCCTCGGCCGTCGCCGTCCCGCCGGGGGCCGCGGTCACCGCCGCGACGCAAAGGTCATGGGTCCTGGCCCGGTCGGCGACATGGTCGGCCACGCCGTAGAGGTCCCAGGTCTCGACGATCTGGGCGTGGTTCACCCCCGCGGCGGAGGCCTTGGCGGAAAACTGCTCCAGCGCCGTACGGCAGGCGCTGGCGCTCTGGGCCTCCGCCTCGCGGACGAACTGCGGCATGTCCAGAAGGTAGTTGGGGATCCAGCCGCCCTTGAGCGGGATACGGACGTTCACCCCCAGGGCCGTAAGCTTGGCCCCGGCCATCTGGGCGAACGCCACCGCCTGGTCGATCGCGGCCGGCGAGGTGGCGTCCGGGTAGCCCGAGATGGGCATGATCATGTCGCTCCAGGTCATGGCGGGCTCCGTGGTCTCGCCGCCTCACTGACAGGCGCCGACGCCGCCCGCCTTGATGGAGATCAGATGGGGAGGATGTGCAGCGCGCTCGCGGTCAGGGCGCGCAGGGCCAGCCAGATCGCCGCGGCGCTGCCCGCCACCACGGCGGCGCTGGCCGCGGCCATCCCGTAGGCGACCAGGGTCAGCAGCCCGTCGCGCTGGACCAGGCTGAGGCCGAACATCGCCACCGAGGCGGCGGGCAGCATGTTCCCCAGCGGGATCGGCAACACCAGGATGGCCGCCAGCAGGAAGCAGACCACGCCGATCGCCGCGTCCCCGAGCCGCCCAAACAGAAAGCCCAGCCGATGCGTCGAAAGCCGCTCGATGCGACGCAGCACAGGGACCGCGCGGGCGCAGAACCGGCGCAACGTCGCGCGCTCGATGGTGCGCCGGGTCAGGCCCACCGGCAGCCACGGCGCGCGCCGGCCCGCCGCCAGTTGCGGCGTCAGGATCAGCAGCGGAAACCCCAGCACGGTGGTTGCGCCCGGCGGCAGAGGCAGCAGGTTCATCAGGCCAAGGATGAACAGCATCGCCCCGAACCCGCGCCCCCCCACGCCCTCGATGACCTCGCCCAGGCTGATCCGGCCCGGCCCCTTCGGGCAAAGGGCCAGCAGCAACCGTGACAGCGGCTGTCTTCGTTCAAAGTCCAAAGGGATAGGTCTCGTCCTCCAGACCCGCGGCCGCGCCCCCGCGGTCGCCGTCCAGGGGCGTCACCGCCCGCGTCTCGTCGAACCACACGAAGCCGTCGAACTGGTCCGGCAGGGCCGACAGGGCGTAGTGGCTCTGCAGCTCGGTCTGCGGGCGATAGACCACGCCGATATAGCGTTCCAGGCGCGGTTCGCGCAGGTCGGCGCGCACCGCCTCGTTTCGGCCGGGACGCAGGTCCAGTAGGAACCGTCCGGTCCCGGTCTCGTGGCAGAGCGCCTCGTAGCTGTCGGGCCGCGAGGGCCGCACCGGCATGGCCACGCCCGGCGCGTCCCAGTCCGAGGCCGCCAGCACCGTTCCGGTGTGGGTCCCGAACCCGATCAGCGCCGCCTCCCGTCCGAACCGCTCGCGGCAGAGCTGGCCGATGTTCAGCTCCCCCCGCGCCGCGCCCATGTCCGTGAAGCGCGCGTCGCCGATGTGCGAATTGTGCGCCCAGACCACCGCCTTGGACGTCGGTCCCCGCAGAGCCAGGATGCGGTCCAGGGTCTCGAACATGTGCCGATCGCGCAGGTTCCAGGATTCGTGCGAGCCATAGTACATCACCCGGTAGTAGCGCTCGGCGTCGGCCACCAGCCGCGCATTCTCGGCCGCGTCGAAGAACCGCTCGCCGTCGTGCTCGGCATAGTCCAGCGCCTTGCGCACCATGTCGCGCAGGATGTCCACCACCGGCCCTTCGCAGAAGGCGTAGCCCCGGTTCAGCGCCGCCCGGCCATAACCGGCGGGCTCGGCGCTCCACGGCGTCAGGCAGGCGTAGCGCTCGCGCGCCTCGGCCGCGGCGTCGGGGTCGACGCCGTCCAGATAGCGCAGCACCGCCGCCATCGCTGCGCGCATGTTGTAGAGGTCCAGGCCAAAAAAGGCGGTCCGCCGATCCGCGGCCAGGGCGCCGTTGTGCTTGCGCAGCCAGCGCACGAAGTCGTCGACCTCGCGGTTGCGCCACATCCAGGTGGGGAAGCGGGTGAATGGCGTCTCGGCCCCGTCTTGCGCAGGCTTCAACCGCACGTGCCGGTCGATGGCGGCCGCGTCGGGCCAGTCGGCCTCCACCGCCACCACGTCGAAGCCGTGCCGTTCGATCAGCCGGCGCGTGATCGCCGCCCGGGCGCGATAGAATTCACGGGTTCCGTGGCTGGCCTCGCCCAGCAGCACCACCCGCGACTCGGCGAAGCGGTCGAAGGCCGCGGCGAAGGCTTCGTCCTCGATCTCGGGCAGTGGCTCGACCGCCTGCTTGAGCCGTCCCGCGGGCGTCAAGGCCGGCGGCGGCGGCGGGGCGATCTTCAGCGGCGGGGCCGACAGCGCCTTCAGGTGCGCCTCGAACCATTCGCCCGCCAGGCGCATCACCGCCTCCAGGGCGCCCGGCTCCTCGAACAGGTGCGTGGCGCCGGGAACCAGGTCCATCCGCTTCTCGCAGGTCAGCGCGTCCAGGGCCGCCTGGTTGAGCTCGATCACCCCGTGGTCGGCGCTGCCCACGATCAGCAGGGTCGGCGCCGTCACGCTGGCCAGGGCGTCTTTGCCCGCTAGATCCGGCCGCCCCCCGCGTGAGACCACCGCCCCCGCCCGCCGGCCCAGCAGCGCCGCCGCCCGCAACGCCGCCGCCGCGCCTGTCGAGGCCCCGAACAGGCCCAGCGGCGCCTTCCCCAGGTCGGGATGCAGGTCGATCCATTCGGCCGCCGCGCGCAGCCGCTCGGCCAGCAAGGCGATGTCGAACACGTTGCGCCGGTCGGCGGCCTCGTCCTCGGTCAGGAGGTCCAGCAGCAGGGTGGCGAAGCCGCGCCGGTTCAGATCCTCGGCCACGGCCCGATTGCGCGGGCTGAGGCGGCTGGAGCCGCTGCCATGGGCGAACAGTACCACGCCCCTGGCGTCGCCGGGCGTGTTCAGGTCGCCCGCCAGGCCCAGCGGCGCGAGGCTGACCGTCTGTCTTGCGACTGCGCCGCCCGGACCCGACCAGGCCTGCCGCAGCAAACCCAGGGTCTCCTCGTCGGTCAGTTGATGGAAATCGTCGTAGAAGGCCCCGACACCCCAGAACTGCTCCACGGGGTTCAGGCAGACGATGTCGTCCGCCTCGCCCCGCATGGCCTCCAGGGTGTCCTTCGGCGCCACGGGAACAGCCAGGATCACGCGCGCGGCGCCCTGTCGCTTCAAGGCGTGCAGCGCCGCCTTTGCGGTCGCCCCCGTCGCCAGGCCGTCGTCCACCACGATCGCCGTGCGCCCGGCCGGCGATATCCGCTTGCGGCCGGCGAAATAGAGGGTTCGGCGCCGCTCGATCTCGGCCAGCTCCTGCCGGCGCGCCTTCTCGAGATAGGCCGCGTCGGCGCCGGTCAGCTCGGCCACCGCATCATTGACCACGGTCTGGGCGTCCTCGCCGTCGACCACCGCCGCCAGGGCCAGCTCCGGCGAGCCGGGCGCGCCGATCTTGCGCACCAGCACCAGCTCCACCGGCGCCTCCAGGACCCTGCCGATCTCGACCGCCAGCGGAACCCCGCCGCGCGGCAGGGCGTAGACCACCGGATCGCCCAGGCCCATCGCGGCCAGCCGCGCGGCCAGCGCGCGCCCGGCGTCGGCGCGATTGGCGAACAGGGGAGCATAGCCGGCCATGTCTCTCACTCCGCTCTCGGGGCGGCGACCCTCGGGTCGCCCCTCAGGTCGCCATGTAGTCTTCGAGCGAGAAGCCGATCTGCGACAGGCCCTCGTCGAGGTAGTCGCTGAGCAGGGGGATTTCCCGCAGATAGCGGCCGATCCGTTTGCGCCCGATATCGCGCGCCGCCTCCCGCGCCTCGTTCCATTCGGCCAGGGTGAAGTCTCCCCGCCCGATCCAGGTCAGGGCGATCAGGTCCAGTTGCGCGTCGTCGTTGAGCCCCCGGATCGCCGCCATCAGCTCGGCCTCGACGCTGTCGTCGGCCTGATCCTCCAGCGCGTCCGCCGACCCGTCGTCGGTGGGGTTGGAGCCGCTGTCCGGATCGGACTGCGGCGTCTTCTCGTCGAACTCGCGCGCCCGCATCAGGATGTAGAAGGCGTCGTCGCCCGACAGGGCCAGTTCCGGACGCACCACATCGTCTTCGATCTCGACCTTCATGGCCTCGCCTCCAGGGGTTCGATCGTCACCCTCCGCCAAACGCGGCGCGAGGGCGTTGATCGAGGTCAACGTGTGAGCGAAGGCTCGCGTTGCGCCAGATCAAGGCCCCGGCCCCCCGCCCGGGGTTTCATCCCGCCAACCCAAGGACTCCCGCCCATGACCAGGATCGTTCTGCTGGTCGCTCTGGCTTCGGCCCTGGCGATCGCCGGCTGCAACCGCCCCCTGCCGCCGCACGTCAATCCGCCCGACGTGAAGCCCTCGGCCCCGGCGCCCCGCGCCGCGCAGCCCGGCGACGCACATCCCGCCGCGTCGCCCAGCCAGCCCGCCGGCTGACCGGCCCATGCGCTATATCCGCGACTTCGCCGACCTGCGCTCCACGGACACCCCCCTGGTGGGCGGCAAGACCGCCGCCATCGGCGAACTCACGGCCCTGGCCGATCACGGCGTCGCCACCCCGCCCGGTTTCGCGGTCACCGCCGAGGCCTATCGCGACGCTCTTGCCGCCGCCGGCGCCTGGCAGCCCCTGCACGCCCTGCTGGACGGGCTGGACGTGCGCGACGTGCACGCCCTGGCCAAGGCCGCCGAGACGGCGCGCCAGATCGTCTACGAGGCCACGAACCATCCGCCCCTGCTCGCCGAGATCGCCGCCGCCTGGCGCGCCATGGCCGCCGGGCACGGGCCGGATCTGGCCGTCGCCGTGCGCAGCTCCGCCACCGCCGAGGATCTGCCCGGCGCCAGCTTCGCCGGCCAGCACGAGAGCTATCTGTGGGTGCGTGGCGAGGCGGCCGTGCTGGAGGCCTGCCGCCGCTGTTTCGCCTCCATCTTCACCGACCGGGCCATCGTCTACCGGACCGACAACGGCTTCGATCACTTCAAGGTCTATCTGTCGGTGGCGGTGATGAAGATGGTCCGCGCCGACCTGGCCGCCAGCGGGGTGATCTTCACCCTCGACACCGAGACCGGCTTTTCCGACGTCGTCCTGATCACCGGCGCCTATGGCCTCGGCGAGACCCTGGTCCAGGGCCGCGTCGACCCTGATGAGTTCTACGTCCACAAGCCCACCTATCGGCTGGGCCGTCGGGCCGTGCTGTCGCATCGTCTGGGCGGCAAGGCGATCAGGATGATCCTCCCCGCGCGGGGGAACGGGCCGCCCGTCGAGCGCCTCACGCCGGCGGCCGACCGCGCGCGCTACTGCCTGTCGGACGCCGAGGTTCTCGCCCTCGCCGGCATGGCCCTGACCATCGAGGCGCACTTCTCCGAGTCCGCCGGCCAGGCCCGACCCATGGACATCGAATGGGCCAAGGACGGACCGGACGGGCCGCTCTACATCCTGCAGGCCCGGCCCGAGACGGTGGCCTCGCGCAAGTCGCGCAACGAGATCGAGACCTGGCGTCTGAAGGCCGAGGGGCCGGTGCTGGCCTCCGGCCAGGCCGTCGGCGAACGCATCGCCTCGGGCGTCGTCCGCATCGTCCGCTCACAACAGGATCTGGAGGCCTTCCGTCCCGGCGAGGTCCTCGTCGCCCCGGCCACCAGCCCGGACTGGGAGGCGGTCATGAAGGGCGCCGCCGCCATCGTGACCGACCGGGGCGGGCGCACCTGCCACGCCGCCATCCTGGCCCGCGAACTCGGGGTGCCGGCCGTGGTCGGCGCCGGCGACGCCACCGCCCGCCTGAAGACCGGCCAGACCGTCACCGTCTCCTGCGCCGCCGCCCAAGCCGGCTCGGCCCTGGCCGGCCAGGTGTACGAAGGCGCCCTGCCCTTCGAGGTCGAGCGGGTGTCGGTGGCCGAGCTGAAGCCCACCCGCACCGAGATCATGCTCAATCTCGGCGACCCGCGCGCGGCCTTCGCCCATGCCCAGCTTCCCGTGGCGGGCGTGGGCCTGGCGCGCATGGAGTTCATCGTCAGCCGCGACATCGCCGTGCACCCCATGGCCGCGGCTCATCCCGAGCGCCTCACCGGGGCCCGGTCCCGGGCGGCCGTGGCGCGCCTGGGCCGGGGCTTCGCCACGCCGGCCGACGGCTTCGTCCAGCGCCTGGCCGAAGGGGTCGGGACCATCGCCGCCGCCTTCTACCCCCGCCCGGTGATCATCCGCCTGTCGGACTTCAAGACCAACGAATACGCGTCCCTGGCCGGCGGGCGCGATTTCGAGCCGGCGGAAGCCAATCCCATGCTCGGCTTCCGGGGCGCCTCGCGCTACGCCCACCCGGCCTATGCCGACGGCTTCGCCCTGGAGTGCCGGGCGCTGCGCCAGGTGCGCCAGGACATGGGGCTGACCAACCTCAAGGTCATGGTGCCCTTCTGCCGCCGCGTGCCGGAAGGCGCCCAGGTGCTGGCGGCCATGGCGGCCAACGGCCTGGCGCGCGGCGACGGCGGCCTGGAGGTCTACATGATGTGCGAGATCCCCAACAACGTGGTCCAGATCGACGCCTTCTCCGACCTCTTCGACGGCTTTTCCATCGGCTCCAACGACCTGACCCAGCTCGTCCTGGGCGTGGACCGCGACTCCGAGGCCGTGGCCTTCGACTTCGACGAGCGTGATCCGGGCGTGCTGGAGATGCTGCGCCAGGCCATCGTCGGCGCCCACTGCAACCACCGCCACGTGGGCATCTGCGGCGAGGCGCCGGCCACCTGGCCCGAGGTCGCGCGCTTCCTGATCGAGGAAAAGGTCAACTCGATCAGCGTCAACCCGGCCAGCGCGCTCAAACTGATGCGCCTGGCCGCCGAGGTCGAGGCCCAAGCGGGTTAGGGCCGTCCGATATCCTTGTGCCTCGGCGCGTCCGTCGGATCCGCGGAAGGCTCCTCCGGCGAAGACGCCCCCGCGGCAAGCTTGGCCAGCTCCTCGCCCAGCAGTCTCTCCAGCATGACGCGCTGCTGGGGATCCTTTGCCGTTTCCAGGAGCAGGCGGAAGTGGTCTACGTTGTGTCTGGCGACAAATCTCTGCATGGCTCCGACCCTTGAGCCCGCGACCCGCGGCCAAGTCCGCCGCGGAATGTTGCGAGTAAGGCGCGTCCGCAGAACAAAATGCAACCGTCGCCTTTCGGAATGCGCCAATCCGCCGCCCGCCCTCGCCTTAGGGCCAAGACAAGCGGCCGCGTTTGCGCTCAACTCCAGATCAGGAGGGACCTATGCCGTTCACTACTTCCGACGCTGCCCGAATTGACGCCGCCGCCCGCGCCGCCCTGGCGGACCTGCAGCCCGCCGGCTTCTCGGTGGGGGTGGTGTCGGGCCAGGACCTGGTCTTCGCCGAGGGCTACGGCTTCGCCGACATCGAGAGTGGCAAGCCCCAGCATCCGGCTCTGCGCCAGCGCATCGGCTCGATCACCAAGACCATGGTCGGCCTTTCCCTGATGGCCCTGGTCGACGAGGGCCGCCTCAGCCTCGACGACCGCATTGTCGACCACGTTCCCGAGGTCACCTTCCACGGCGAGGGCGGCGACGGCTCCGACATCCGCCTGCGCCACATGCTCAGCCACGTCTCCGGCATCGGCGAGGTCGCCACCCCCGAAGAAATGAAGGAGATCGGCCCCTCCCTGTGGTCCGATGCGCCCGACAACGACCTGCTCGGCCTCTTTCCCAAGGGCGTCACCCTGGAGGTCCCGGTCGGCTTCAAGTGGTCCTACGCCAACCTGGCCTTCGCCCTGCTGGGCGAGGTGGTGGCCCGCGCCGAGGGCCTGCCCATCGCCGAGGTGCTGCAGAAGCGGATATTCGGCCCCCTCGGGATGACCGACTCCGATCTGCACGACCTGCCCCACCCCGACCTCACCACCGGCTACCACTGGGCGCCGGGCGAGGAGGCGCGCGAGTTCGCCGGCCGCGACGGCACGACCATCGAGGACGAGCCGACGGTCGACGGCAAGAACATCCGCGGCCAGTACCAGCACGTCCGCGGCGGCGGGGCGGCCGGCGCCGTCCAGTCCACCGTGCCGGACATGGCCCGCTACGCCGCCGCCCTGCTGCGCCGAGGCGGCGGCATCGTGAAGCCGCAGACCTTCGACGCCATGGTCGGCCCGGGCTGGGCGCCGCACGAGCGGCTGACATCCTGGGGCCTCTCCTTCGACCGCGCCGAGCGCCACGGCCGGCGCACCTTCGGCCACGGCGGCGGCGTGCTGGGCGGCTGGAACAGCATGCTGATCGTCATCCCCGAGGAAGACCTGGCCCTGATCGTTCACTGCAACACCGCCTTCGACACCTTCGAACAGCTCAACAAGCGCCTGCTGGCCGCCCTGCTGGACGCGTCGCCGGCGATCCTGCCGCCGCCCGGCGCCGAGGCCGACATCCTGGCCGCCGCCCCCGGCGTCTACGAAGCCCTGCCCGGCCGGCTCACCAACTTCCGCATCATGGGCCAGGTCGGCCGCATCCAGCTCAAGGCCGAGGACGGCGCCCTGCGCCTCTTCGCCCGCCGCGGGCCCTGGCGGAGCGGCTTCACCCTGCACCCGGCCGATCCGGAGGACCCCGACCTGTTCTACCTGGACGACGACCCCCTCGAGCCCAGCCGCGTGGCCCTCACGCGCGGCCCCGACGGCGCCGTCACCGGCCTGCGCTTCGACCGCCTGGTCCACATGGTCAGGGCCGACGCGGTCAAGGGCTGGGCCTAGCGAGCTAAGGGCCGGCGGCGCCGACGGCCGTCCGCGGTCATCGGCCGGCCTTGCGCGCCCTGTAGGCGGCGACCTTTTCCCGGTTGCCGCAGATGGACATCGAGCACCAGCGCCGTGTGTTGTTGCGGCCTCGGTCGTAGAACACCATGGTGCAGGTGGGGCTGGCGCAGCCGCGCAGGCGCACGGGCTCGTACTCGCACACGAACCGCGCGGCGTCCTCGGCCACCAGGGCCGTCGCGGGCGGGCCTGAGAAGGCCAGCTTTTGGCTCAGAACCGCCGCGCCACCGCGAACCGCCAGCTTGGGGCTGGCGCTGAGACCGGCCATCGCGCCGTTCAGGGTCTCCACCAGCGGGGCCGGCGGCGCGCCGCCCGCCGAGAGCGCCGGCGCGGCCTCCCGCAAGCCTTGGCGCAGAGCCAGGGCGGCCTGATGGTCAGCCTCGTCAGGAGGGCTCGGAACCGGCAACGCGGCGGCCTTTACCCAGCGGCGGAAATCGTCCAGGCCGGCGATGAAATCCACCGGCGCGCCGTCCACCACCGCCGTCGTGTTGACCAGATCCAGCCACGCCGAACCGCCGAAGAACGGCAGGCCGTCGCGCCATTCGCTTCCCGCATCCTGGGCCAAGGCCTCACCCTTTCGCCGCCACGTCGGTGACCATCGCCACGTAACCCTTAAAATAGCACTTGACAGGTGTTTGCGAAAGAGACACCGTTAAAACACAACAACAACGGTTACATCTCTCATGACCCCTGCCCCGCTCCGCCTGGCGGCGACCCTGGCCGCCGGCCTGGCGTTGGTCGCCCTCGCTCCGCCGTCACCCGCGTCCGATCTCTCCACCCCCCGCAGAAAGCCATCTCCATGACCTCCGTCCTCTACCGAACCGCCACCGTGAAGGGCCGCAAGGTCTTCTACCGGGAGGCCGGCGACCCCGCCCTGCCGACGATCATCCTGCTGCACGGGTTTCCCAGCTCGTCGCACATGTACCGCGATCTGATCCCGGCCCTGGCCGGCCGGTTCCATGTCATCGCGCCCGACTACATCGGCTTCGGCTATTCGGAGGCCCCAGCCGCGACCGAGTTCCACTACAGCTTCGAGAACCTGACGGCCCACGTGACCGGGCTGATCGACCAGCTGAAGCTGAAGTCCTACGTCCTCTACATGCAGGACTACGGCGGCCCGATCGGCTTCCGCATCGCCGTCGCCCGCCCCGACCAGGTGAAGGGCCTGGTGATCCAGAACGCCAACGCCTACCTCGAGGGTGTCGGCGACCTGCCCAAGCAGGTCTTCCTGCCCCTCTGGGATCACCGCGACTCCGCAACCGAGGCCGCCGCCCGCAGTTTCCTGGCCGCCGAGACGACCCAGTTCCAGTATCAGGTCGGCGCCGCCGTCCCCGAAGCGATCAGCCCGGACAACTGGACCCACGACCAGCAGCTCCTGGATCGCCCGGGGACCGACGCCTACCAGCTCGACCTGCTGTCGGACTACAAGACCAACGTGGCGGCCTATGATGCCTGGCACGCCTACTTCCGTGTCTGCCAGCCCAAGACCCTGATCCTCTGGGGCCGCAAGGATCCCTTCTTCATTCCGGCCGGCGCCGAGGCCTTCCTGAAGGACTTGCCCCAGGCCCGGCTCGTCTGGCTGGACGCCGGCCACTTCGTCCTCGACGAGAACACGCCCCTGGTCGCGCACGAAATCATCAGCGACTTCGCCGAGCCGTGACCGGTCCCGGGGCCGCCAGGGCCGGGCCTTACCGGTTCAGGCGGCCTTGGGCCCAAGCCTCAGGGACAGGCAATAGCCGAGCGTCACGGCGATCCCCGCCAGGAGGGCGAGCATTCCGCCGAAGGTCGCGACCGTCATCGGGGCGAACGCCCAGAGCCCGGTGTAGGCCAGCCCGCTCACCACCATCGACCAGCCCCCCACCCGCCTCGCCCGGCGCGCCTGGGCGTTCGGGACAAAGGCCTTGGGCATGCGGTTGCCATACCAGGCGACCATCAGCCCGTTCAGGCCGATCACCAGCCGCTCGGCGGTGTCGCCCTCGAGGAAGCCGAGCTTGCGCGCCACCGACGCAGTCAGGGCCACGGCGATGACGCCAAGGCCCCAGGTGAGCCCCTCGATCAGGTCTGCCGTCTTCATGCACTTCATCATCGCGCCGGCTCCTCCTTCAGGCCTGGCGGCTCCGGCGCCTCGGCGCCCAGCCCCAGCGAATGGGCGAAGCCCAGCAGCGCTTCCTCGAGCACCGAGAGCTTCAGATGATAGATCACGGACTTGCCGGCCTTCTCGGCGTGCACCAGGTCGGCCTCCTTCAGCACCGCGAAGTGCGCGGACATGGTCGGCTTGGAGACGCCGAACTGGTCGCTGAGCTCGCCCGCGCTCATCGGCCCCTTGCGCAGCAACTGCAGCACCCGGCGGCGCGTGGGATCGGAGAGGGCTTTGAAGACCAGACTCATAATTCGATAATTAGCTAATCGTCTAAATGAGTCAAGCGCCGCGCCGAAAAGACTCCCTCCCGGCCCGGTCCCGCGCGAAGCTGCCGTGGTCTCGAGATCTGGGGGAACGGCGCCATGACATCCGATCTCTGGGCGCTCTTCGCCGCTCTCGTGCTGGCGGCGGCCCAGCTGACGCTCTCCAGCATCCTGACGCTTCGCCAGCTCGGCGGCGTCTATGTGGCCGGCCCCCGCGACCAGCCACGCGAGGTCGTCGGGGTCAGCGGCCGCATCGTGCGCGCGCACCGCAACCTGCTGGAGATCCTGCCTCAGTTCGTCGCCGGCCTGTTCCTGGTCCACGCGGCCCACGCCAACGGGACGCTCACCGACGTCGGCGCCTGGACCTTCGTGATCGGCCGCCTGCTCTACGTCCCGGCCTACGCCTTCGCCCCCATGGGCGTGCGGCCGGTCTTCTGGCTCACGGCCCAGGTCGGGATTTTTCTCATCCTGGCGGATGCGTTCTGGTAGAGACGGACGCGAACCCAATCTCAGCTTGAGGCGGCTTCGATGGCGACCGGTCACAAGTGCGTTTTCTGTGAGAAGTCGCCAGATGATTTCGAAGGAATTGAATTCGCCTCGTATTCGCCGGGCGAGGTTACCGACAGGCGCGCTTCGCCTGCATGCGTTTGCTGGGATTGCCTCTCAAGCCTCATGCTCGGCGCTGCCATCGCCAAGGGAGAGTGGTTTGACGCGGCCGTCGACGCCGCGAACCGGGGCCGTAGCATCTAGGCCTTGGTAGGTCCCAATAGTGCCCGCACGGACTGGCCCGACCGAGTCCAGTCCGCTCCCTCACCTCAGCCGGTCCAGCCGTAGCCTCTGGCGCCCGTCCGTCAGGTGGCCCGATGCCAGGCCGGCGATCACCAGGCCCGCCACCCCGCTCGCCCCGGCCAGCAGGAACATCAGCAGGATCTGGTACTTCACCGCCTCGATGGGGTCCTCGCCGGCGATGATCTGGCCGGTCATGATCCCCGGCAGGGTGATCAGCCCCGCCGCCGACATCTGGTTGACGATGGGCAGCAGGCCGCGGCGCACCGAGTTGCGGATCAGCGGGGCGAAGGCGGCGCGGAACGGCGTTCCGAGCGCCAGTTGCGCCTCGATCGAGGCCTTCTCGCGCCGGGCGTCGGCCAGCAGGGTGTCGAGGGTCAGGCTGCCGGCGTTCAGCACGCTGCCCAGCACGATGCCGGCCAGGGGAATGGCGTAGCGGGCGTCGTACCAGGGCTGCGGCCGGATCGCGGTGGTCAGGGCCAGGCCCACGGTGACCACGGTGGCGATGGCCACGCCGACGCCGCTGATCCAAAGGCCGATCCACCCCTTGAACTTGCGCTCGGGCCGGGCGGCGATCTCCCGCGCCGCGATCAGCGACATCACCACCACCACCGCCACGGTCAGGGCCGGGTGGTGCATCGAGAACACCCAGCGCAGCAGGAAGCCCACCGCCACGAGCTGCGCCACCATGCGCAGTCCCGCCCAGACCAGTTGTCGGTGCAGGTTCAGCCGCAGGACCACCGACAGCACCGCGTCGAACAGCAGCAGCGACGAGGCGATCGCCAGGTCCGACGGGGTCAGCGAAATCGTGTTCATGCGCTCACCGTCTCGGTGACCCGCGTGAGCTTGCGGCTGGCCATCCGGTAGTGCGCCGCCCCCAGCCGATCGGCCTGGCGCGGATCGTGGGTGACGATGAGAACCGCCGCCCCGCCCGTCATCATCGCCTTCAGGTGCGCCTCCACCAGGGCCGTGGAGTCCGGGTCCAGCGGCCCGGTGGGTTCGTCCAGCAGGATGATCCGCGGCTCCAGGACGAAGCCCCGGATCAGGGCCAGACGCTGCTTCTCGCCGGTGGACAGGCGCAGCACCGGCTGCTCGAGCTGGGTGTCGCCCAGGCCCAGCGCCGCCGCCAGGGCCCGCGCGGCCGCCTGCTTGTCCGGTGCGAAGTGATCGATGGCCCGGTCCAGCCACCAGCCGGACTCCGCCGCCACATAGGGGACCCGCCGCCGCCACTCCGGCGGGGTGAACGTGCTGCGCTCCACCCCGTCCAGCCGCACCTCGCCCTGGTTCGGATCCAGGTCGGCGATCATGCGAAGGAACAGGCTCTTGCCCGAGCCCGAGGCGCCGGAAATGGCCGCGCACGCACCCGCCGCCAGGGTCATCTCGAACGGCCCGGCCAGGTCGCTCTTCAGGCCCCTCGCCGCCAAGCGCGCCGGCGCCCCGCCCTGTCCCGCGTCAGGCTCCGGCAAAGGGATTCTCCACGCGTGGCCAATAGTCGCCGGGCCGCCGCTCATAGGCGATCGCCCCATAGTCCTCCAGCAGGGTGCCCGGCCCCACCGTGGTCACGATCAGGCTGGCCACCGGCGCGAACCCGGCCCGGAAGTGGGCGGTCGACTTCACCACCGCGATGCGCAGCGCCTCCAGCGGCAGCCCCATCTTGGTGAACAGCTCGGGCGAGAACGCCTGCACCCGCCGCTCCACCAGGATCACGTGCACCCCGTCCGCCTCGACCCATGCCGCCCGGCCGAGCACGCTGGGCGAGCCCAGGCCCCGCTGGATCAGCTCGTCGCTGAGCGCCCGCACGGTGACCGTGAGGTCCACGGGATCGCCGGATTCCGGCCCGGCCTTGCCGCCGATGCGAAGGGTCAGCCGCGCGCCCACCCCCGCGTCGTGGCAGAACCGCACCGCCACCGGGTCCCACAAGGGCGCCAGGCCCACGCCCGACATCCGGCGCTCCACCACCCGCTTCAGCACGAAGGTAGAATCCCCCGGCGCCCCGCCGCCGGTGTTGTCGGCCTTGTCGGCGATCACGGCCAGGCCGGGCGGCGCGTCCAGGGCCGCGTCCAGCGCCTCGTCGATAGTCAGGCCGGGCTCGGTGACCGCGTGGCGCAGCGCCCAGAAGCGTTCGCCGAACCGGCGCGCCACCTCGGCCGCCTTGGCCTGATCACCGTCCACCACCGCCAGCATCCGCGCGCCGCTGTCGGCGGTGTCGCCCCACGGAAAGCCGTGGCCGAGGCTTAAGGACAGCACCCCGTCGCGGCCCTCCTGGTCCTGCATCTCGGCCACGAAGGCGGCCATCGGCGCTGTGGTGGTCGGGTACATGTTGACCATCTTGCAGTCGAACAGGCCCATCACCGGCCGTGTCTGCCCCGCCGCCGCGTCGACGCACAGGCGGAACAGCTCGCGCCCGCGCTTGCCGGCGTCGATGTGCGGATATTCCTTGAAGGTGATGATCGCGTTGGCGTTTTCCAGCATCGCCGGGGTCAGGTGGCAGTGCAGGTCCAGTTCGACGCCGATGATCGTGTCGGGCCCCAGCACGGCGCGCAGCCGCGCCAGCAGGTCGCCCTCGCAGTCGTCATAGCCGTCGGCCACCATCGCCCCGTGCAGCAGCAGCAGGGCCACGTCGAACGGCCCGCCGGCCGCCGCGTCGGCCACGATCTCGTCGCGCAGGGCCTCGTAGACCGACCGCACCGTGCGCCCGGCCGGCGGGGCGGTGGCGGCGACGCTGTGGACCACCTCGTGCCCGTCCGCCTCGGCCATCTGCCCCCACAGGTGCATCAGCCCGCCGGTCCCGTCGCGCGTCACCCCCGTGCGGCCGCGCTCGATCCCGGCTTCCTCGAAGCAGCTCCAGCCGGTGGGAATGGCCGAAAAGGTGTTGGTCTCGGTGGACAGGGTGGCGGTGAATATCCGCATCGGCGCGACGCTCCCGGACTGACGGCCGCGACGCCGCGGCGGCGGCGATAGGACCGTGATCGCGCCCCCGCTTCAAGCGTTGAGCTCGCCTCCCCCGGTCTTCTTTTCCTGGGGCCGCGCCGTCTTGCACGCACGGGCCGCAAAAGCCTCTCCGGGCGGGCGAGTCCGCCTACTGATCCATCCGCGCCAGCAGGTCCTCGAGCTTGTCGAAGCGTCCCTGCCAGAACACGCCATAGGCGCTCATCCAGTCGAACAGCGGCGACAGGCCCTGGGGGCTCACGCGATAGTGGGTCTGTCGGCCCTCCGGGCGGTCGCTGACCAGCCCGGCCGCCTTCAACACGCCCAGGTGCTTGGACACCGCCGGCTGCGACACGCCCGACGGCTCGGTCAGGGCGCGCACCGTCAGCTCGCCCTCTCGCGCCAGGCGTTCGAAGAGCGCGCGCCGGGTGGGATCGGACAGGGCGCGAAACACCTCGTCTGGGGCGGTGGTCATGCGCCAACCAATAACCTGTCGGCTATCTTTCTATCAAGCGCCCTGGTCGCCGCGGCCGGCCCTCGACGCCCAGGCCCGGAACCGCGCCAGCCCGGCCTCCAGCGGCGACAGCGGCCCAAGCATCGCGTCCGGCGCCCGCAGCCCCGCCTGCACCCGCTCGCACATGGGAATGTCCTCCATGTGCACGGCCAGGATCTGGGCCTTGGCGCCCTCCATGGCCTCGGTGAACTCGGCGACCTCGGGCGGGAACAGGCCGACGATCTCCAGCGCGATGCGCTCGGGGCCCAGCGGGACCATGCGGTACCAGAAGGCCGACTCCCCAGGGTCGGAAAGCGCCAGCATGAAGAAGGGAAACACCGTGAAGACGTTCAGCGTCCCGGCGTCGGGATGGTCGGTGTGGCGCAGCTCGATCCAGCGGTCGGTGCTGGCGCTGGAGTCGCTCTGGCCGCCTGGCCACAGGGGCTGCAGCGTGTCGCGGTGGGCGCCGATGTGGTGATAGGACTCCGAGAAGTTCTCCACCATCACCTTCCAGTTCCAGTCGTGCTCGAAGCCCAGCCGGAAGCCCACCGTCCAGCCGGCCAGGCGTTCGGGACCGATGTCCGCCGCCAGGGGCGCCATCAGCGCCGCCAGGGGCTCGGCCTTGCCGTCGAGGTTGACGAACACCCAGCCGCCCCACTCCGCCGCCGCATAGGTCGGCAGGTCGCACCCCGTCAGGTCGACACCGTCCATGAACGGCGCCGCCTCCAGCTTCCCGTCCAGGCCGTAGGCCCACAGGTGATAGGGGCAGCGCACCAACATCCCGGTCGTCTCGCCCTCCACCAGGGTCAGGGCCCGGTGGCGACAGACGTTGGACAGGGCCGCGGCCGCCCCATTCGGCAGCCGCACGATCAGCACTGGCGTGGTCGCCGCCATCACCGCCTTCTGGGCCCCGGCCCCGGCCACCTCCTCCGAACGGCAGACCGCGATCCAGCCGACCGCGAACAGGCCGCGCGCCTCCCGGTCGAAGGCCACGGCGGAGACATAGTCAGCGGGCGTCAGGGCGCCGGCGGTCGTTGCGGTCATGTCGCCCTCTCCTGCGCGGCCCCGATCGTTCCTTGTCGCGGCGCGGCGCCACTCTAGCCGCCCCGCCCGCCGCCGCCACCCCGGCGTCGCGCCTCGGTTGCAATCTTGAAAGATGCGGCGCACGGTGCGCCGTCACATCGTGCTTCTTTGGGGGGTGCGTATGTTCAGGCTTACGGCCGGATTGGGCGCCGCCTTCGCGGCCTTCGCCGTCATCGTCACTCTCGGCTCGTGCAGCCAGAAGGCCGACATGGCCCAGACCGCGTCCGTTTCGGACACGGCCGCTCCGGTCAAGGCCGCCGACCTGCATCCCTGCACGGTGACCGGCACGCAATTGACCGTCGAGGACTGCGCCGCCGCCCAATACTGGCTCGACCAGTCCAAGCAGGGCGTCGCGGCCTTCAACGCTCCGACCTGGATGGTGCAGGGTCAGACCCGCCTCGTCACCCTCGCCATCGGCGTCGCCCCTCCGCCCGAACCTCCGGCGGAGACACCCGCCGCCTCGGCCGGCGGATCATCGGCCTCGTCGGCTTCAACCGAGGCGCAAACGGCCGCGACGACCGCTGCGGACACCGCCACGACGCCCGCCCCCAAGGCCACGCCGCACCCTCATGCCACCCTGGCGACGCCGCACCAGGTGGTCCAGGACGCCACCCCCGACAAGCATGAGAAGATCGTCGACTACCATCCCTTCGTCGGCCGGCAGATGGCCGCCGACCTCGAGGGCGACGGCTTCGACATCAAGCCGATCTCGCCGCGCGTCCAGCCCATCGCCGACCAGGCCGTGACCACCTGGGAGTGGGAGGTCAAGGCGCGCGAGGTCGGCAAGCGAACCCTGACCATTCGGACCGCCGTGGTGATGATCGACAGCCAGGGAAAGCCCCAGCCCCTGATCCCCACCACCCAGACCAAGCCGGTCAGCGTCTGGATCGGCTTCGAGGGCGTGCTCGACGTCCTCAAGGCCCTGCCGGACTGGCTGAAGGCCCTGGCGACCATCGGGACCGCCGCCGGCGCCCTGTTCGCGGCCTGGAAGTGGCTGCCGCTCCTCTTCCGCAAGCCCAAGGACGGCGGCCCACCCAAGGATGCGCCGCCCTCCCAAGGTCCAGGCGACGACAAGCCGCCCAGCCAGGACAATTGAACCGTCGCCGACGGCGCCCGGCCGATCCGCCGGACGCCGTCGCCGCGCCTAGTGCCGGCTCAGTTCGGCTCGGCCGACCACCATGTGGTGCACCTCGTCCGGGCCGTCGGCGAAGCGCAGGTGGCGCTGGTCGGTGTACATGCCGGCCAGCGGCGTCCACTGCGAGATGCCGGTGGCGCCGTGGATCTGGATGGCCTGGTCGATGATCTGGCAGACCCGTTCGGGGACCATGGCCTTGACCATCGACACCCACACCCGCGCCTCGCGGTTGCCCAGCACGTCCATCGCCTTGGCCGCCTTCAGCACCATCAGGCGCATGGCCTCGATCTCGATGCGCGCGCGCGACACCGTCTCCAGGTTCTTGCCGAGCTGGATCAGCGGCTTGCCGAACGCCACCCGGGTGGTGGCGCGCTTGACCATCAGGTCCAGGGCCCGTTCGGCCTGGCCGATGGAGCGCATGCAGTGGTGGATGCGGCCGGGGCCCAGGCGGACCTGGCTGATCTCGAAGCCGCGGCCCTCGCCCAGCAGGATGTTCTCCTTGGGCACCCGGACGTCGTGGAAGCGCAGGTGCATGTGGCCGCGCGGTGCGTGGTCGTGGCCGAACACCTCCATCGGGCCGACGATCTCCACCCCGGACGTGTCCATGGGCACCAGGATCTGCGACTGCTGGAACTGGGTCGGCGCGTCGGGGCTGGTCTTGACCATGCAGATCATGATCTTGCAGCGCGGATCGCCGGCGCCGGAGATGTAATACTTCTCGCCGTTGATCACCCACTCGTCGCCGACCAGTTCGGCGCGCATGGCGATGTTCTTGGCGTCGGACGAGGCCACGCCCGGCTCGGTCATGGCGTAGGCGCTGCGGATTTCACCGTTGAGCAGCGGGATCAGCCACTTCTCCTTCTGCTCGGGGGTGCCGACGCGCTCCAGCACCTCCATGTTGCCGGTGTCCGGCGCCGAGCAGTTCAGGGTCTCCGACGCCAGCGGCTGCTTGCCCAGCTCGGCGGCGATGTAGGCGTAGTCGAGGTTGGTCAGCCCCCGGCCGATCTCGGAGTTGGGCAGGAAGAAGTTCCACAGGCCCGAGGCCTTGGCCTTGTTCTTGGCCGTCTCCAGCAGCTCCAGCTGCCCCGGCGCCCAGCTCCAGCGCTCCTTGCGCCCCTCGCCCAGGCGGTAGAACTCCTCGGCGATCGGCTCGACGTTCTCGGCGATGTGCTTCTTGACCGCGTCGAACAGGGGCTGGGCCTCCTTCGACATGGCCAGGTTGTTCAGTTCGGCCTCCAGGTCCGGCCTGGTCTCGACGGCGATCTGGTTCATGGGGTTTCCTCGTTTCGGACGGATGTTTCTTGTCGGCCCGCCGGCACGCTACGCCGCGCGCGGACCCGTCGCCAGGACCCATGGCGCCGGCCGCCGCCCCGCACAAGCGCCGATCGCCCCCGGCCCGAGGCGCCGATGGCTTGCGCCCCGCGCGGCCCCCTCCTAGCCTCCCGGCATGACCGACCCCACGCCAAGCGACGCCACGCCGGTCCACACCGGCGGCTGCCTCTGCGGGGCCCTGCGCTACCAGGCGCGCGGCGCGCCCCTGCACATGGGCTATTGCTACTGCGCCGACTGCCGCAAGGCGTCGGGCTCGGGCTTCATCCCGTTCATGGGCTTTCCCGCCCAGGCGGTGACCTTCACCGGTCCGACCCTTCGCTTCGCCTCCCCGGCCTTCAACGGCCGCGAGGCCGTGCGCAACGCCTGCCCGCGCTGCGGCGGCCTGGTGTTCGGCGGCACGGTCGGGGTCGACGACAGCTTCACGATCTACGCCGGGTCCCTGGACGATCCGTCCGTGTTCCAGCCCACCATGGCCATCTTCGCCAAGGACCGGCCGGCCTGGTCGCCCCTGCCGCCCGGCCTCACCGTCTTCCAGGCCATGCCCGGCTGACCCCGGCCCCGCGCGAGAGACAACAGCCCATGCGCCAGCTCCCCGCCCGCACCTCCCGCCGCGCCATCCTGGCCGGCGCCGGCGCCCTGGCCGCCACCGCCGCCGCGGCCCAGTCCTCCGCGCCGTCCCCGTCAGCGACGCCCGCGGCCCTGCCACGGGTCACGCTGCAGCTCGCCCAAGGGGCCATCGTCCTCGAGCTGGCCTCCGACAAGGCGCCCATCACCGCCGCCAACTTCCTGCGCTACGTCGACGCCGGCCGTTTCGACGGCGCCAGCTTCTACCGGGCCATGAAGCTGCTGCCCCAGCCCCTCACCGGCCTGGTCCAGGGCGGCGCCAAGAACGACCCCGCCAAGTCCTTCCCGCCCATTGCCCACGAGCCCACTACCCAGACAGGCCTCAGCCACAAGGACGGCGCCGTCTCCATGGCCCGCTACGCCCCGGGCACGGCCGGCTCGGAGTTCTTCATCTGCGTCGGCGACCTGTCGTCCCTCGACGCCGACCCCAAGCAGAGCGGCGACAACCTGGGCTTCGCGGTGTTCGGCCACGTCGTCTCCGGCATGGAGGTGGTCAAGGCGGTGCTCACCGCCCCCGTCTCCGCCACCAAGGGCGAGGCCGAGGGCATGAAGGGCCAGATGCTCGACCCCGAGATCGCCATACTCAGCGCCCGCCGCGCCTAGGCTCGCCCGGCCGCCGCGCGCGCCGTGCGGAGCCGGCGCCTAGAACACCTTGGTCAGACGAACGCCGAACTGCCGCGGCGGGCCCACGAAGCGCAGGCCCGAGTTGACCGCCGCCACATAGTGCTGGTCGGTCAGGTTGGAGCCGTACAGGGTCGTGATCAGGTTCCCGTGCCGCCAGGCGATCTGGCCGCCGAGGATGTCGCGCGCCTCGACCCGGTCGCCTCGCGCGGCGTTCTCGAACAGGGTCGCCCACTGCTCGGACACGTGGCCGAAATTCAGGCGCGGCGTGAGGGTGTCGCCGTCGTCCAGCCGGAACGCGTACTGGACGCCGATGTTGAAGGTGAAATTCGGCGCATAGGTCTGGCGCTTCCCGTCCAGATTGATGCACGAGACGCTGGCCGGGCCGGTGGCCGGGTCGCAGGGCAGCCCGCTCGCGGCACGCGGGTCCGTGGCGTAAAAGGTCCCCAGCCGACTGCTCTGCAGGCCGATGCCGGCGTCGATGGACAGGTCGCCGAACACCGCCTCAGCCTGCGCCTCCATCCCGTAGATCCGGGTCGGGCTGGGCGTGTTGAGCTCGATGCTGAAGATCGGGAAGGCCGGATAGCCGATAGCCACCTGGAAGTTGCGATAGTCGTTGTAGTAGGCGTCCAGCTGGGTGCGCACCCGTCCGCCCAGGAAGCCGGCCTTCCAGCCGACTTCATAGCTGGTCACCTTCTCCTGGCGGAACGGCGCCGGGATGCCCAGCCCCACCGGCAGGTTGAGCCCGCCCGGCTTATAGCCCGTCGCTACGAAGGCGTAGAGGAAGTGGTGCGGGTTCACCGTCCAGTTCAGCGACACCTTGCTGGCGAAGCTGTTGAAGCTCTGGCTCTGCACGTCGGCGATCGGCGCGCCGTACTGCGCGATCCGGATGTGGTCGGTGGTGCGCGAGTCCGAATAGCGGGCGCCCAGTTGCAGTTGGAAGCCGTGCGACAGGTCGAGGCTGGCCTGGCCGAAGACGGCCGCGGTCCGCTTCGGATTGCTGCCTTCCATGTGGTATTCGGTGAACGGACTGCCCAGCGGAAGACCGATGATCAGGTCGCCGGGCGGAAACACCGCCTTGTCCGTCTGGTAGTAGGCGCCCAGCACCCAGGTGACGGGCCCCTTGTCCGGCGAGATCAGGTTCAGCTCCTGCGAGAACACCCTCTCCTTGTAGACGTCCTGCCAGGTGGAATGACCGACGTCCGTGCCGTCCAGGTCGGTGAAGTATTTCGAGATGCCGAACTGGTAGCCGGTGACCGAGCGCAGGGTGACGCCGTCGCCGAACACATAGTCGACCTTCAGGACCGAGCGGACGAAGCGGTCCAGGGCCAGCATCCGGTCGTTGGCGGTGATGTCGAAGGGATCGTTGGTCGCCAGCACCGGGTCGGCCGGATAGGCCCCAAAGTCCAGGTAGCTGTAGTCGGTCTTGAACGAGACGCTGAGCGCCTGGGTCGGCTTCCACAGCAGGCTCAGCCGGGCGCTCGCCTCGCGCAGGTTCCCCGGGTCGCCGAAGCCGACGCCCGTGACCCGATAGAAGCTGTCGCGCCGCTCCGCGTTGAAGGCCAGGCGCGCGGCGAAGGTGTCGCTGACGGGGATGTTCACCGCGCCCTGGGCGCCCACGTCGGCGTAGTTGCCCACCTGGCCCATCGCATAGCCTGAATAGCCGCCGCCGATCGTGGGATCGTTGGTGGTCACGAACACCGCCCCGCCGGTGGCGTTCTGGCCCACGAAGGTGCCCTGCGGCCCGCGCAGAACCTCCACCCGGGCGATGTCGTAGTAGGGCTCGCCGGTGAAGTAGCCCGGGAAGGTGGCCACGCCGTCGCGGTAGGTGATGACGCCGATCAGCGTCTGGGAATTGTGCTCGCCCTTGCCGATGCCCCGGATGTTGAAGTCGATGCCCTGGCCGAAGTTGTTGACCGTGACCGCCGGGGCCGCGAACTGCAGGTCCTCGACCGTCATCACGCCCTTTTTCTGGAGGTCGGCGCCGCTCATCACGGTGGCCGCGATCGGCGTCGTCTGCAGGTTGGTGTTGCGGCGCTCGGCCGTCACCACCACCTCGCCGACCTGCGCGGCCCTGGCGTCCTCGCTGGCCGCCGGCGCGGCCGTCTCGGCCGCCGCAGCGCAGCCCCATCCGAGCGACAGCATCGACGCCGTCGCCCACAAGACGCTGATCTTCCAGGATTTCCCGCCGGTCCGCGCGCACCCCGCCCGCGCCGGCGACGGCGTCGCCGCCTCCATCCAAGTCCTGAACATGGACCCCTCCCCCGTCTTATTTGCTTGCCAAGCCGATACGTCGGAGGGGCTCGTTCGTCAAGTTCATTCATTTAGCACTAAATGAACTAATCGCCGTCGACGCCATTGACCCGGCAGGCGCGCCCGCCCATCGTCACAGCGATTGATCGGCTGGACGGCGACGTCCCAACTCGCCGCCGATCAGGAAAGCCGGAGGTCATGGCAGGAACGCCGAAACCGCAGGGTCGCCGCACGCGCGCCGAGCAACGGGCCGCGAGCGTCAAGACGATCCTCGACACGGCCGAGGACCTGTTTTCGCAGCTCGGCTACTTCGGCGTGACCATCAAGGATGTCGCCGACAGGATGGGCATCCACCCGGCGCTGATTCACTACTACTTCGACGGCAAGAAGGCGCTGTTCGACGCTGTCTTCGAGCGCCGTGTCGAGTACGCCGTCACCGCGCGGACAGCCGGCCTCGACGCCTACGAGGCGGAGGTCGGCGACCACCCCACCGTCGAAGGAGCGCTGCGGGCCTATTACGACCAGGCCTTCGACGTCTACATCAACGGCGACGAGGGCTGGCGCAACTTCGGCCGCATCTTCTCCCAGGTGAACAACGCGCCCGGCTACGGCGCCGAGAAGATGGACACCTATTTCGATCCCATGGTGCTGCGCCTCATCGGCCTGCTGCAGAAGGCGTTGCCGGACGCCGCCCCCGAAGACCTGTTCTGGAGCTTCCAGTTCACCTCGGGCGCCTATTCCCTGATCCTGTCGAGGACCGGCCGCATCGATCGGCTGTCGAGCGGCCTGTGCGCCTCCGACGACTTCGAAGCCGTGCGAGAACGCTTCGTCACCTTCATGGCCGCCGGCTTCGAAGCCCTCTACGCGCGGCGCAAGGCCGCCCCCCGAAAGCGCGCCAGGCCCAAGGCGGGCTGATCGCCGGACGCCCCATTTCGCCCCTGCCCTCCGTCCCCTGTTTCGGGTAACAGCGGTCGCGACGCACTATCGAGTGGGGGCCGCCATGGGGACCAGCGAACTGTCCGCGACCGACGTCGCCTGGCCGCGCAAGACGCGCGAGCTCATGAACCACCACATGGATTCCACCATCTGGAACGGCTTTGCGTTCCGGGACGACGACATCATCGTCGCCACCTACGCCAAGTCCGGCACCACCTGGACCCAGCAGATCGTCGGCCAGCTCGTCTTCCAGGGCGCCGAGGACGTGCCCGTCGCCGACCTGTCGCCCTGGCTCGACCTGCGCGTCCCGCCCGCCGAGGTGAAGCTGGCCGCCCTGGAGGCCCAGACCCACCGGCGCATCATCAAGACCCACCTGCCGCTGGACGCCCTCAACTTCTCGCCCAAGGCCAAGTACCTCTACATCGGCCGCGACGGCCGCGACGTGCTGTTCTCGTTCCACCACCACCACAGCCAGGGCAACGCCCTGTGGTACGAGCTGCTCAACGACACCCCCGGCCGCGTCGGCCCGCCCATCGACCCACCCGATCCCGACGTCCGCCGATACTTCCGCACCTGGCTCGAGCGCGACGGCTATCCCCTCTGGTCGCTGTGGGAAAACGTCGCCACCTGGTGGGCCGCCCGCCAGCTGCCCAACGTCAAGCTGGTCCACTTCAACGCCCTCAAGGCCGACCTCCCCGGCGAGATGCGCGCCATCGCCGACTTCCTGGACATCGACATCCCCGAGGACCGCTGGCCGGCGGTCGTGGAGCACTGCGGCTTCGACTACATGAAGTCCCACGCCGCCAGCGTCGCGCCCCTGGGCGGGGCGATCTTCGACGGCGGCGCCGAGACCTTCATCAACAAAGGCGTCAACGGCCGCTGGCGCGATGTGCTCTCTGCCGACGAGGTCGCCGCCTACGAGGCCACCGCCCTCGAACGTCTCGGCCCCGACTGCGCCCGCTGGCTGGCCACCGGCCAGGGGGCCTGATGGACGCCGTCACGGTCCGGCCCGCCGGGCCGGCGGACGCCGAAGCCATCGCCGCCCTCACCCGCGAAGCCTACGCCAAGTGGGTCCCGCTGATCGGCCGCGAACCGCCGCCGATGACCGTGGACTACGCCCAAGCCGTCCTCGATCACCGCTTCGACCTGCTGTTCGTGGGCGAGACCCTGGCGGCCCTCATCGAGACCACGCCCCGGGGCGACGACCTGCTGATCGTCAACGTCGCCGTCCGCCCGGCCTTCCAGAAGCGCGGCCTCGGCGTGCGCCTGATGCGCCTGGCCGAAACCCTGGCCGCCGAGGCGGGCCTCGAGACGCTGCGCCTCTACACCAACCAGCGCTTCGCCGAGAACATCGCCCTCTACGCAGCCCTCGGCTACGCCGTGGAGCGCGAGGAGACGAGCGCGCTTGGCGTCACCACGCACATGGTCAAGGCGCCGGGCTGATCCGGCCCAAGCGGCCGCTTGCGTCCCGCCGCGCCCGCCCCGACTGTCGGCCAGGCTTGTTCCGGAGTCGCCGATGCCGCGCCTGTTGCTGCTCCTCGCCCTCGTCCTTGCGGTCGCTGCGCCGGCCGCGGCCAGGCCCCGCGCGCCTCACGCCGCGCCCCTGAAGATCAAGGTGGTGGTCCTCACCACCTTCGAGGCCGGCGCCGACACCGGCGACCGCCCCGGCGAGTTCCAGGCCTGGGTCGAGCGCTATCCCCTGCCCCGCACGCTCAAGGTCCCCGGCATCGAGCGCCCCGCGCGCCTCTCCGCCAACGGCGTGCTGGGCGTCGTCACCGGCACCCGCGGCCGGGCCCGCGAGAGCGTCGCCGCCCTGGTCCTCGACCCGGAGCTGGACCTTTCACACGCCTACTGGATCGTCGCCGGGATCGCCGGGGTCGACCCCCGCGCCGGCTCCATCGGCTCGGCGGCCTGGGCGCGATGGGTGGTCGACGCCGACCCGGCCTTCGAGATCGACGACCGAGAGATCCCGGCCGGCTGGCCAGAAGGGCTCTATCCGCTCGGAACCCACCGCCCCGGCGCCAAGGGCCCGCCCACCGACGCCAGCGACATGGTCTGGCGGCTGAACCCAGGCCTGGTGCGCTGGGCCTTCCGCCTGACTCGCGACACCGCCCTGCCCGACAGCCCCGTTCTCGCCGCGGACCGCGCCGGCTATCCCAGCGAGCCGGCCGCCCTGGCCCCGCCGCGGGTGTTCCTGGGCGACGTCCTGGCCACCACCCGATTCTGGCACGGGACGCGGCGCACCCAGTGGGCGCGCGACTGGGTCAGGGCCTGGACCGACGGCGACGGTGTCTTCGCCATGACCGACTGCGAGGACCAGGGCGTCCTCGACGTGCTTGCCCTGTTCGGCCGCGCCCACCGGGTCGACCCCGCCCGCGTCCTCGTCCTGCGCACCGCCAGCAACTATTCGCGCGAACCCGACGGCGCCGACCCGGTGCTCAAGTTCGCCGACGGCGGCGCCCTGGCCGGCTTCGACGCAGCCTGGCGTGTCGGCGCCCCCGTGGTCCGCGCCCTGGTCGCCGGCTGGTCGCGCTACGAGACAAGTCCGCCCGGCGCCAGCCCGGACTGAGCGCTCACCGCAGCCCAAGGCCGCGCTTCGTGCTAGTCTGCCCCCCGTGCCCTCGACCGTCTATTCCGCCCGCCTCGGCGCCATCGCCGACGCCCAGTTCGACGCCGCCCTGACCAAGGCGGGGCTCGGGCGGTTCGTGGCCGCCGCGGCGCCGAGCGCGGGCCTGTTCGGCCAGAACGTCTTCCTCACCTCCACTGCCGGCGAGTTCGTCTTCCGCGGCGCGCCGCACTGGTTCCAGGGCGGCCCCAACGACGCCTGGCAATTCCCCAAGGAGCGGCTCTACGCCGACCTGCTGCACGACCATACCCAGGTCCCCGTCGCCTGGCCCCAGATCCTGGACGACAGCCGCGAGCACTTCCCCTGGCCCTATCTGATCATGCCGCGCCTGCCCGGCGCCAACCTGAGCGAACCGGGCGCGCTGGAGGCCCTGCCGCCTGAAGACCGGCTCGCCGTCGCCGACGCCATGGGCGAGGCCCTGGCGGGGCTGCACGTCCTCACCTGGCCCTTCAGCGGCGACTTCGACCCCGCCGTCCAGGGGCTCGCGCCGTATGAGGGCGGCTATCGCGCGCACCTGGCCGGGGAAGTCCGCCGCTACCGGGACGAGGGCCGCCATGCCGGCGTCCTGTCCGTGGACGACGAAGCCTGGCTGAACGCCCTGTTGGCCGCCGACGCGGCGACCCCGGAGCCGGAGGGCGGGACCTACATCCACAACGACTTCCACCTCGGCAACGTCCTGCTGGCCCGCCAGGGCGCCAACGGCCACGCCGAACCGCGATGGAAGGTCACCGGCGTCGTCGACCTGATGACCTCGGCCTTCGGCGATCCGGCCGCCGATCTCGCGCGCCTGACCTGCGCCTTCCTCGACCGCGCGCCGCCCTGCGCCGGCGCCTTCCTGGCCGCCTACCGCGCCGCCGGCGGCCCCGCCCGTCCGACCGAGGCCCGGCTGGCCATCCTGGTCGCCTACGAACGCTTGCTGATCTGGAGCTATTTCACCCGCCCTGACGTCGCCGCCGACTGGCTCGAGGGCCAGGTCTTCGCCCCCTGGACCCGCCGTTACGCCGACCGCCTGGCGCTGTTGATGGCGCAGGCGGGTTGAGGATGGCCCCCCTCACACCGCCCGCCCGTCGGCGTGGGTCGGGTTCAGCGCCCGGGGGTCGACCCCGTCCAGGCAGTTGGCGTTGATCACCGCGATGGAGCCGATGGCGAAAGGCTCGATGCCGCAGGTACGGCAGAACATGTGCCGGCCCTGGTGGCGGTTGAACGTGTAGGTGGTCAGGGCGTCCTCTCCGGTGAGGATCTTCAGCTTGTCTGTCGCCGTATAGCCCCACACCGCGCCCAGCCTCTGGCAGCGCGAGCAGTTGCAGGTCCGCGTGACATCCAGGTCGACCTCGGCCTCGAACGTCACCGCCCCGCACTGGCAGCTTCCCGTATAGCGCTCGTCGGCCATGGTCGCGCGTCCTCCCGGCCGGATGGTCGCCCCGCGCCTCCAGCCTGGCAAGCCGGTCGCATCCCGGTGTTATTGCGGTTGCACGGCGCAGCTTCGCGCGTAAGACTCATAGCCTTCATCCAGGGAGCGGACATGGACTGGCGGGTTCGGAATGACGGCGGGCGGTTGGTCGCCTCGCCCACGGGCCGGGTCGACGAGGAGAGCTGGAAGGCCTTCAGCACCCAGCTTACCGCCGCGGTGCGCGACGCCGTCGCCGCCCAGGTTCCCCTGGTGCTGGACCTGTCGGGCCTGGAATACATGACCTCCAAGGGCCTGCGGGCCCTGACCATGGCCAAGAACGAAGCCGGCGGCAAAGTGGTCATCCGCCTGGCGGCGCCCAACGAGACCATGCGCCGGATCCTGTCCATCAGTCGCTATGACATGCTGTTCCCCGTGGTCGACGACGTCGACCAGGCGGGCTGAAGGGGCGCAAAGAGCATGCTGGTTCGCTTCTGGGGCACGCGAGGCTCCCTGCCCGTCGCGCCGCACGCCGACGCCGTCCTCGCCAAGGTCGCCCGCGCGCTCAAGGCCGCCGACGGCCGCCGCTTCGCCAACGAGGCCGAGGCCGCCGCCTTCGCCCGCGCCAACCTGGACTTCGCCACCCGCGGCGCCTATGGCGGCGCCACCCCGTGCGTGGAGATCGAGGCCGGCGAAGAGGCCTTCGCCATCTGCGACATGGGCTCGGGCCTTCGCGACTTCGGCCTCAGCGCCACGCGCCGCTGCGCCGAGGGCCATCCGCGCGTCTATCACTTCTTCCTGTCGCACCTGCACTGGGACCACATCATGGGGTTCCCTTTCTTCCGGCCCGCCTACGAGTCCGGCTCCCGGATCATCATCCACACCGGCCACGCCGACGCCGAGGCGGCCCTGCGCCGCCAGCAGGAGGCGATCTCCTTTCCCGTCCCCTTCGACGCCTTGAAGGCCCACATCGAGTTCGTGGTCCATCGCCCGGAGGAGTCCTTCGAGGCCGCCGGCATGGAGGTCAGCCTGGTGCGCCAGAGCCACGCCCGCGGCTCCTTCGGCTACCGCTTCGACCGGCCGGGCAAGGCGGTGGTCTATTCCACCGACGCCGAGCACAAGCCCGAGGACATGGACCTGGAGGAGGACGTCGAGGCCTTCTTCGCCAACGCCGACCTGGTCATCTGCGACACCATGTATTCCCTGGGCGAGGCGGTCAGCCTCAAGCAGGACCTGGGCCATTCGTCCAACGTGGTGGCGGTGGACCTGTGCCACGCCGCCGGCGCCCGGCGCCTGGCCCTCTTCCACCACGAGCCCAGTTACACTGACGCCGACATCCAGCGCATGTACGACGAGACCCTGCGCTACGAGGAGGCCGTTCGCGGCGGACGGCCCAAGCTGGAGGTGGTCTGCGCCTATGACGGGCTCGAAGTCGCGGTCTAGCCCGCTCCAGGACCTCGACGCCGCGGCCAGGCGGCGGGTCCGGCTGGCGGGGCTGGCGGCGGGCCTGGCCGTGGCGCTGATCGTGCTCGCCCTCGGCGCGCGCCTCAATCGGCCGCTCTTCGACCTCTTCCAGAACCTCTCGCCGTCGCCGCCGGTCTCGCGCCAGGTGCAGGTGGTGGTCATCGACGCCGACAGCCTCCAGGCGGTGGGCGGCTGGCCGTGGAGCCGGTTCTATCTGGCGCGGCTGGTTGAGGAGATTTCCCGGCGCGGCGCCGTGGCCATCGGCCTCGACCTGCTGATGCCCGAGCCGGACCGTCTGGACCCGCCCCGTTTCGCCGATCTCTATGGCGAGCTGTCGCCGGCCGCCGCCAAGGAAGTGCGCGCCCTGCCCTCCATGGACGCGGTGTTCGCCCGGGTCGTCGGCCGCAGCCCCGTGGTGCTGGCCCGCGCCGGAGCCCGGGCCCAGTCCTTCGACGCCCTCGACCAGGCCGCCGTCCCCGCCCCGCCCGTGGCCGCCTTCTCGGCCCCGGTTCCCTCGGGCGTCGCCAGCTTTCCCCGCGCGGTCGCCAACCTGCCGATCCTGGACGGCGCCGCCCTCGGCCTGGGCCTGGTCAACGGCGATCCCGACGAGGACGGCGTCGTCCGCCGCGTGCCTCTGGTGGCCAGGGTCGCCGGGGCGCCGACGCCCGGCTTCGCCCTGGAACTGGTCCGCGTCGCCAAGGGGGCCGACCGGATCGACCTCATGACCCGGGGCGGCGCGCTTTCGGCGGCGCGGATCGCCGGCCGCCAGGTCCCGGCCTCCGCCGACGGCCGCCTCGCCCTGCGCTTCGGCGACTGGCGCCAGGTGCGCACCGTGTCGGCGGCGAACCTCCTGCGCCAAGGCCTGCCGGACGACCTCTTCAAGGGCCAGATCGTGCTCGTCGGCCTGACCAGCGCTGGCACCTCCGACGTCGTCCAGACTCCCCGCGCCGGCGAGACCTACGGCGTCTTCGTGCAGGCCCAGGCCGTGGAGGCCCTGCTGCGCGGCGAGGCGCTGGAGCGTCCGCCGTGGGCGGCGCCGGCGGAATGGGCGCTCGGCGTCCTCCTGGCCCTGGCGGCCGGTCTGACCCTGCCCAGGGCGCCGCTGGCCGTCATCGCCGCCGCCGCCGCGTCCGGGACCGCCGCCGCCCTGGGCGCGAGCTGGGCCGGCTTCCAGGCCGGCCTGCTGCTCGATCCCTTCCCGGTCCTGGCCCCGGCCGCGGCGGCCTCGGCGGCCATGGTCACCACCCTGTTCGTCGAGGGCCGCGCCCTGCAGGCCCGGCTGCGCGCAGCCCTGGCGGACCAGCGTCTCAAGGCCGCCCGGGTCGAGGGCGAACTGGCCGCCGCCGCCGACATCCAGTCCGGCATGCTGACGCCCCGCGACGAGCTCGCCGGCCTGTCGCCCGCCGTCGAGGTCGACGCCGTTCTCTACCCGGCCCGGGACGTGGGCGGCGACCTCTACGACGCCTTCATGCTGGATCCCGGCCGCCTGTGCTTCCTGATCGGGGACGTCACCGGCAAGGGCGTGCCCGCGGCCCTCTTCATGGCCCTCTCCAAGTCCCTGGCCCGCAGCCTGCTCACGCGGCACGACCCCGACCTGACGGCGGCCGTGGCGGCGATCAACGCCGAGCTGTCGCGCGACAACCGCGAGGCCATGGCCCTGACCCTGCTGGTCGGCGTGCTGCGCCTGGCCGACGGCCACGTCGACCTCGTCTGCGCCGGCCACGAGAACCCCCTCGTCGCCGGCCCCGACGGCCAGGTGCGCGACCTGGCCCTGCGCGGCGGCCCGCCGCTCTGCGTCGACCCCGATTTTCCCTATGAAGCCGAGTCCTTCCGCCTTCAGGCCGGCGAGACCTTGCTCGCCTTCACCGACGGCCTCACCGAGGCGCAGAATCCGGATGGCGTCCTGCTGCCCCGCGACAGGCTGATGAACATGGTCGCCCTCGCCGGCCTCGCGCCCGCCGCCGCCGCCATGGTCGACCAGGTCGCCGCCGCCGTGCGCGCCTTCGAAGCCGGCGGCGAACCCAGCGACGACCTCACCATCCTGGCGGTGCGGCTGGCGGGCGGCGCGACCTAGGCGGCCGAAGTCCTGCGCCTATCGAACGATCACCTCGACCCGGCGGTTGGCCGGTTCGCTGACGCCGTCGGCGGTCTGCACCTTCAGGTCCCGCTCGCCGCGCCCGGTCACCTTGGCTTCGCCCACCGGCAGGCCGGCCGCCGCCAGCGCCGCGCGAACCTCGACGGCCCGGTCCAGGGACAGCTTGTCGTTGCTGGCCGCGTCGCCGGTCGTGTCGGTGTGGCCGGTGATCTGGATGTCCGAGGCCGGGGTGATGGCCTTGCGCAGGGCTTCCAGCGTGACCGCCGATTCCGGCGCGATCTGGGTCGTGCCCTCGACGAAGTAGAGGGTGAACACCTGCGGCGGCGCCGGCATGGCAGACAGCAGGGCGTCGTAGTTGGCGCTCAGCGGCCGGGGACGCACCGCGCCGGCGCCCAGGGCGGCCTCGGTGTTGGGCGCCGTCAGCTGGCCGCGCTCGGCTTCGCTCTTGGGGTCGAACACCGCCACGCCGCCCGTTGGCGCCCCGCCTTCGCCGGCCAGCAACGCCACCCGGCCGCTGGCGCAGGCGCCGAGGGCCAAGGGCAGACACAGGCACAGCGCCAGGCTCGCCCGGCCCTTCATGGCGCCGGCCGCGGCCGCCGTCACGGTCCGACATCCACGACGAAGCGTGTCCCGCGCGCCGCCAGCAGCGAGGTCGGCGTGCGCACCCGCATGGCGTCCTTGTTCTCGTGGGCGATCTGGCCGGACACCACGGCCAGGGTTCCGCGGTTGACCGTGGTCAGGGACCGGCCCGCGTGCGTCGTGTCGTTGAACTCGAAGGCGCTGAGGGCGATGGAGCTGTTGGGCCCCACGGCGAAGCGGCTGTTGTCGATGAAGGTGATCCCGACCCGCCCGCCGGCGCCGGTCTTCAGCACGTCGCTGACCTGCAACAGTTGGCCGGCCGTGGCGGGCAGCACCGCCTTGCCCCGCACCACGGAGGCGACGCCGGTCACCGTCTTGATGCGGCCGATCTCGGCCGGAGTCGCGCCCGCCGCCGTCGAAACGCCGACCGTCGACAGGCAGGCCGCCATCAGCAATCCTGCCAACATCGTCGCGCGCATCCGAGCCTCCCCCAAACGCCTGAGGTCTGACCATAGCCCAGTTTCGAGCCGAACCGGAAGCCGAGGTCCGCGCACGGCTGCTGGCCGACACGGCCGCCGTCTCCCGCGCCCTCGACCTGGCGCGCGGCTTCGCCGCCGACGCCGGCCTCGACGCCGGCGCCGCCGGCCGCCTCGCCCTGGTGGTGGAGGAATGGGTGGCCAATGTGATCGAGCACGGCGGCCCCCACTCGGGCGGGCGCATCGTCCTTCGCCTGCGGCTGGCGGGCGAGACCGTGCTGCTGTCGATCAGCGATGCGGGACGCCCCTTCGACCCGCGCGCCGCGACCTTCGACGGCCCAGACCCCGAGCGCGGCGGCGGCTCGGGCCTCGCCCTGATCGCCAGCTTCACCCGCATCGCCGGCTATGCCCGCCGCGCCGGCCGCAACCGCCTCCTCCTGGAACTCCCTCTGGCCTGACCCCCTCTTCCCCCGCGAAGCGGGGGAAGTGGTGGCAGCGCCAATCTCCGTCCCTCCAAGCCGCAACGCCTGACCCTCTTCCCCCGCGACCATCGGGAGTGGGGGAAGTGTCGCCTATGCCGAAGGCGGGCGACGATGGGGGTCCGAAACACGGTGCGCCAGAGGTTCCGCAATCGGACGCCGACATCGACGCCGCGCTTTGTCCTCGCAGATCAGAGCGCGACCCCGACCCTTCCCCCATCGTCGCCCGCCTCCGCTTCGCGTCGGCATTGGCGACACTTCCCCCGCAAGCGGGGGAAGAGGGGCGGCGCGTCGCCTCCGTCTGCTCCGGGGTTCAAGCGCGAACCCCTTCAGATCGGCAACTGAACCGTCGCCTTGACCTCTTCCAGCACCGCATAGGTCCGCGTCTCGCGCACCCCCGGCATGGCGATCAGCACGTCGCCCAGGAAGGCGCGGTAGGCGGCCATGTCCTTGACGCGCGCCTTGATCAGATAGTCGAAGCCGCCGGCCACCATGTGGCACTCCAGCACCTCCGGCGCCCGGCGGATGGCGGCGGCGAAGGTGTCGAACACATCGCCGGTGGTGCGGTCCAGCAGCACCTCCACGAAGATCATCAGCGACAGGTCCACCTGGGCCGGATCGAGGATCGCCGCATAGCCGGCGATCACCCCGCGCTCGCGCAGGCGCCGCACCCGCTCGAAGGTCGCCGCCGGCGACAGGTGGCAGCGCTTGGCCAGCTCGGCGTTGGTGATCCGCCCGTCGGCCTGCAGGACCCGGAGCAGGCGGCGGTCGGTCTCATCCAGAGCAGACATGCGATTTCCCCATCACGATCGAATGATCGTCACCGATCAGACCTCGGAAACAAAGCACCTTCGCCATATCTTGCGATACACCGAACACATGCAAACGTCGATCCGCCCGGGGGCCGCCATGCCCAAGACCTCGCCCGCCCGCACCCAGCCCGCCGCGCCCCTCGACTGGGACGCCCTCGACGCCGGCAAGTATCGCGACGAGGCCGAGGCCATCGCCGGCCTCCTGGCCGCCGCCCCGCTCGCGCCCGCCGACCGCGCCCGCGTCCAGCGCCAGGCCGAGGACCTGGTGGTGGGAACCCGCGCCGCCGGCCGCCGCCAGGGCGTGGTGCAGAGCTTCCTCAAGCAGTTCAGCCTCGGCACCCGCGAGGGCCTGGCCCTGATGTGCCTGGCCGAGGCCCTGCTGCGCACCCCCGACGAGGCGACCCGCGACGCCCTCATCGCCGAGAAGATCGGCTCAGCCGACTGGGCCGCCCACCTCGGCCGCTCCGACAGCCTGTTCGTCAGCGCCTCCACCTGGGGCCTGATGCTGACCGGCAAGCTGGTGGACGTCGAAGACGAGGCCCGCGCCGACCTCTCCGGGTACCTGCGCCGCCTGGCCGGCCGGGTCGGCGAGCCGGTGATCCGCGCCGCCGTGGCCCAGGCCATCCGCATCATGGGCGAGCAGTTCGTGCTCGGCCGCACCATCGAGGCGGCCCTTAAGCGCGCCGCGTCGGAGCGCCTGCTCTGCTCCTTCGACATGCTGGGCGAGGGCGCACGCACCGCCGCCGACGCCGAACGCTACGAAGCCGCCTACGCCGCCGCCATCACCGCCGTGGGCGAGGCCGACGCCCGCCACGGCCCGGAAGCCGGCCACGGCATCTCGGTCAAGCTGTCGGCCCTGTCGCCGCGCTACGAGGCGACCCAGGAAGACCGCGTCTGGTCCGAGCTCTATCCGCGCGTGCTGCGCCTGGCCGTGCTGGCCGCCCACTACGACCTCAACTTCACCCTCGACGCCGAGGAGGCCGACCGCCTGGTCCTGTCGCTGAAGCTGCTCGACCGCCTGGCCCACGAACCGTCCCTGGCCGACTGGACCGGCCTCGGCCTCGCCGTCCAGGCCTACCAGAAGCGCGGCCCGGCGGTGATCGAGGCCATCGCCGACCTCGCCCGCCGCTCCGGCCGCCGGCTGATGGTGCGCCTCGTCAAGGGCGCCTATTGGGACTCCGAGATCAAGCGCGCCCAGGTGGCCGGCCGTCCGGACTATCCGGTCTACACCACCAAGGCCGCCACGGACCTGTCGTACCTGGTCTGCGCCAGGGCCCTCATCGCCGCCTCGCCGCACCTCTACGCCCAGTTCGCCACCCACAACGCCCACACCCTGGCCGCCGTGGTCCAGATGGCGGGCGAGGCGGGCGTGACCATCGAGCACCAGCGCCTGCACGGCATGGGCGAGGAGCTGTACGAAGCCGCCGCCGCGGCCTTCGGCCCCCGGCGCCTGCGCGTCTACGCCCCCGTCGGCGCCCACGAGGACCTGCTGCCCTACCTGGTCCGTCGCCTGCTGGAGAACGGCGCCAACACCTCCTTCGTCCACGCCCTGCTGGACGACGCCGTGCCAGCCAAGGACCTGGTCCGCGACCCCATCGCCGCCGTCGAGGCGCACCCCGGCCCGCACGCCAGGATCCCCCTGCCCTGCGCCCTCTATGGTGAGGCCCGCCTGAACTCCCAGGGCCTGGACCTTTCCATCCGGGCCGTGCGCGATCGCCTGACCCGCGCGGTCCAGGACGGCCGCGCCCATCCGATCGAGGCCCATCCGATCATCGCCGGACGACCGACCACCGGCGGCGAGCGCCAGCGCCTGTGCAGCCCGATCGACCGGTCCCTGGTCCTCGGCGCCTGGTCCGAGGCCACCGCCGCCGACATCGACGCCGCCGTCGCGGCCGGCCGCGCCGCTCAAGCACCCTGGGACGCCGCCGGCGGCGAGGCTCGCGCCAAGGTCCTGGACGCCATGGGCGCGGCCCTGGAGGCCGACATCGACCGCCTGATCGGCATCCTCTCCAACGAGGCCGGCAAGACCCTGCCCGACGCCGTCGCCGAGGTGCGCGAGGCCGCCGACTTCTGCCGCTACTACGCCCACCTCGCCCGCACCCAGTTCGCCGCGCCCCAGGTCCTCAAGGGCCCCACCGGCGAGGCCAACAGCCTGTCGCTGCACGGCCGCGGCGTCTTCGCCTGCATCAGCCCGTGGAACTTTCCCCTGGCCATCTTCACCGGCCAGATCGCCGCCGCCCTGGCCGCCGGCAACGCCGTCGCGGCCAAGCCCGCCGAGCAGACCCCGCTGATCGCCGCCGAGGCCGTGCGCCTCTACCACAAGGCCGGCCTCGACCCGGCCCTCCTCGCCCTGCTGCCCGGCCGGGGCGAGAGCGTCGGCGCGGCGCTCATCGCCCATCCCGGGATCGACGGCGTCGCCTTCACCGGCGGAACCGAGACGGCCTGGGCCATCAACCGCGCCCTGGCGGTCCGGCCAGGCCCGATCATCCCCTTCGTCGCCGAGACCGGCGGCCTCAACGGCCTCTTCTGCGACACCACGGCCATGCGCGAACAGGTCATCGACGACGCGGTGCTGAGCGCCTTCGGCTCGGCCGGCCAGCGGTGCTCGGCCCTGCGTCTGCTGTTCGTCCCTAACCAGATCGCCGACGACCTGATCGCGCGGTTGAAGGGCGCCATGGACGCCCTCGTCATCGGCGATCCCGCCCTGGCCGCCACCGACATCGGTCCGGTCATCGACGAGGACGCCCGAAACGCCCTGGAGAACCACCTCGTGCGGCTGCAGCGGGAGGCCAAGGTCCTGCACCGCCTCGAGCCCCCCGGCGCCGGCGTCTTCTTCGCCCCGGTGCTGGCCGAAATCCCCTCGGCCGACTTCCTGGAGAGGGAGGTGTTCGGCCCGATCCTGCACGTCGTCCGCTACGATCCGGCCGACCTGCCCGCCGTCGCCGCCCGCCTGGCCGGCCGCCGCTATGGCCTGACGCTCGGCGTCCACAGCCGCATCGACGCCTTCGCCGCCGAGGTCGCCGCCCTGGTCCCGGCCGGCAACGTCTACGTCAACCGCTCGATCATCGGCGCCGTTGTGGGCGTGCAGCCGTTCGGCGGCGAGGGTCTCTCCGGCACCGGCCCCAAGGCCGGCGGCCCCCACGCCCTCCTGCGCTACGCCGTCGAGCGCGCCCTCAGCGTCAACACCGCCGCGCAAGGCGGCGACCCGGAACTGCTGGCGCTCTAAGCGGCCGGCCCCAGTCCCATTCCGGGATGACCGGTCATGGGGTCCAAGGGCGCCTCAAACCCGGGCGCCGCCCGCGTCTCGCTCAGCCAACCGTTGCCGCACCCCGCCCCACCCCCTAGCGTGTCCCGGACACCTTGGAGGCAAGCGCTTGCGGATCATCTCGGCCCTGTTCGTCCTGGCCCTCGCCCTGCCCGCCTTCGCCCACGCCGAGTCCGACAGCGCCCGCTGGAAGCGCGAGGCCGCCGCGGTGAGCATCGTGCGCGACGACTGGGGCATCGCCCACATCCACGGCCACACCGACGCCGACGCGGTGTTCGGGATGATCTACGCCCAGGCCGAGGACGACTTCTCGCGCATCGAGGCCAACTATCTGACCAACCTCGGCCGCATGTCCCTGGCCGATGGCGACAAGGCCATCTGGCAGGACCTGCGCCAGCGCCTTTACATCGACGAGGCCGACCTCAAGGCCCGCTACGCCTCGAGCCCCGCCTGGCTCAAGGCCCTGATGGACGCCTGGGCCGACGGCCTGAACTACTATCTGGCGACCCACCCCCAGACCCATCCGCGCGCCCTGACGCGGTTCGAGCCCTGGATGGCCCTCTCCTTCACCGAAGGCAGCATCGGCGGCGACATCGAGCGCATCGACCTGGCCGACCTGGAAGCCTTCTACGGCCACCACCAGGTCGCCCGCCTCGGCCCGCCCAAGGGCGCGGTGTTCGAGGAGCCCACCGGCTCCAACGGCATCGCCGTCGGCCCGGCCCGCACCCGCGACGGCCACGCCCTGCTGCTGATCAACCCGCACACCTCGTTCTACTTCCGCTCCGAGGCGCAGGTGACCAGCGACGAGGGCCATGATGGTCCCCTCAACGCCTACGGCGCCTCCACCTGGGGTCAGTTCTTCGTCTACCAGGGCTTCAACGCCCACGCCGGCTGGATGCACACCTCCACGGGCGCCGACAACGTCGACGAGTTCGCCGAGACCATCGTCCACCGGGGCGACAAGCCGTTCTACCGCTACGGCGCGGCGCTGCGGCCCGTGCAGGTCTCCACCGTCACCGTGCCCTACAAGGCCGCCGACGGGTCGGTGAAGACCCGCGCCTTCACCGTCTACCGCACCCACCACGGCCCGATCGTCCGCGAGGCGGGCGGCAAGTGGATCGCCTTTTCGATGATGTTCAAGCCGGTCCCGGCCCTCGAGCAGTCGTTCCTGCGCACCAAGGCACGAGACTACGCCGGCTTCGTGAAGGTGGCGGCCCTTGCGGCCAATTCGTCCAACAATACCGTCTTCGCCGACGACAGCGGCCAGATCGCCTACCTGCACCCGCAGTTCCTGCCCCGGCGCGACAACCGCTTCGACTACACCAAGCCCGTGGACGGCTCGAACCCCGCCACCGACTGGCGCGGCGTCGTCCCTCTGGCCGAGACGCCGCACGTCCTCGACCCCGCCACCGGCTGGGTCGCCAACTCCAACAACTGGCCCTACTCGGTCTCCGGAACCGCCAGCCCCAAGGCGGTCGACTTCCCGCGCTACATGGACACGGCCGGCGAAAACCCGCGCGGCATCCACGCAGGCCTTCTGCTCAAGGACGCCCACGGCCTGACGTTGGACGGCCTGCTCAAGATCGACTTCGACCCTTACCTGCCCGCCTTCGCGCGCCTGGTCCCGGCCCTGATCCACGCCTGGGAGGTCAGCCCCGACAGCGATCCTAACAAGGCCAGGCTGGCCGACCAGATCGCCGTCTTGCGCGCCTGGGACGACCGCTGGGGCGCCGACAGCGTCGCCACGTCCCTGGCCGTCGGCTGGGGCGAGGCCCTGTGGTTCCAGGTCAAGTCCGAGCCCGACCCCGAGGCCGTCTCGGCCTACGATCTGATGGAGCGCGCCCCGCCGGCCCAGCAGCTCGCCGCCCTGGCCAAGGCCTCTGACCGCCTCGTCGCGGACTACGGGACCTGGCGCGTGCCGTGGGGCGAGCTGAACCGCTTCCAGCGCATCGACGACGCCATCGTCCAGACCTTCCACGACGACAAACCCAGCATCCCCGTGCCCTTTGCTTCCGGCCAGTGGGGCTCCCTCGCCTCCTTCGGCGCCAAGCGCTATCCGGGGACCAGGCGGTACTACGGCTCCAGCGGCAACAGCTTCGTGGCGGTGGTGGAGTTCGGGCCGCGCCTGCGCGCCCGCGCCGTCACCGCCGGCGGCGAGAGCGGCGATCCCGCCTCGCCCCACTTCAACGACCAGGCCGGCCGCTACGCCTCCGGCGACTTCCGCGAGGTCTATTTCTACCCGGACCAGCTCGTGGGTCATACCGAGCGGACGTACCATCCGGGGTCATAGCGCTTCCCTCTGGCGGGGATCGCGCCGCCCCGTCCCGGCCATCCGCCGCCAACTGGAGCCGCCATGTCCGATATCGCCGCCGCCGCGCTCCCGCCGGGCGCCCTGCTGGGGCGCTATGCGGACGGCGACGGCTATGCGGACTGCCTGACCGCCAGCGTTCGGGGCCATGTCACCCAGGCGGCCTACGTCGAGGCCTTCTACACGACGGCTTTGTTCAAGCTCGAACGCTTCGCCTTGGCGGTGCTGCTGGCCCGACCGTCCACCGACGCCCAGGCCCGGCGCCTGGCCCGCGGCGAGATCGCCCGGTTCGCCGCCTGGACCGTGGAGGCGCGCGAGACCGACGAGATCCTGCTGTGCGATTTCCTGGGGTCGTCCCGCTCGTGGCTGATGAGCGCGCCTGACACCGCCTCGGCGACGCCGGCGACGCGGCTCTATTTCGGCACCGCCCTGGTTCCGCGGCGGGGCGCTCGCGGCCTTGGCCTGCCCTTCCGTGCGCTGGTCCCCTTCCATCGCCTCTATGCGCCGGCCCTGCTGCGGGCGGCGATCCGTCGGCTCGAACCGGCCTAGCCTTCGCCGGACTTCGCTCGGCCCAAGGTCGGCCGTCTGTCTCAAGGACGCCACTCGGGGGGCCGGAGATTGCCTGGTGTCATCAAACGTCAGCAACCTCGCGTCCGACACGGCGCGTCGCATTGCGGGCCCGATCCGGCGGGCCTATCTGGGCGGAAAGGTTCGACGGCCTCGGCCGCCGGGGGTCATGGCACCAGGTGGAGCACCCACTGGATGGCCACGGCCGCGACCATCAGGAGTCCGATCGCGAGGCCAAAGCAGGCCCCGTGTTCGACGACGCTCTTGAACGGCCTTTCGTGCACGGGGTGCAGCGACATCGATTTCCTCCGACGCCGGTCCACTCTCGAGGGTGATCCGTACGCTGGGGAGAGGATGCGACGCTTTTCGCGCCTTGACCAGGAATTTTGCTTCTATTGCAGGCGCGACATTTGCAGCACCGCTTACAGATCGCGCGTCGCCGCCCCCGCCCTGGTCGCCGGCGCCAGGGGCTGGTCGGACAGCAGAAAGGCCATCACCGCCTTCAGCACCCGGCCGATCTCGCTGCGGTCGCCGTCGGGGTTGTTCACCGCCCGCATGGCCATGCCGTCGAACAGCATCGACAGCACCTCGCCGCGCGCCGCGGTCTCCGCCTCGCTGCGTCCGTCCGCCGGCCGCACCTGGTCCAGCAGCCGCCGGCCCAGGGTCCGCTCCACCGCGTCCGCCTCGCGCACGATCTTGGCGACCTTGGGATTCCGCGCCGCCTCGGCCAGCACCTCCAGCACCAGCGCCGCGCGGGCGGGGTCGTAGTTGCGCTCCACCGCTTCGCCGCAGCTTTCGATGGCGGTGGCCACCATCGAGCCGCCGGCCGTCTCGAACTCGGCGAACTTGGCGCGCATCTCGGCCAGGTCCTGGGCCACGATCGCCGCGACGATGGCCTCTTTGTTCTCGAAGTAGCGGTAGATCTGGCCCACGCTCAGGCCCGCGGCCTGGGCGATCTCGGCCATGCTGGCGCCGTGGAAGCCCGATCGGCGCACGCAATCGCACGCCGCGTCCAGGATCTGCTGTCGGCGGGCCTCGGCCTTCGAACGTCCTTGAGCGGCATCAGGCTCCGGCGCGTCGATCATGAACAAGACCTCTTTTCTCTCGCAGTGCAGCATTTTTCGCGAAGGCCGCATTGACGTGACGCAAACTCGATCCTACTTCCCGTTCAGCTTGAGAATGAACGTTCATTCTCAAGTCGTGCACTTCCTCCCCTTCGTCAAGGCGCCCCACGTCGAAGCGCCCAGACCGTTCGCCGCAGGTGACCATGCGTAACCCCATCGCCCGCGGCGCGGCCGCCGTTCTCGCCATCGCCTTCGCCCTGGCCCTCGCCGGCTGCGGGGCCAAGAGCCAGCAGGGCGGCATGAACGGCCCGGCCGAGGTCGGCGTCATCGTGGCAAAGACCGAGCCGGTGACCCTGTCCACCGAACTCAGCGGCCGCACCTCGGCCTTCCTGGTGTCGGACGTGCGCCCGCAGGTCAGCGGCATCATCCAGGCGCGCCTGTTCACCGAGGGGGCGAACGTCGGCAAGGGCCAGCCGCTCTACCAGATCGACGCCGCCACCTACCGGGCCGCCTACCAGAGCGCCGAGGCGGGCCTGGCGCAGGCCCAGGCGTCGCTCACCTCCGCCAAGCTCAAGGCCGACCGCTACAAGGACCTGGTCGCCATCAACGCCGTCTCGCGCCAGGACAACGACGACGCCCAGGCCGCCTGGAAGCAGGCCGCCGCCAATGTCGCCGCCCAGCAGGCGGCGGTGCAGCAGGCGCGCATCAATCTCGGCTACACCCGCGTCCTGGCCCCGGTGTCCGGCCGCATCGGCAAGTCGGCCGTCACCCCCGGCGCCCTGGTCACCGCCAGCCAGGCCACCGCCCTGGCCACGGTCCAGGACCTCAGCCAGATATACGTGGACGTCACCCAGTCCGCCGCCGACCTGATCAAGCTCAGGCGCGAACTCGCCCAGGGCCAGCTCGACGCCTCCGGCACGGCCGACGTGACCCTGACCCTCGACGACGGCTCGACCTACCCCCTCACCGGCAAGCTGCAGTTCTCTGACGTCACCGTTGATCCGGGCACCGGCTCGGTGACCCTGCGCGCCATCTTCCCCAACCCCAACGGGGTGCTGCTGCCCGGCCTCTACGTGCGGGCCCACCTGGCCAAGGGCGTCGCCCCCTCCGCCCTGCTGGTCCCCCAGGCCGCCGTCAGCCGCAATTCCAAGGGCGAGGCGACGGTCTATGTGGTCGCGGCCAACAACAAGGCGGTCCAGCGCATCATCACCGTCGGCCAGACCGTCGGCGACAAGTGGCTGGTCACCGGCGGCCTCAGCCCTGGCGAACGGGTGATCGTCGAGGGGCTGCAGAAGGTCCACCCCGGCGCGGACGTGAAGCCCGTGGCCGCCTACTCGCCGCCCGCCGCGCCCGCGGCCAAGCCCTAGGATCCGGCCATGCTGTCGCGCTTCTTCATCGACCGGCCGATCTTCGCCTGGGTGGTGGCCATCGTCATCATGCTGGCCGGCGCCCTGTCGATCACCCGCCTGCCCATCGCCCAGTACCCCAACATCGCCCTGCCCCAGATCTCGGTCCAGGCCGTCTATCCCGGCGCCTCGGCCAAGACGGTGGAGGACAGCGTCACCCAGGTGGTGGAGCAGAAGATGAAGGGCCTGGACGGCCTGCTCTACATGTCGTCCACCAGCGACGGCTCCGGCGCGGCCACCGTCACCCTGACCTTCAAGGCCGGGACCAACGTCGACATCGCCCAGGTCCAGGTCCAGAACAAGCTGCAGACCGCCCTCGCCCTCCTGCCCCAGGAGGTCCAGCAGCAGGGCCTGACTGTGGTCAAGTCCACCCGCAACTTCCTGATGGTGGTCGGCCTATATTCCGAGGACGGGCGCTATTCGAACTCTGACCTCGCCGACTACATCGCCTCGAACCTGCAGGACCCCATCAGCCGGGTGCAGGGCGTCGGCGACACCCAGCTCTTCGGCGCCCAGTACGCCATGCGGGTCTGGCTCGATCCCAACAAGCTGGACGGCTACTCGCTCACCCCCAGCGACGTCATCGCCGCCATCAAGGCCCAGAACGCCCAGGTCTCCGCCGGCCAGCTCGGCGGCACCCCGGCCACGCCCGGCACGGCGCTCAACGCCACCATCACCGCCCAGTCGCGCCTCCAGCGCCCCGAGGAATTCGAGAACATCGTCCTGAAGACCACGCCCGAGGGCGCCGTGGTCCACCTGCGCGACGTGGCCCGCGTGGAGCTGGGGGCCGAGAGCTACACCAGCCTCGCCAAGTACAACGGCCAGCCCGCCGCCGGCCTGCCGATCAAGCTGGCCCCCGGCGCCAACGCCCTCGACACCGCCAAGGCGGTCAAGGCCCGGGTCGAGGAGCTGTCCAAGTCGTTCCCGCCGGGGGTCAAGTACGTGGTGCCGCTGGACTCCACCCCCTTCATCCAGAAATCCATCGAGGAGGTGGTCAAGACGCTGGCCGAGGCCATCGTCCTGGTCTTCCTGGTGATGTTCCTGTTCCTGCAGAACTGGCGCGCCACCCTGATCCCCACCATCGCGGTGCCGGTGGTGCTGCTGGGCACCTTCGGGATCCTGGCGGTGCTGGGCTACTCCATCAACACCCTGACCATGTTCGGCCTGGTGCTGGCCATCGGCCTGCTGGTCGACGACGCCATCGTCGTGGTCGAGAACGTCGAGCGGGTGATGAGCGAAGAGGGGCTGGGGCCCGTCGAGGCCACCCGCAAGTCGATGAGCGAGATCACCGGCGCCCTGATCGGCATCGCCCTGGTGCTGGCCGCGGTGTTCGTGCCCATGGCCTTCTTCGGCGGCTCCCAGGGGGTCATCTACCGGCAGTTCTCGGTGACCATCGTCTCGGCCATGGGCCTCTCGGTGCTGGTGGCCCTGATCCTGACGCCGGCGCTCTGCGCCACCCTGCTGAAGCCCCCCAGCGAGCACAAGACCGAGGCCCGCGGCTTCTTCGGCTGGTTCAACCGCAACTTCGACCACGCCAGCCAGCGCTACCAGGGCCGGGTGCGACAGCTCCTGGGCCGTGGCGGGCGGGTGATGGCCATCTATGGCGTCATCGTCGTGGCCATGGGCCTGCTGTTCGTCCGCCTGCCCTCGTCCTTCCTGCCCGAGGAGGACCAGGGGATCATCTACAGCCTGGTCCAGCTTCCCCCCGGCGCCACCCAGGAACGCACCCAGGCGGTGCTCAAGCAGGTCGCCGACCACTTCCTCAAGGACGAGAAGAAGGCCGTGAAGTCGGTCTTCACGGTGTCCGGATTCTCCTTCGCCGGCGCCGGCCAGAACGCCGGCCTGGCCTTCATCCGCATGCGCGACTTCGCCGAGCGGCCGGGCGGCGACCTCACCGCCCAGGCCGTGGCCGGCCGGGCCATGGGCGCCTTTTCCTCCATCCGCGACGCCACCGTCTTCGCCATCACCCCGCCGGCCGTGCCGGAGCTGGGCAACGCCGGCGGCTTCGACTTCGAGCTGGAGGACACCGGCGGCGTCGGCCACGAGGCCCTCATCGCCGCCCGCGACCAGCTCCTGGGCATGGCCCGAAACGACCCCGCCCTGTCGGGCGTGCGCCCCAACGGCCAGGACGACACCCCGCAGCTCTCGATCAGCGTCGACCAGGCGCGGGCCGGATCCATGGGCCTGACGGTGGCCGACATCAACGCCACCCTCAGCACGGCGCTCGGCGGGTCCTACGTCAACGACTTCGTCGACCGCGGCCGGGTCAAGAAGGTCTATGTCCAGGCCGACGCCCCCTACCGCATGACGCCCGAGGACCTCGGCCGCTGGTACGTGCGCGGCTCGAACGGCCAGATGGCGCCCTTCTCGGCCTTCGCCACCTCGTCCTGGACCGTCGGCTCGCCGCGGCTGGAGCGCTACAACGGCCTGTCGTCCGTCGACATCCAGGGCTCGCCGGCCAAGGGCAAGAGCACCGGCGACGCCATGGCCGCCATGGAGCGCCTGGCCGCCAAGCTGCCGCCGGGCATCGGCTTCGAATGGACGGGCCTCTCGCAGCAGGAGCGCGAGGCGGGCGCCCAGGCGCCGGCCCTCTACGCCCTCTCCATCGTGGTGGTCTTCCTGCTGCTGGCCGCCCTCTACGAGAGCTGGACCATCCCCCTGTCGGTGATCCTGGTCATTCCGCTGGGCGTCATCGGCGCCCTGCTGGCCACCAGCCTGCGGGGCCTGAACAACGACATCTACTTCCAGGTCGGCCTGCTGACGACCATGGGTCTGGCCGCCAAGAACGCCATCCTCATCGTCGAGTTCGCCAAGGACCTGCAGAAGGCCGGCCGTTCGGTGATCGAGGCCACCATCGAGGCCGTCCGCATCCGCCTGCGGCCGATCCTGATGACCTCCATGGCCTTCATCTTCGGGGTCATGCCCCTGGCCATCTCCACCGGCGCCGGCTCGGGCAGCCAGCACGCCATCGGCACCGGGGTGATCGGCGGCATGCTGTCGGCCACCGTGCTCGGCATCTTCTTCGTGCCTGTGTTCTTCGTCCTGGTCCGCCAGACCTTCAGCCGCGAGCCCCGCCCCCTGCCCAGCCCCGAACCCGGCGCCGGGCCCGGCCCGGCCCCCACCCCCAGCGAGGCCGTCTGATGCGCCGCGTCCTTCCGCGCCTGGCGGCCCTGCTGATCGCCGGCGCCGCCCTCTCGGCCTGCACCCTGGCCCCCGACTACCAGCGCCCCACCCTGCCGGTGGCCCAGGCCTGGCCCGCCCAGGGCGCGCCGGTGGCCGCCGACCAGGCCTCCGCCGGCGACCTGGCCTGGAAGTCGGTGTTCCTGGACGCGCGCCTGCAGGGGGTCATCGACCTGGCCCTGCGTGAGAACCGCGACCTGCGCGTCGCCGTCGGCAACATCGCCAAGGCCCGCGCCCAGTACGGCGTCCAGCGCGCCGAGCTGTTCCCCTCGATCAGCGCCGGCGCCGCCGCCAGCCGCAGCCGCACCGCGGCCTCCCTCACCGGAACCGGCTCGGCCGTCGAGGCCCGCGAATACAGCGCCAACGTCGGCCTGGCGTCCTACGAGGTCGACCTTTTCGGCCGCATTCGCAGCCTCAACGAGGCGGCCCTGCAGTCGTACTTCGCCGCCGAGCAGAACCGCCGCGCCGCCCAGATCACCCTCATCGGCGAGGTGGCCACCGACTACCTGACCCTGGCCGCCGACCAGGACCTCGCGAAGCTGGCGCAGACCACCCTGGCCAGCCGCGACGAATCCCTGCGCCTGACCCGCAGCCGCTTCCAGGCCGGCGCCGCCTCCGAGCTCGACGTCGACCAGGCCCAGACCCTGGCCGAACAGGCGCGCAGCGACCTCGCCACCGCCACCGCCCGGGTGAACCAGGACGTCAACGCCCTGCGCCTGGTGGTCGGCGCCGAGATCCCCGCCGACCTGATGCCGGCCGGCGACGTCCAGTCGGTGGCCCTGCGCCAGGACCTGCCGCCGGGCCTGCCCTCCGACGTCCTGGTGCGCCGCCCCGACGTGCTGTCGGCCGAGGATGCGCTCAAGGCCCAGAACGCCGACATCGGCGCCGCCCGCGCCGCCTTCTTCCCCAAGATCACCCTCACCGGTCAGGCCGGCACGGCCAGCACCGATCTCGCCGGCCTGTTCTCCCCCGGCTCGGGGGCCTGGAGCTTCGCGCCACAGGTCAGCCTGCCGATCTTCAACGGCGGCGCCAACCGCGCCAACCTGGAAGCCGCCAAGGCCGGCAAGGACATCGCCGTCGCCCAGTACGAGAAGGCCATCCAGAGCGCCTTCCGCGATGTGGCCGACGCCCTGGCCGTCCAGGCCACCATCGCCGACCGCATCGCGTCCCAGGAGCGCCTGGTGGCGGCCGCCGACAGCGCGCGGCGCCTGTCCCAGGCGCGCTACGACCGCGGCGTCGACAGCTACCTGACCCTGCTCGACGCCCAGCGCACCCTCTACGGCGCCCAGCAAACCCTGATCGCCGCGCGCCTGGCCCAGGCCTCCAACCGGGTCAGCCTCTACGGCGCCCTCGGCGGCGGAGCGAGTGACTCTCCTCCCCCGTGAAGCGAGGCGGAACGGGGGAGGTGGCGCTCAGCGCCTCGCGCTGAGCGACGGAGGGGGCGCACGGGCAACGTCACGTTTGCCATGAAACGGCCCTTCCCGGGGCATCCTATTGCGTGCAATCTTTCGGCCGTCGCGGCCGGAACGCACGCGCCCAAGGCCCGTTAGGTCCTGGCGGCGCGGCGACCGCGCGGCGTTGCGTCGTGGCGTCAGTTCACTCCAGGAGTCGAAAAAGGCAGCATGGCCCGAGCCCATATCAACCGGATCGGGACGGCCACGCCGCCCCACGACGTCCACGCCGCCTTCCTCGAGCTGATCGACCAGTCCCTGGGCGACCCGCGCGAGCGGCGCCTGTTCGGCAAGATGGCCGAGCGCGCCGCCATCGAGCACCGCTTCTCCGACTTCCAGCCCGCCGACGACCAGGGCCGCGTCACCGGCGACACCGAGGGCTTCTACACCCTGGGCGGTTCGCCCTCGACCGGCGAGCGCATGGCCCGGTTCGAGACCGCCGCCCCGCGCCTGGCGATGCGGGCCATCGACGCCCTGGGCCTGGAGGACGAGCGCGAGCGCATCACCCACCTGATCGTCGCCTCCTGCACCGGCTTCGTCGCCCCCGGCCTCGACCAGCTCATCGTCAAGGGCGCCGGCCTCGACCCGGGCGTCGAGCGCACGGTGGTCGGCTTCATGGGCTGCTACGCGGCGGTCAACGCCCTGCGCCTGGCCCACCACATCGTCCGTTCCGAGCCCGAGGCCCGGGTGCTGGTGGTCAATCTCGAGCTCTGCACCCTGCACTTCCAGCAGACGACCCGGATCCAGGAGATCCTGTCGATGATGCTGTTCGGCGACGGCTGCTCGGCCGCCCTGGTCACCGCCGAGGAGACCGGCGTCGCCCTGGTGGACTTCCGCGCCGCCACCATCGCCGACACCCTCGACGCCATCACCTGGCGCATCGGCGACCACGGCTTCGACATGCACCTGTCGGGCGAGGTGCCCGGCAAGATCGCCAAGGCCCTGGCCGCCGAGCGCGACCGCAACGACGAGGGCGGCCTGCTGCGCGGCCAGCGGCCGGAAGACTTCGACGTCTGGGCCGTGCACGCCGGCGGCCGCACCATCCTCGACGCGGTGGAGAGCGGCTTCCAGCTCGCCCCCACCGCCCTGGACTGGTCGCGCGGCGTCCTGCGCGACTTCGGCAACATGTCCTCGGCCACCCTGATGTTCGTCCTGCAGCGGATCCTCGGCGCGCCGCGCCGCGCCGCGGACCGCACCGGCGCGGGCTTCGCCGTCGCCTTCGGCCCGGGCCTGGCGGCCGAAAGCTTCCGCTTTCAACTCGTCTAGCCATGCGCAGCTTCGCCCAGCGCTCGCCCGAAGACGAGATGATGGACGGGGCCGACGTCCCGCCGGAGGTCTTCGCCGCCTGCCTGGCCGACCTCGCCAAGGTCAACACCGTCACCCTCGCCCGGCCGCCCACCCTGGCCTGGCTCGGCCGGGCCACCCGCGGCATGGCCCAGGGCCAGTCCTTCTCCCTGGTCGACGTGGGCTACGGCCAGGGCGACATGCTGCGCGCCATCCACGCCTGGGCCCGGCGCAAGGGCTTTCGCCCCCGCCTGGTGGGGGTCGACCTCAACCCGCGCAGCGAACCGGCCGCCAGGGCCGCCACCGATCCCGGCCTCGGCATCGACTTCCTCACCGGCGACGTCTTCGACTACGCCCCGGCCCAGCCGCCGGACTTTATCGTCAGCTCCCTGGTCACCCACCACATGAGCGACGCCCAGGTGATCGCCTTCGTCGGCTGGATGGAGGCCACCGCCCAGCGCGGCTGGTTCATCAACGACCTGCACCGCCATCCCGTCGCCTTCTACGGCTTCCAGGCCCTGTCCACGACGGCGCGCTGGCATCCCTTCGTGCGCCACGACGGACCGGTCTCGGTGGCCCGGGCGTTCGTGCGCCGCGACTGGGAGCGGCTGCTGGCCGCGGCCGGCCTGCCCGAGGGCGCGGCGCACATCGACTGGCGTCTGCCCTTCCGCCTCTGCGTCGGCCGCATCCGATGATCGCGCCCGTCATCGTCGGCGGCGGCCTCGCCGGCGGGGCGGCGGCGGCGATCCTGGCGCGCGGCGGCGCCCGCCCCCTGGTGCTGGAGCGCGAGGCCGAGCCGCGCGACAAGATCTGCGGCGAGTTCCTGTCCACCGAGGCCCAGGCCCACCTGGCCGCGCTTGGCCTGGACCTGGCCCGGCTCGGCGGCGCGCCCATCGGCGGCGTGCGCCTCATCGCCGGCGAGCGCCAGGCGCAGGCGAGACTGCCCTTCGCCGCCCTGGGCCTGACGCGCCGACGCCTCGACGCGGCCCTGCTGGACCATGCCGAGGCCCTGGGCGCCACGGTTGAGCGCGGCGTCACCGTCCGCGCCGTCGCGGCGGACAGGCTGGAAACCAGCCGGGGCGACCTGCCCGCCCCAACCCTGCTGCTGGCCAGCGGCAAGCACGACGTCCGCGGCGCCCGCCGCGCATCGCAGGCGGGGGTGCTGGGCGACATGGTCGGCTTCAAGAGCTACTTCCGCCTGGCGCCCGCCCAGCTCGCCGCGCTGGACGGCTTCGTCGAGGTGGTGCTGTTCGACGGCGGCTACGCCGGCCTGCAGCGGGTCGAGGGCGACCTGGCCAATCTCTGCCTGGTGGTGCGCCGCCCCGCCTTCGAGGCCGCCGGCAAGACCTGGGCGGCGCTGCTGGATCGCCTGCTCCAGGAACCGCACCTCGCCCGCCGCTTCGGCGACGCCGAACCGACCTCGGCCAAGCCGTTCACCGTGGCCGACATCCCGTATGGCTTCACCCATCGCGGGCGCGGCGACATCGGCGGCCTCTACCGGCTCGGCGACCAGGCGGCCGTCATCCCTTCCTTCTCTGGCGACGGCATGTCCATCGCCCTGCACAGCGCCCGCCTGGCCGCCCAGGCGGTGGCCGAGGGCGGCCCGGCCGACGCCTATCACCGCCGGCTGCGCCAGGACGTCGGCCGCCAGATCGCGCTCGCCACCTGGCTGCAGCGCCGGGCGCAGGGCTGGCCGGGCCGGCACGCGGCCGTCTGGGCCCTGGGCCTGGTCCCCGCCGCCATCGACCGCCTCGCCGCCTGGACGCGGATTCCCGACGTCGCCTTGCGCCGGTCGGGCCTGGACCTGCGGCGGACGGCCTAGCCATCGCGAGCGCATGCGTGGCCCATACACTCATGGCGCGAATGCCGGGCTTCCGACAAATGACAGGAAAACTGCAAAATTTTCAGAACCATAGCTGTGGAAAACTCCAGCCCGTTAACGGGTCGTTTGGCAAAGGTTCCTAAACTCAGGGTGGGGTGGCGACTGTAGGATAGTTGCGCCATGACGCTTTCCCGCCCCCCAGCCAACCTCAACGACAGCCCGCCTGCGGTCACGGCCCCGCCCGCCGTCCGGACCCGGACCGTGAACTACCGCGCCCCCACCGAGCGCCTGGACCAGTACCTGTCGTACTCCGCCGCATCGCCGCCGGCGCCCCGCAGTTGGCGACCCGCCGGCCAGGGACCGGAGCTGGACCGCGTGGATGGCGACCCGGCCGCCGACGCAGTCTCCGCCCGGGCTGCGGGGGCGGAAGCCATCGATCTTCGGCGGCTCTACAAGTGGGGCGGGCGTCTGTCCGGCACGCTGATCGACCTGCGCTGGCGCTTCGCCGGCGACCTGGACCAATACCTCATCTATCTCATCGTCATGCTGCCCGCCCTGGCCCGCCAGAGCGCGCCGCGCGCCGGAGCTCCTGCCCCTCTCGGCCTCAACGCCGGCAGCATCGCCGACATCACCGGCATCCCGCGCGAGACGGTGCGCCGCAAGCTGCGCGCCATGACCGGTCGCGGCCAGGTCCGCCGTGGCGACGACGGCCTGTTCTACCCCGGCCCCGCCGCCAACCTGGACGGCTTCGTCGTCGACCTGCTGCAGTCGGCTTGAGGGGGACCAGAAGTCAGCGCGAGTGTCGCCCGTTCTATTCCAGCAACGTCATCCTCGGCCGTAGGCGCCGAGGATCCATGATCTCGTGGGAAGACGCGGCTCGTACCGGAGGGCGAGCCGGGCGCTGACGCGCGTCGCAGCCCTGCGCCGCTCCGCTGCCGCTGCGCGACATTGTCCATAGCGCGTATGGATCCTTGGGACTGACGCCCAAGGATGACGTATCTCTGCTAGAGCTCAGCCCACGCTGCCGGCATTCCCTCCTGAAGACTGCCCCCTCAGCCCAGGAAGCTCCGCCGTTCGCCGAGCGGCGCGTGCTCCCTCATCCAGCGACAGAGCCCCCCCAGGGCCAGGGCCCGCAAGGCGGCGTCGTCGCTGCGCTCGGGCGGCAGGCCGACCAGCCGGCGCGCCTCGTTGAGGTCCGCCGGCTCGCCGGGGGCAAGGCGCAGGCCCTGGAGACGGGCGACCTTCAGGAACCGCTCTCGGGCGCAGTCGAGCCCTGCCAGGCTGGCGGCGACGTCCGGGGGCAGCAGGCCTCGGCTCAGGCCCGCCCCGAAAGCGGTCAGTCTAAGCCCTCGGCACAGGCGCATGGCGGCCGCCAGGCCCTGGCTGTCCAGGGCGTGGCCGGCGGCGACGGCGGCGCGCGACGCCGCGTCGGGGCGACCGACGGGACTCTCCGAGCGCACGAACACGCTCAGCAGCACGCTGCCCAGGTCGTCGGCCACGGCGTATTGCATCAGGTGCCGCTCGCCGTCCGCGGCCACCGACCGGACGCAGAGATAGGCGTGGTCGGTCTCCAGGCCGACGGGGGCCCGCCGAGGCTCGGCCCCGGACGTCCGCCCCATCCGCCATAGATCCGACCACGCCATCCTACGCTTCCACGCTTACTGGTACGCTTTACTGGGTACTGACAGCGGCATTGCGCGCCACCGGACGCCCCGCTTCAAGGCCCCGCCCGCCCACTTCGGGCGCAGCCGAACGCCCGAAGTGGGTGGCGCGGCGACTGCCGGATTCGGGCGCGCGAGCGCGACCCCAATCGGGCCCGGGCCCTGCGGCAATTGTCCAGGGAATCAGGTGTTTAGCGCGGGCCGCCCAGATCGGGCGCCAGGACGATTCGTCCCTGCACGGAGGTCGCCGGCGACCATGGGCTGGGCGCGATGGCGTCTGGCCGCCGCGCCGTCTCGTCTCGCCCGCCGACTAGTGGGTGATGCGCGGGCGCAGCTCGTAGTGGTCGCCCTTGAACGTCTCGAAGATCAGCGCGGTGTGCGGGTGCTGCACCGGCTCCCCGGTCTCGTCGGGCAGTAGATTCTGCTCGGAGACATAGGCGACATACGTCGTCTGATCGTTCTCGGCCAAGAGGTGATAGAACGGCTGGTCCTTGCGCGGCCTGACGTCTTCCGGAATCGCGTCCCACCACTCGTCCGTGTTGGCGAACACCGGGTCGACATCGAAGATCACGCCCCGGAAGCTGTACAACCGGTGCTTGACCACTTGGCCGATGGCGAACTTGGCAAGTCGAACACTCATGCGAGGAGGCTACGCCCCAACCCCTGACTGGAAGATGAACGGTCCACGGCTCCGTTTGCCTCATGGGCCCGGCTATCGCAAGGCGAAAAGGGTTGCTAAGGTCATCCCGAAACGAGGCGGGGGCGCCCTGAATAAAGCCTTTGCCTTCAGATAGTTAGGGCAGTGCATGGGCGAGGCGGCAAGGGCGCCGGGCGACCGCGGGGGCGGTCCGAGGCGCGCGCCGGACGAGCAGCGGACCTTCGCCGCGCTCGATCTGGGTACGAACAACTGCCGCCTGCTGATCGCCACGCCCACCGCGCGGGGCTTCCGCATCGTCGACGCCTATTCCCGCATTGTCCGCCTGGGCGAGGGCCTCAGCCAGACCGGCCGCCTGTCGCCCGACGCCATGGAGCGGGCCATGGGCGCCCTTCGCATCTGCGCAGACAAGATCCAGCGGCGCGGCGCCACCAAGGTCCGCGCCATCGCCACCCAGGCCTGCCGTTCGGCCGAGAACGGGCCGGAGTTCGTCGAGCAGGTCGAGGCCCGCACGGGCCTGCGCCTCAGCATCATCACCCCGCGCGAAGAGGCCCAGCTTTCCGTCGCCGGCTGCCTCAACCTGCTGGACCGCGACGCCGAGGCGGCCCTGGTGCTCGACGTCGGCGGCGGGTCCACGGAACTGTCCTGGATCGACCTGGCCGACCGCGGCCTGGATGTCGATCCGCGCCGCATGGCCCACTGGCGCCTGCCCATCAAGGCCTGGCTCTCGATCCCCATCGGCGTCGTGACCCTGGCCGAGCGCTTCCCCGAACGGGTGGGCGATCCCACCTGGTTCCGCGACATGGTCGAGGCGGTGAAGGAAAAGCTGAACGACTTCCCGCACGCCGACTCCTTCCGTGAGACCTTCACCGCCGGCAAGGCGCACCTGGTCGGCACCTCGGGGGCCATCACCAGCCTGGCCGGCCTGCACCTGGGCCTGCGGCGCTACGACCGCACCAAGGTCGACGGCCTGTGGATGACCCGCCAGGAGTGCGAGGCCGTCGCCGATCGCCTGGCCGGCCTCGGCCCGCGTGAGCGCGCCGCCGAGCCCTGCATCGGTCCCGACCGCGCCGACCTGGTGCTGGCCGGGGCGGCGATCCTGCAGGCGGTCCAGGAGGTCTGGCCCTGCGAGCGGGTGCGCGTCGCCGACCGCGGCCTGCGCGAGGGCCTGCTGCTGTCGCTGATGTCGGAGCAGCGCCGCCGCCGCGCGCGCCGGCGACGCCCCGCTCGCTCCGCCACGCCCGACACGGCCGGCGCCCGATGAACGACGAACCTCGCAAGCGCATGGTCCGCCCGCCCACTGGCGGGACCGACGCCGGCCGCCAGACCGCCAAGCGCCTGAAGTCCGCCAAGGACCGCACGCCCTCGTCACAGGCCTGGCTCGAGCGCCAGCTCAACGACCCCTACGTGGCCGAGGCCAAGGCCAAGGGCTACCGTTCCCGCGCCGCCTTCAAGCTCAGCGAGATCGACGACCGCTTCCACCTGCTGAAGCGCGGCTCCCGGGTGATCGACCTGGGCTGCGCGCCCGGCGGCTGGGTGCAGATCGCCCTCCAGCGCGGCGTCGGGACCATCGTCGGGGTCGACCTGCTTGCCGTCGATCCCCTGCCCCCGGCCCAGATGATCCAGGCCGACTTCACCGAGCCCGGCTGCGGCGAGCGGCTGGTCGCCTTGCTGGGCGGCCCGCCCGATGTCGTGCTGTCGGACATGGCCCCCAACACCATCGGCCATCGCCAGACCGACCACTTGCGCATCATGGGCCTGATCGAGGCGGCGGCGGACTTCGCCATCGCCGTCCTCAAGCCCGGCGGCGCCTTCGTGGCCAAGGCGTTCCAGGGCGGCGAGACCGGCGCCCTGATCGGCGAGCTCAAGCGCCACTTCGCCGAGGTCAAGAACGTCAAGCCCAAGGCCAGCCGCTCCGACAGCTCCGAAGTCTATATCGTCGCCACCGGCTTCAAGGGCTGACGCGAACCGCCGAACGACCGGCGGCCCGCGCAGTCATCCGCGCGTTCAGCCGCTTCACCGCGCCGCTGGCGGTATGTTCGAAGGCGAACGGCAGCAAGCCGTGCAGCAGGCACGCCGCCCCCGCTCCCAGCAAGGCGAAGGCGAAGCCCCAGGCGGTCATCAGGTGCTGGCCATAGGTCTCTCCCACGGAGGCGGGGTGGTCGGCGAAGCGGGCGAGCATGCGAGGTCTCCTGGCGAATGCCGAAACAGTGTGCCTTCGCCCAGCGGAATCGCATGTTTGATTTGGCTGCAAATTTGCCTGAAAAGAGAATCTGATTCCGCGTCTACGGTGTTCTATAGGCCATGTTTCTCGATTCCATCGACCGGCGGCTGCTCGCCATCCTGCAGGACGACTCGACCGTCCCAATCGCCGAGCTGGCCCAGAGGGTCGGGCTCTCCCAGACCCCCTGCTGGAAGCGGGTCAAGTCGCTCTACGACGAGGCGGTCATCACCCGACGCGTGGCGCTGGTGGACCGCGGCAAGGTCGGCGCGCCCCTGATCGTCTTCGTCTCGGTGCGCACCAGCCGCCACGACGCCGAATGGATCGAGGCCTTCGCCAAGGGCGCCCGCGCCCTGCCCGAGGTGCTGGAGTTCTACCGGATCAGCGGCGAGACGGACTATCTGCTCAAGGTCGCCGTCGCCGACATCGACGCCTACGACCGCTTCTACAAGCGCCTGATCGCCACCGCGCCCCTGGCCGACGTCAGCTCCAGCTTCGCCATGGAGGAGATCAAGTTCACCACCGCCGTGCCGCTGGCCCCGGTGTGACGCGGCCTCAGTAGTCCTTGCGCCAGCGGACGCTGAGCCGGGTGTCGCCCTGGCGGCTGAGGCGCGAGACGAAGGACAGGTTCTTCTTCACCCGCCACTCCACCGATGCGGTCGGCCCTTCCCGCCCGCCGCCGGACAGCTCCAGATAGACATTGTCGGTCAGGTACTTGCCGCCGGCCACCGTGGCCCCGCCCGAGGAGTCGGCCCCGAACGCCAGCCGGTCCAGCCGGGCGAAGTTGCGCAGCCCCCCGATGATGTCGAAGCCGCCGCCGGTGGCCAGGGCTGACAGGGCCGACGCCAGTTGCGCCGCCTCGCCGGACGAGAGCTGGCTGGCCGACGACCCGAACAGCACCTGTGACAGCACCTCGTCGGTGGGCAGGACCGGGGTGGATGTCAGGGCGATCTTGGGCTTGGCCGCCGTGCCGGTGATCCGGATCACCGCGGTCAGGGACGGGTCGTCGCGGGTAGCGGTGAGATCCAGGCGGATCGCATCGGCCGTCGAGCCCAGGTAGACGACGCCCCGGTTGTCGAACTGGAAGCGCTTGCCGGCGAAGTCATAGTCGCCGCGCACCACCCTTGCGACGCCGGTCAGGACGGGAGCATTGCTGGTGCCGGTGACGCGGGCGTCGAGGGACAGCTCCACGTCCAGCCCCCGCCCCTTCACGAACACCCCGCGGTTCGCCTTCAGGGTCACGTCAAGCGCCACCGGCGTTTCCCGCGGCGGCGCAGTGCGGATCATGTCGTTGAGGTCCACCGGCCGGTTGATCTCGATGACGTCCATGGGCACCACGCCCGAGGGGATCGGCGGGTTGGCGGCGATGTCGGCCCGGTCGATGCCCAGGGCGCCGTTGATGCGGATCTTGCCGTCGGCGGCCCGGTCGAGCGTGGCCTGGCCGGTGGCGGTGGCCGAGCCCAGCTTGTTGTCGATCAGGCGGAAAGCCTTGAGATTCATGCGGAAGGTGGAGGTTCCTTCCCGGAACAGGCTGATCCGCCCCGAGCCGCTGGCCTGGCCGCCATGGCCGTCGGCGCCGCTGGCCTGGCTGACGTCCACGGCGGAGCCTTCGAGGTTGGCCCTCAGGGTCACGTCCTGCAGCTTCAGGCCCGTCTCGGAGTCGGTGAAGCGTCCGCCGTCCAGGGCCAGGGTTCCCACCGCGCCGGGGTCACGCAGGGTGCCGGTCAGGTCGCCCTGGGCCATGACCCGCCCGGAAACGGAGCGCTCCGAGCCCATGGCCAGGTCCCAGATCGGCTTCAGCTCGCCATTGATGTCGAAGTGACCCCGCAGGGGCTTGGTGCGCACCAGGGCCACGCGGAACGGCGCCGCCGAAGCCTCGGCCGCCAGCACCACATGGACGTTGGACTTCAGGCCGTCGGCGCTGCCCAGGGAGGCGTCCACGGTCAGGGCGTCGCCGGCGAGGGTGGCGTCTACCTGGCCGTCCAGGGGCCTTGCGCCCTTGAGGTCCTTGCCTCCGGCCCCGGCGACCTTGGCGTGCAGCCCGCCGGCCAGGGTCGCGCCGCGCCCCTGGAGGCCGAGGTTGGCGTTGAAGCGGCCGACGAAGTCCTGGTCGAGCAGGCCAAGGCTGAGGTTGGTCAGCGACGCCTTGACGTCCAGGGCGCCGTCGATTTGCCGCCAGTCCACGTCGGCCGTGCCGTCGCCGAGGCTGAGCTGGGCCTTGGCCGCCACCCCGTGGTCGCCCACCCGCATCTCGGCGGGCGCCAGGGTGCGGAAGTCGGCCCGCCGGATGCGGCCGCCGCCCTGGAAGGTGAAGTTGTTGTCGCTGCCGATCTGGCTGGCGACGCCCGAGCCGGCGACCTTCCAGGGCCCGCCCGTGGTCACCCCTTCGGCCGCCACCTCGTAGGGCAGGTGCATCAGGGGGCCGTTGGCCCGCAGGGTCAGGGTCTTCACGGCCACGCCGCCGGACTTCAGGGCCGCGTTGGTGGCGTCGAGGGTCAGGTTGGCCCGCGCCCCGCCGGCCGCGTCGGTGATCAGCAGCCGGCCGGAAGCCTTGCCCTGGCTGAGGAAGGCGCCCGGGCCCAGCGCCAGGGTCAGGTCGCCGCTGGAGGCCTCGCCCTTGCGCAGGGAGAGGGCGCCCTGGGCGGTCAGGCCGCCGGCGTCCACCGCGATGTCGCGCAGGTCGACCCCGCCGCCGACGAAGCGGAAGCCCGCCGCCCCCCGGGCCGGTCCGTATGGGCTCGCGCCGGTCAGGGCGATGCGGCCGTTGGTGTCCTCGGGCCCACGCATGAACGCCAGGTCCAGGTGCGCCTTCTGCAGAGGGATGTAGGGCAGGTCGATCTCGGCGAAGTCGGCGTTGAGGTCGGCGCGCGGGTCGTTGAAGGTCCCGGTCAGAGAGCCGCCGCCCTTGGCCGCCCCGGCCACCTCGATCGGCCCGAACTCGAACGGACCGTCGGCCTTCCAGTCCAGGGCCAGCTTCAGGGCCGCGTCGGGCCCGATCGTCCCCACCGCGCCCAGCGAGCCGGCATAGCCGTCGATGGTCGATTGCGAGACCTTGAACACCCCGCCCTGATAGTCGGCCTTGGCCCGCAGGCGCGGCGTCTGGCCCAGCAGGCGGTCGAGGTCGCCCAGGCCGCCGGCGAACTGTTCGCCCTTGGCGTCGAAGGCGATGGCCCAGGGCTTGCCGCCGTCCTGGTGGCCGCCGTCTTGGTGCGCGCTCCAGCTCGCCTTGACCAGGCCGTGGGCGCCGGCGTGCGCGGCCGCGAGGTTCGAGATCGCCGCCTCGCCCTTGAAGTTGAGGCCCCCGAACAGGGTCTTCTCCCCGTCGCCGGTCACCCTCAGCCCAGGGGCCTCCACCAGCAGCTTGCGCATCAGCAGGCGGTCGCCCGGCAGCCACACCAGTTCCGCCGCCGCCAACGGGCGCGCGCCCAGCATGGCCGCCAGCAGCCCCCGGCCCGTCCCGCCCTCGCCCTTGGCGCTGGCCTTGAGGGTCGTCTCGCCCTTCACAGCGTCAAGCTGGAACGGCCCGGAAAAGCGCGCCAGGCTGAAGCCCATCAGCGAGCTCTGACCGATCTCACCCGTGCCGACCAAGGTCCAGTGCTGGCTGGAGCCGGTGAGCTTGCCGGCGACGTGGCTGCCGCCCAGCTTGGGCCAGGACAGGATGCGGTTGGTGTCGACGACCTGAAGATCCAGGTCGACGCCGCCCGGCCCAATCGCCCGGCGGCCGACGTCGGCCTGCCCCTTGGCGCCCAGGCGCGCATTCTCGGCCGCGGCGGTCAGGGTGAAGTCGAAGAAGCCGCTCCCGACCTTGGCGCCCTTGACGTCGAAGGTCACCTCCGGTCCCAGGCGCTTCACATAGCCTGTCAGCAGGCGCGAGGCGGCCAGTTGCAGGTCGCCCTTGGCCGAGCCGCCGCTGGGCGTCCAGGCGCCCGACGCCGACAGGGGCGTGGTCTGTCCGACGCGGGTGACCAGGCCGAAGGCGCCCTGGCTGATCGAGCCCTTGGCGTGAGCCGTCAGGAAGAAGGGCTGGTCGGCGGCCAGGCCCAGCGATCCGGCCAAGGCCCCGCCCTGGGCCTCGCGCGCATCGGCGTCGACCACGAAGGCCTTGGACCCGTTCACATTGAACACCGCCTTCAGGTAGTCGCCGGCGTGAAGCAGGCTGAGCGCGGTCGCCTGGCCCTTGATGTCCGAGTGCCTGCCGACGGTGAGCCCGGCCGTCAGGTCATAGAGCCCGCGCTGTTGCGAGAAGGCGGGAAGCATCTCCACTCGCGCCGTCAGCTTGTCGATGGCCACCGTCACGGCCGCCGGGCCCGGCGGTCCGGCGGGACCGAGGACCGGACGGCGGACCAGGGTGAGCTGGCGCGCCGCGATGGTCTGGGCGTGGAAGCGGCGGGACAGCAGCTCCTCCCAGGTCCAACGCATCGACACGCCCCTGGCGTCCAGCCAGACGCCTCGCTTGTCGGCCAGGGCCAGGCGGTCGAGGCTGAAGTCGGTGAAGAGATCGCCGTTCAGGCCCTCGACCTTGAGCCAGCCATAGCGGCTGACCTTCAGCCCATTGGCCGCCCGCTCCACCAGGTGGCGGCCATAGGGGGTCTGCACGCCGAACCGGACTACGGCCGCGGCGCCGACCAGGATCAGGGCCAAGACCGCCAGGGCGATCAGCAGGCCGCGGCCAATGCGGCCCGCCCACGATCCAGGCGGCCTTGGTCCCCGTGGGGCGGCCGGCTCGGCGGCGGGGCTCGAGGCTTCGGCCGTGCTCATCAGAAGGCCTGCCCGATGGAGATGTAGATCTGGAACGGGCCGTCGCCCTTGCGCCGCTTGAGGGGGGCGGCGACGTCCAGGCGGATCGGGCCAAAGCCCAGGTCGTAGCGCACGCCCACCCCGACACCGACGCTCATGGCCTTGAAGTCCGGGGTGGAGGTCGCGCCCACCGAGCCGGCGTCCACGAAACCGACCAGGCCCCAGCGGCCGGTCAGCTTCTGGCGCACCTCGAAGGAGGTTTCGACCAGGGACAGGCCGCCTTCCGGCGTGTTGTCCGACAGGCGCGGCCCCACGGCCTGGTAGCCGTAGCCGCGCACGGAGCCCCCGCCACCGGCGAAGAATCGACGGTCGGTGGGCACGTCGGGGATGCGGCCGCCGACGATCGAGCCCACGTGGATGCGGCCAGCCAGCACGGTGCGGGCATCGCGCCCGAGCGGCAGATAGGCCGAGGCCTCGCCCTGCAGTTTCAGATAGGTCAGCGAACGATCGCCGGTGACCAAGGTCGGCTCGCCGCGCATGTCGAGGCGCCAGCCGTGCGTGGGATTGAGCAGGTCGTCGGACTTGTCGATGGCGAAGGCGCCCAGGACCGAGGGGATGAACAGGTGCAGCTTCTCGCCCACCGGCAGGGCCTGGGAATTGACGGCGGTCTTCTCGGTCGTGGTCACATAGTCGGCGGCGGCCCCGAGGCTGAGGTAGGACCACTGCGAATAGCGCCGCTCGATCTCCACCCGCGCGCCGCCGCCATAGTCGTTGAAGGCGTCGGTGCGGTCCCCGAACAGGCCGCCGCCGATCTTCAGCGTCTGGCGGGGCCGGCGCCAGTGCGGCAGATCCAGCTCCAGGTCCAGCTTCTGCTGGATGTTGTAGAGGCGGGCGCTGAGCGTGAGGGTGTCGGCCCGGTGCAGGCGATTGTACCAGATCAGCTTGCCGTCGGCGCCCGAACCCTCGGCGGTGGAGAAGTCCGCCCCGCCCTCGAGGTTGTTGGTGTTCACCGTCTTGCCGCCGGTGGTGGAGAAGCCGGCGCCCAGTTCCAGAGTGTGCGGCGGCCGGTCGGCCAGGCTGACGATCACCGGACGATAGCCGTCCACCGCCTTGTCCTTGGGCGCCAGGGCGACGGTGATCTGGTCGTAGACGCCCACGTCGGTGAGCCGCCGCTCCAGCTCTGCCACGGCCTTGGGCGTGTAGACGTCGCCGTGCTTCCAAGGCGCCAGGCCCCGGACCCAGGCTGGGTTGGTGCGTCCGTCGGTGATCACGGTGACGCCGTCCAGCCTCACCAGGTCGCCGGAGGCGATCTTGAAGGTCGGCTGCAGGCTGTGGTCGGCGTGGTCGACGATCACCGTCCGCGGCTGGGCGGCGGCGTCGGCGTAGCCTTGTTTCTCGATGGCGGCCACGATGCGCCCCTCGGCGGCCACCACGTCCGCGGCGCGGCCCGGACCGCCGGGCGTGAGCAGGATGGCGTCCTGGCCGGCCTTGGCCGCCGTGTCCACCGGCGGCGGCCCCACCCAGGTCACGCCGGGCGCCTTGATGGCGAAGCGCGGCCCGGTCTGGATGTGGATCATCGGCTGGGGAAAGCCGTCGAGATCGGTGACATCCGGCTCGACCGTGTAGCCGTAGTAACCCTCGGACCGCAGCACGGCGATGGCGTCGCCCGTGGCGTCGGCGGCGCGCTGGCGGGCGTCGAAGCTGGAGTCGGGGCGCGTCTTGGACGTTCCGATGGCGCGCTGGATTTCCTGGCGCAGGGCCTTGTCGAGATCACCGTCGACCGTCGCCTTGGGCACGTCGGCCAGCGCGGCCGAGGCGATTCCGGCTAAGGCCGCAGCCAGGGCCGCGATGGCGAACCGTCTTCCCTTCAAGCCACGCTTCCCAAGCACGCTGCTGATGCCGAGCGCCCCCGCCCTGTCTCGTGTAGAGGCGTGTTTCGCCAATGTCACCTGCAACACGGCCGCAGTTGGGTAGCAGGGCGCCCGGACCGCGCACCCTGTCCCCTTCCCCGATGCCGTCGAAACCTGCACAAATGCTAGGCGCCCGCTGATTGAGACCGGCGCAAGGAGTTTGGTCCGTTGCGGCGGGCCGATGGGCGTGGGCATGAGACGACAAGGAAGAGGATGAGTTCAGGCGACAGCGTGGCACAGGTCCAGACCGCCCAAATCAAGCCCGCCGGGAGCTTGGCGCCGTCTCAGTCGGCCTATCTGCCGGGCGAGGCCTATGACGAGATGTTCGCCGCCGGGGGCGTCACGCGGCCGCACTACGAGCTGCTGCGCCATCGAATCGAGACCCTGGGCGCCGACGAGCTGGAGGACCGGCAGGAGACCCTTGAGCGGTCGTTCCTGCTGCAGGGCATCACCTTCACGGTCTATGGCGCGGAAAGCTCCACCGAACGGATCATTCCCACCGACCTCTTCCCGCGGATCATTCCGGCCAACGAATGGTCGACGATCGAGAAGGGCCTGACGCAGCGCCTGCGCGCGCTGAACATGTTCCTGGCCGACATCTATGGCGACCAGCGCATCCTGATGGACGGGGTGATCCCCAGGGACCTGGTGCTGGGCGCGCCATCGTTCCGGCGGCAGATGCAGCACCTCTATGTGCCGCACAAGGCCTACGCGAACGTCTGCGGCTCTGACCTGATCCGCGGGACCGACGGCGCCTTCTATGTGCTGGAGGACAATCTGCGCGTCCCCTCCGGGGTCAGCTACATGCTGGCCAACCGCGACGCCTCGCGCCGAACCTTCCCGGGCACCTTCCGCCAGGCCGGAGTGCGGCCTGTCGAGCGCTATCCCGACCTTCTGCTGGCGACGCTGAAGAGCATGTCCAGCGAGTGGCGCTCCAACCCCCAGGTCGTGGTGCTGACGCCCGGGGTCTACAACTCCGCCTACTACGAGCACGCCTATTTGGCGCGGCTGATGGGGGTGCCCCTGCTGGAAGGGCGCGACCTCGTGGTGCATGACAACATGGTCTACATGCGCACCACCAACGGCCTTCGCCGGGTGGATGTCATCTATCGTCGGGTGGACGACGACTTCATCGACCCGCTGTCGTTCCGTCGCGACTCTTCGCTGGGGGCCGCCGGGCTGTTCAACGCCTACCGCGCCGGCAACGTGGTGATCTGCAACGCGCCCGGAACCGGGGTCGCCGACGACAAGGCGGTGTACGCCTACGTGCCGGACATCATCCGCTACTACCTGGGCGAGGACGCCATCCTGCCCAATGTCGAGACCTACCTGTGCCGCGAGCCGTCCCAGCTCAGCCACGTCCTGTCCAACCTCGACAAGTACGTGGTCAAGGCGGTGGGCGCCTCGGGCGGCTACGGCATGCTGGTGGGGCCGCACGCCTCGGCCAAGGAGCGGGCGGACTTCGCCGAAGCGGTCAAGGCCGATCCCTGCAACTACATCGCCCAGCCGACGATCCAGCTGTCCACCGCGCCCTGCCTGGTGGACGGCGCCATGGAGCCGCGGCACGTCGACCTGCGGCCGTTCATCCTGTCGGGCGACAAGATCGTCGTCACCCCCGGCGCCCTGACCCGTGTGGCCCTCAAGCGCGGCTCGCTGGTGGTCAATTCCAGCCAGGGCGGCGGCTCCAAGGACACCTGGGTGCTGGCCGACGACGCCGACATGGCCGCCCTCGACGATGCGGCCGCCAAGCCGGCGGGAGGGCGGCCATGATGCTCGCCCGCGTCGCCGACAGCCTCTACTGGATCGGCCGCTACGTGGAGCGGGCCGAGCATCTCAGCCGCCTGGCCGTGGTGATGCTGAACGCCAACCTGGACCGCACGGACGCGGCGGCCCAGGCGGCCCAGATCGCCCTGGCGGCGGTGGGCGACCCCGACCCGACCCGCGCCGCCCAGGTCCTGCAGTCCGCCCACGACCTGGCGCTGGACAAGGAGGACACCGGCTCGGTGCTGATCTCACTCTCCCGGGCGCGGGAGAACGCCCGCCAGGTCCGCGACCAGATCACCACCGAGACCTGGGAGCGACTGAACCTGCTCTACCTGCGGGTCACAGATCCGGGCGTGGAAGAAGAGTTCGCCGACGACGCCGCCGGCTTCCTGCAGGCGATCATCGCCGACCTGCACCTGTTCAAGGGCGCCGCCGACGCCACCATGAGCCACGGCGAAGGCTGGCGCTTCATGCTGACCGGCATCTACATCGAGCGCGCCCAGCTCATGGCCCGGCTGCTGGAGGTCTGTTTCAGCGACGCCGCGCGCCCGGCGACCGGCGACCATATCGCGTTGATGAGCCTGCTCCGCATGGCCTGCGCCCTGGAGCCCTACCTGCGGGTCTACACGGCCGACATCAATCCGCGCTTCATCCTGGAGTTCCTTCTGTTCGACGAGGACTTCCCGCGCTCGATCCGGTTCTCCACCGAGCGGATCGAGGAGCACCTGGCGCACCTGTCCAGGCGCCTGGAAGGCGAGCGGGCCGACGCCCTGCGCCTGGCGGGCCGACTCAACGCACGCCTGAAGTACGCGGACGCCGACGAGGTCGAGGCCGCCGGGGCGGGATCGCTGCTGTCCGCGGTGGCCGACGAATGCGCCGCCATCCACGAGGCCATGTACGAGACCTTCGTGGCCTATCCCCTGGAACTGAGCCTGCCGGCCTGACGCAAAGAGACCCGATGCTGCTCGAAGTCCGCCACGTCACCCAGTACCACTACGACGCCTCCGTCCGCGAAAGCGTCATGGAGCTGTGGATGCAGCCGCAGAAGTCGGCCACACAGCGCCTGGTCAGCTTCGAGCTGGAGGTCGAACCGCCGGCGCAGCTCTTTTCCTACGCCGACTACTTCGGCAATCCCGTCTATCATTTCGACGTGCCCCAGCCGCACGAGCGCCTGACCATCGTGGCCCGTTCGGCCGTGGAGACCCAGCCGCCGCCGGAACTGCCCGAGACCCTGGACCGGGGCGAGTGGGACCGCCTGAAGAGCGACTTCGTGCGCGGCGAGTGCTTCGACTACCTGCGTCCGCACGGCTATGCGGTGGAGACCCCGCTGCTGCACGCCTTCATCGACAAGCACGGCCTGAACGACCTGCGCCGGCACGACCCGCTGACCGCCGTCCGCGAGCTGATGACGGCCATCTACAACGCCTTCGATTACCAGACCGGCGTGACGACGGCCGACAGCCCCATCGACCACGCCCTGGAGGAGGGTCGCGGCGTCTGCCAGGACTTCAGCCACATCATGATCGCCATCTGCCGCGCCTGGGAGATCCCGGCCCGGTATGTCTCCGGATACCTGTTCACCAACCGCACCGAGGGCGATCGCTCGGACCCCGACGCCAGCCACGCCTGGGTCGAGGTGTTTCTGCCCAGCCTGCGCTGGGTGGGCTTCGATCCGACCAACAACATGCTGACTGGCGAGCGCCACGTGGCCGTCGCCGTCGGCCGCGACTATCAGGACGTGCCGCCCTCGCAGGGCGTGTTCAAGGGCGAGGCCGAAAGCCAGCTCGCGGTGGGCGTCTCCGTTCGCCGCGCCCGCACCGCCATCGCCGAGCCGGAATTCATGCGCATGGCCCAGCCGTCCTTCAACGGCGGGCGCCGCCGCGCCTCGAACGCCGCCCTGATCGACCAGCAGCGCCTGCAGCAGCAACAGCAACAGCAGCAGTAGGTCGGGCGATCCGCCGCTAGGCGCCGGGCGCCGGGGCGACCTCGACCCAGGCCACGGCCACGCCGAGGCGACGGGTGTCCTTGTGCAGACCGACCTCGGCCGGCCGGGCGTCGCCGACGCCGGCGATCGCCAGCTGGAGATACCCCGGCCCCTCGCCTGCCGGGCGCGGAGGGGCGTCGGCGGTCAGCAGCCAGGTTCCCCTGTCGGTCGCAGACAGGGCGTGGGGAACCGTCCGGCCGTGGACTTCCAGCGAGATCGTCTCGCGCCATCGGGGCGGCACGGCTCCCAGGATGTGGACGCGCAGCGCCAACGGGCGATCCGGGGCGACCGGCAGTTCGATGACCGATCGGGCGGTAGGGCCCGTCCAGCGGAACGGGCCGAACGGCTCCATCCGTTCGTCTGGCCACCATTCCCGATTGACCGGCTGCGCTTCCAGGCTGAAGCGCAAGGGCGCGGCGACCTCGCGGATATCGTCCGGCGCGTACCGCGGCTCGACTCCCTTGAACTGACGATTCCAGCGATGCGCCTGGCCTGGGGCCAGATGCGCATTGGGACGCATCTTCTCGCGCATGAAGGCGCCGGCCGCCGCCTGCCCATAGAGCGTGGCCAGTTCGGCGCGCACCCCCGCGGCGTCCGCGGCGAGACGGGCCAGGGCGGCCTCCTGTTCGGCGCAGGCGCGGGCCTGATAGGCGTTGCGCCGCATGGCCGCGGTGAACTTGAACACGGTGAAGGCGCCGTTGGCGGCCACCCCGCCCGCGGCCCGCGCCCGGGCGAAGAACTCGTTGTCCACCGGCGCGGCCAGCTCCATCGCGTTCCTCCAGGCGCCGATCTGGTCGATCAGCGCCCGACGGTGAACCATGCCCGATGGCGGGACGAAATCATCGTCCTGGCAGCCTTCGGGACCGAACACGCCCGCCACGCTGGCCACGCCTTTGCCGGGTGGGCCGTGCAGCACGATGCCGCCGACGCCCGTCTCGGTCCCGGCCGCCTCGGCGGCGGCGATGACGCTGGCGAGGTGGTCCGGCGTCCAGAGATCATCGTGCCCGAGATAGGCGATCCACGCCCCCCGCGCGGCGGCCAAGCCGTGGTTGTTCGGACCCCACTGGCTGCCGCAGTTCTCGGCCAGATTGGTCCACTTGAGGCGCGGATCGGCGAAGGCGGCCACGACCTGGGCGCTGTCGTCCGTGCAGGCGTCGCCCACCACCAGCACCTCGAAGTCCTGCTCGCTCTGCGCCAGCACCGAGGTCAGGGCGCAGCGCAGGGCCGAGCTCCAGTTGTAGGTGGCGATGATGACGCTGACCCGGGGACTCATGGTCCAGACTTAGCCGCAGGCGCCCCCCGGATGGCAACCGGGCGCGGCCCGCGGCGGACCGTCAGGCCGGAAACACGTGAGCGGCCTCGGCCTTGATGCGCACCGCCTGGCCGTCCTTCACCTGCAGGGCTTCGCCCCGCGAAACCGAGACGTCGATCCGCCGGCCGTCCGCCAAGGTGGATTCCAGCCGTCCGAGCGGGCCGGAGACGACGACCCTGTCCACGGTCACCGGCGCGCCTTCGCCCCACAGGACGAACTCATGCGGCCGCACGAACGCCACCGCCGGGCCGTCGGCGACGCCGGCGGCGGGCAGGGCCAGGTCGCCCGAGCGGAAAGCTCCGCCCTGGGCCCGGCCCTCGAAGCGGTTGGCCTCGCCCACGAAGCCGGCGACGAAGGCGGTGGCCGGGCGGTCGTGCACCTCGTCGGGGGTCCCCACCTGCTCGATCCGCCCCTGGTTCAGCACCGCCACCCGGTCGGCCAGTTCCAGGGCCTCTTCCTGATCGTGGGTGACGAAGATGGTGGTCACGCCCGTGGCGTCGTGGATGCGGCGCAGTTCCTTGCGCAGGGACTTGCGGACGGTGGCGTCCAGCGCGCCGAAGGGTTCGTCGAGCAGCAGCACCCGCGGTCCCACCGCCAGGGCCCGGGCCAGGGCCACCCGCTGGCGCTGCCCGCCTGAGAGCTGGGCAGGGAAACGGCGGCCGAGGTCGCCCAGTTCCACCAGGCGCAGCAGTTCATCCACGCGGCGCGCGATCTCCGCCCGGGGCGGCTTGTCGCGGCCCCGGCGCACGTCCAGGCCGAAGGCGACGTTCTTGGCCACGCTCATGTGCTTGAAGAGGGCGTACTGCTGGAACACGAAGCCCACCCGGCGGGCGGCCGCGCCGGCGAAGGTGACGTCCTCGCCGTCGAACAGCACCTGGCCGGCGTCGGGAAAGTCGAGGCCCGCGATCACGCGCAGCAGGGTCGTCTTGCCGGATCCCGACGGCCCAAGCAGCGCCAGCAGCTCGCCGTCGCGGATGTCCAGGTCGACGCCGTTGAGGGCCGGAAAGCGCCCGAAGCGCTTCTCGACGGACCGGATGGAGAGGGTCATGCGGGTCTTTCCGATCAGTGCGCGCGCCGGCCGAGATCCGGCTCGGCGGCGTCGGCGAGAGTCTTCAGCACCAGGGTGACGATGGCCAGCAGGCACAGCAGCGCCGCCACCGCGAAGGCGCCCACGATGTTGTACTCGTTGTACAGGATCTCGACGTGCAGCGGCATGGTGTCGGTCTCGCCGCGGATGTGGCCCGAGACCACCGACACGGCGCCAAACTCACCCATCGCCCGGGCGTTGCACAGCAGCACCCCATAGAGCAGGCCCCAGCGGACGTTGGGCGCCGTCACGCGCAGGAACGTCTTCAGGCCTCCCGCCCCCAGCGACACGGCCGCCTCCTCCTGGTCGACGCCCTGTTCCTGCATCAGGGGGATCACCTCGCGCGCCACGAAGGGGAAGGTGACGAAGATGGTCGCCAGCACGATCCCCGGCACGGCGAAGATGATCTTGATGTCGTGGTCCAGCAGCCAGTCGCCGAACCAGCCCTGGGCGCCGAAGATCAGCACATAGATCAGGCCCGCCACCACCGGCGACACCGAGAACGGCAGGTCGATCAGGGTGATCAGGAAGCTCTTTCCCGGGAAGTCGTGCTTGGCCACGGCCCAGGCCGCGTTCAGGCCGAAGACGATGTTGAACGGCACGGCGATGGCCGCCGTCAGCAGGGTCAGCTTGATCGCCGCCAGGGCGTCGGGGTCGCGGATCGCCGCCAGGGCCGGGCCGAAGCCTTTGCGCAAGGCCTCGAAGAACACGGTGACCACCGGCAGGAACAGGGCCATGCCGAGGAACCCCAGCATCACGGCCAGGACGATGGCCTTGGCCCACCAGGGGTCGTCCGTGGCCTTGAGGGCCCGGGCTCTGTTCGGAAGGCCGCTCATCCGCCGTACCGCCGCGCCAGGGACTGGGCCGTGTTGATCACGAACAGCATGGCGAACGAGGCCGCCAGCATCACCACCGCGATCGAGGCGGCGCCGACATAATCGTACTGCTCGAGCTGGATGGTGATCAGCAGGGGGGCGATCTCGGACCTGTAGGGCATGTTTCCGGCGATGAAGATCACCGAGCCGTACTCGCCGACGGCGCGGGCGAAGGCCATGGCGAAGCCGGTCAGCCAGGCCGGGGCCAGGGCCGGCAGGATAACGCGGCCGATCACCTGCCAGCGGGCGGCGCCCAGGCTGGCGGCGGCTTCTTCCACGTCGGCGGAGAGGTCGCGCAGCACCGGCTCCAGGGTGCGCACCACGAACGGCAGGCCGATGAAGGTCAGGGCGATGACCACGCCGGTGGGATTGTAGGCGGCCTTGATCCCCCACTGCGTCAGGATCTGACCCACCCAGCCCTTGGGCGAATAGAGCGAGGCGAGCGCAATGCCGGCCACGGCGGTTGGCAGGGCGAAGGGCAGGTCGACGACCGCGCTGATCACCCGCTTGCCGAAGAAGTCGTAGCGGACCAGGGCCCAGGCGGTGACCAGCCCGAAGACGCCATTGATCGCCGCGGCGATGGCGGAGGCGCCGAACGACAGCCGATAGGCGGCCAGGGCCCGGGTCGACAGGGCCGCCCTCAGAAATCCCGAAGGCCCCTCCCCCGCCGCCTTGATGGCGACCGCCGAGAGCGGGATCAACACAATCAGGCTCAGCAGGCTCAGGGTGACGCCCATGGTGAGACCGAAACCGGGAACGCCGGACCTCGGCCGCAGCCACGGGCGGCGCGTCGAGGCGGCGGGGGCCAGGGCGGTCACCGCCAGGCCTTTCGCGTCAGCTCTTGTCCGCTTGTCCGCCGCATCCGCGCCCTCCGGGCCTGCAGGGGCCGAGACAGGGCGATCTATTTCCCACTAACTCGATAGGCAAATTAGAAAAACTGCAAAAGCCCCCTGAAAAGGCGCCCATCGACACAGGAAATCTGAATCCGCGCGGATCACACCACCGCGCGGTGAGCCTTCAGGATCTGGGTCATGTCGGCCACCAGGTCGGCCTCGTCGGCATCGACGGCGCCGTGCGCCTGGGCCAGGGTAAGCGCCGTTCCGGCCATCAGCTCGGCCAGCTTGGGATCGGCCAGACAGACCTCGTCCACCGCGTGCAGGAAGGTCTCGAAGCTGGGCGCCAGGCCCGCGGCATAGTCCAGCAGTCCGGCGATGTCGGCTTCGGTGGCGTCCGGAAGCGCCATCTCAAGGAAGACTTCCAGCACGTCCAGCTCCGGCGGCGAGACCTCGCCGTCGGCGCGCGCCACGGTCATCAGCGCCCGCAGCGCATAGCGCACGGCGGCGCGCGTCGACTGGGAGCGCCGGACCGGATGGGCCAGAGCGTCGCGGAAGAGCTCCTGGGGCGATCCGAGATCCTCTCCGGTGACCCCGGAGCGAATCGCCTCGATGCGGTCGATTCGGAAGGCCCTCAGCGCCTGACGCTCCAGGCAACGCGCACGCAGGTAGAAGGCCCCCTCGGCTTCGAACAGTTCGAGGCCGACGATGCGGCGTTCGCTCACCTGGCCGGCATGGTCGCGGTATTCAATGACGAAGGCGCGCTGGCGAACGGCCTCGCTGGCGGCGGCGTCGGCCACGGCGGCTTCGGGATGCGGGATCACATCGGCGTCCGGCAGGCGCGGACCTTTGAACCCAGCCGGCTTCATCGCCGGTTCGGGCACGTATTCGCCGCGCGTCAGACGTCCGATGAAAGGGATCACCGCCATACTTGCCGCCTTCATTTCCATAGCCTTTAGGACGACACCCAAACGATGGCGCCGCAATAATTTGCCCGTTTCATGGCGACGCCCGCAAGTGGCCCGCGAGAAAGCCCTGAAATCATGGCGCACACTTGCAGCGCCCCGCCGAAGCTGGCCTGGTCGCGCGCGATGCAGATTGGTAGGCCGGGAGGGGATCGAACCCTCGACCATTCGATTAAAAGTCGAATGCTCTACCGCTGAGCTACCGGCCCCCTTGAAGACGCCGGGCTGGCCGGGCGCCGATCAAAGCGGCGCGGACCATAGTCGGGCGCCTGCCCTTGCCGCAAGTCGGCATTCCTGCGCGCGCGCGCTTGGCGGGCGGGACCTGCTCAAGGTAGAACAGTGTTCATGCGCACGCCCCTCATCGCCGCCGCCCTCGCCGCCGCTCTCGCGGTCCCTGCTGTCGTCAGCGCCGACCCGCCGCCCGCCGGCCAGTTGCAGACCCCCGATCAGGCGGGCCAGAGCAGCATCGGCCAGGCCGCCGCCGCGCCGATGCACGACATGAACCTGATGCGGCAGAAGATCCCGCCGGTGCTGCTGGCGGCCATGGCCGATCCCTATGCGCGGCCCAGCCCGCCGACCTGCCACAACCTGTCGGCCCTGGTGAATGAACTGACCGGAGCGCTGGGCGACGACCTGGACGTCATCGCCGACGAGGACGACAGCGCCCGCGCCAAGCGCGACCGCCTGACCCGCGAGGGTCTGCACGCGGGCTCAGAGGCCCTGCTGCCCTTCGCCGGCTTCGTCCGCAAGCTTTCGGGCGCCGAGCAGCACGACAAGCTGGTGCTGGACGCGATCACCGCCGGCAATGTGCGCCGGGCCTACCTCAAGGGCCTGGGCGAGGCGCGCGGCTGCCCGCCGCCGGCGACGCCCAAGCACCTGACCCATCCGATCAGCCTGCCCGTGGACGACGGCGGCCACCGCAAGCCGCAGTACCCGATCCACTAGCAGGACGCGGGGGGATCAGGCCTCCTGCCTCGTCTGGCGCGCGCGGAACTCCCGGCGGAAGGCGTCCATGCGCCCCTCGCGGATCGCCGCGCCGGCCTGGCGCAGCAGATGCTGGAAGAAGGCGATGTTGTGCCAGGACAGCAGCACCTGGCCCAGGATTTCGTCGGCCTTCACCAGGTGATGAAGATAGGCCTTGGCGTAGTCGCGGCTGGCCGGGCAGTCGACGTCGGCGGCCAGCGGCTCCTCGTCCTCGGCGAAGCGGGCGTTCTTGAGATTGATCGGGCCGTCCCACGTCCAGGCCTGGCCATGGCGCCCTGACCGCGTGGGCAGCACGCAGTCGAACATGTCGACGCCGCGCGCCACCGCCTCGACCAGGTCGATGGGCTTGCCGACGCCCATCAGGTAGCGGGGCCGGTCGGCGGGCAGCAGGCCGGGCGCATAGTCCAGCACCTCGCACATCGCCTCGTGCCCCTCGCCCACCGCCAGGCCGCCGATGGCGTAGCCGTCGAAGCCGATCTCCAGCAGCCGGTCCGAAGACTCGCGCCTCAGGGCCTCGATGGTGGAGCCCTGCTGGATGCCGAAGAGGGCCTGGGCGTCGCGGGTCCCGAAGGCCGCCTTGCAGCGCGCGCCCCAGCGGGCAGATCGGCGCAAGGCCTCGCCGGCCTTGGCCTCCTCCGCCGGCCAGGCCACCAGCTCGTCGAGCTGCATGACGATGTCCGAGCCCAGCAGGTCGGCCTGGATCTCCATGGACCGTTCCGGCGACAGGGCGTGGCGCGAGCCGTCGATGTGGCTCTGGAAGGTCACCTGGTCTTCGGTGACCTTGGAGATCTTGCTCAGCGACATCACCTGGAAGCCGCCGGAGTCGGTCAGGATCGGACCGTCCCAACGCATGAAGCGGTGCAAGCCGCCCAAGCGCTTCACGCGTTCGGCGGTGGGCCGCAGCATCAGGTGGTAGGTGTTGCCCAGGATGATCTGGGCGCCCGACGCCCTGACCTGGTCGACGGTCAGGGCCTTGACCGTGCCGGCCGTGCCGACGGGCATGAAGGCGGGGGTCTGGATGTCGCCGCGCGGGGTCTTCAGCACCCCGGTGCGCGCCGCCCCGTCCGTCGCCGCGATCTGGAAGGGAAAGGCGGCCATCAGACGGCCCGCCACAGCAGCGAGGCGTCGCCGTAGGAATAGAACCGGTAGCCGCTGTCCACGGCGTGGGCGTAGGCGGCGCGCATGACGTCCAGCCCGGCGAAGGCGCTGACCAGCATGAACAGGGTCGACTTGGGCAGGTGGAAGTTGGTCATCAGCCCATCCGCGGCCCTGAACCGGTAGCCCGGGGTGATGAAGATCGACGTCTCGTCGGCGAAGGGCCGGATCACCCCGTCCTCACCCGTGGCGCTTTCCAGCAGGCGCAGCGACGTCGTGCCGACACAGACGATACGCCCGCCCCGGGCGTGGACGGCATTGAGCGCGTCCGCCACCTCGGCGGTCACCTCGCCCCATTCCGGATGCATGCGGTGCTCGGCGATGTCGTCCACCTTGACCGGCAGGAAGGTGCCCGCCCCCACGTGCAGGGTCACGAAGTGTTCCGAGACGCCCATGTCCGCCAGCCTGGCCAGCAGCTCGGGGGTGAAGTGCAGGCCGGCCGTCGGCGCGGCGACGGAGCCGTCGTCGCGGGCGTAGACGGTCTGGTAGTCGGTGCGGTCCTGGTCGTCCTCCGCGCGCTTGGCGGCGATGTAGGGCGGCAGGGGCATCACCCCGCGCTCGGCGACGGCTATGTCCAGGTCCGGCCCGGCGAGGTCGAAGGTCAGGGTCACCTCGCCGTCCTCGCCCTTGTCGATCACGGTGGCGTCGAGCGCGGTGAGCAGGCAGGCGCGGTCGCTGCTGTCGCCAAAGGCCACGCGGTCGCCGGGCTTGAGGCGCTTGCCGGGCCGCATGAAGGCGGTCCAGCGGCTGGGCGAGAGGCGCCGGTGCAGGGTCGCCTCCACGGCCACCACCGAGTCCTCGCGCACGCGCCGGCCGGCGAGGCGCGCCGGGATCACCCGGGTCTGGTTGAACACCAGGGCGTCGCCCGCCCTGAGCAGGGAGGGCAGATCGCTGACCTTGAGATCCTTGAAACTCCCGCCGGCCTCCACGGACAGCAGCCGCGCGGCGTCCCGCGGCGCGGCGGGGCGCAGGGCGATGCGGTCTTCGGGCAAGGGGAAGTCGAAGTCGTCCAGTCTCATCCGGCGAGGCGGTAGGCGCCGGGCGGGCGCAGGTCAAGCGCGGCGCGGCGCGCCCGGTTCTCGTTCCCGGTCTCCCAGCACGGGCGCACCCTGGCGCGCGGCGCGCAAATCGCCTAGGCGGAGTGCCTGGCGGCGGGTCGGCGCGAAGGGGCGATGTCGGTATCTCAGTGGGTCCTGGCCCCGCTTCGTGCGGTCGCCTTTCTGACCGCCCTCGGCGCGGCGGCATTCGCCCTGGCGGCGCTGGGCGGCGTGGTCAGCCGATGGCTGGATGTGCTGACCCACTTCGCGCCGCTCTATCTGGCGGCCGGCCTGATCGCCGTCGCCCTGAGGCTGGCGACCGGGTTGGACGGCGCGCGACCGACCGTGACCCTGGGCCTCGCCGCCGTGGGCTTCGCCGCGGCCCTGATGGCGCCCGAGCTGCTGGCCATGGCCCGCACGGCGCCGCCGCCGGCAAGCGGCCAGACGATCAAGCTGCTGCAGTTCAATCTTTGGGAGCACAACCTGGCCCCGGAGGAGACCGCCGCCTGGATCGCCGAACAGGACGCCGACGTGGTCGTGCTGGAGGAAGCCAACGACCGGTCGGCGCGAATTCCCGTCCTGCTCAAGGCCCAGTACCCCTTCCAGACCAGCTGCGCCCCGCCCCGGCCCTGTTCGACCACCATCCTGACCAAGGTGAAACCGAGCGCCGCCGCCGGCCTTTCGGCGCCGCCCTCGCGGCTGTCCGGCGCCTGGGTCACGCTGGGCGAGGGCGAGAAGGCCTTCACGGTGGCCGGGGTGCACTACACCTGGCCCGTGCCGCCCGGCGCTCAACAGCATCAGTCGGCGCGCCTGGCGGCCTTCCTGGACGAGTTCGATCACCACAGCCTGATCGTCGCCGGCGACATGAACTCCACGCCCTGGTCGTTCGCCCTGCGCCGCCAGGACGCGCGCTTTCGGCTAGAGCGGCGAACCCGCGCCCTGTTCAGCTGGCCGGCCGCGCCCTTCACCGACTGGCGTCTGAAGTCGCCCCTGCCCTTCCTGGCCATCGACCAGGTCTACGCCGGCGAAGCCTGGAGCACGGTCAGCGTCAAGGCCGGACCCAGGCAGGGCTCCGACCACCTGCCGGTGACGGTGGTGCTGCGGCGCGGACCCTAGGCCTGCAGTTCGGCGAACTCTCGCGCCAGGTTGGCGCGGGCGCGGGACTCCAGGCGGGCGCGGAAGGCCGGATCGGGATAGATCGCGGCCGCATCCAGAAACCCTTGCAGCACCCGCCGCCGCCCCGGCCGGAATGCGGCGTCCGGGACGTGGGCGTACTCCTGGCGCACCGCCCGGGCATAGGCGTCGTAGACGGCGGGCTCGGCCCCCAGGATCGACAGGTCGATCGAGACCATCAGGGCGCCGAGCTGGTCGGCCGGATCGACCTCATGGCCCTTGGTCAGAAGGATCAGGCGAGCGACCTCGTCCGCCTGTGGCGGCGACGCGCCCAGCGCCGGCAGGTCCCGACGGGCCAGGAGGGCGCTGGCGGCCTCGTTGTCGGCTCGGGTCGGATCGTAGACGGCGTCGTGCCACCACAAGGCCCAGGTCAGCAGCCGGCGATCGGTCTCGGACAGGTCCGGGACTGCCGCCAGCTCGGCCAGGCAGGCCTCGATGTGGGCGCGGGTGTGGTAGCGCCGGTGCGGCTCGGCGTAGGCCGCCTCCAGCGCCGGCGTCACCGTCGCCGCCTCAGGCGTCCGCCGCCACCTTCATGGAGACGATCTTGCCGGGATTGCGCGGCGGCTCGCCGGCCGGCAGTTCGTCGACATGCTCCATGCCTTCCACGACTTCGCCCCACACCGTGTACTGGCGGTCCAGGAAACTGGCGTCGTCGAAGCAGATGAAGAACTGGCTGTTGGCCGAGTTCGGGTTCGGGGTGCGGGCCATGGAGCAGACGCCGCGCACGTGGGACGCCTCGGAGAACTCGGCATTGAGGTTCGGCTTGTCCGAGCCGCCCGAGCCGGTGCCGGTGGGATCGCCGCCCTGGGCCATGAAGCCCGGGATCACCCTGTGGAAGACGACGCCGTCATAGAAGCCCTCGCGGGCCAGCTCCTTGATCCGGGCCACGTGGCCGGGCGCCAGGTCGGGGCGAAGCTTGATGGTCACGGGCCCCGTTTCCAGGGTCATGATCAGGGTGTTCTCAGCGTCGGACATAGGGGTTCCTTTGGATCACTTCACGTCGGCGATCAGGCTGACGTCGCAGACGCCGAACTCGATCACCTTCTCTTTTCGGGCGCGGTCGGCCAGGACGCGGAACCACGGCCCACGCGGGTCGAGGACGCGCACCTTGGGACGCTCGGCTTCGGGGATGTCGGCCAGGACGCGGACGCTGGTCATCTTGTCCCGCGGCTCCGCCACAACGCCGGTCGGCGACGGGCCGGACTTGATCGCGCGCGCCACGTCCTCGCCGCTGATCACCGCGCCGTAGGCCGTATAGAGCTTGTCGAGCGAATGGGTGGCGTCGCGCATCAGGAAGAACTGGCTGTTGGCGCTGTTGGGATCATCGGCCCGCGCCGCGCCAACCACGCCGGGACAGAAGACGCCCCAGGCGTTCACCCGGTGATCGGCGGTCAGGACGGCCAGGTCCATGGTCTGGCTGAACACCGGCAGACTGCCCAGGTAGCCCCATTCCAGGCCATTGACCTTGTCCACGACCACCAGGGGCGTGTCGGCGCCGCGCCGGAAGGTGAATTCGCCCTGCAGGTTCGGCTTGTCGGACTGGCCGGTGCCATCGTTCTTGGGGTCGCCGGTCTGGTCCATGAACCCTTCCAGCACCCGGAAGAAGCTGAGCCCGTTGTAGAACCCGGCCCGGGCGAGCTCGCGCATCCGCTCGACGTGCCGCGGCGCCGCGGCGGGCGCCAGCTCGACGATGATGCGGCCCTTGGTGGTGTCGATCACCAGCACGTTCTGCGGGTCGGGCGTGCGCCAGTCGGCGTCGGTGGGACCGGCCGGCGGGGGCGGCGCGGCGGGCGCGGCCGGCGTCTCGGGAGCCTTGGGCTTGGACTTGGCCAGGGCCGGGGAAGCGGCGAGCCCGGCGGTCAGGGCGGCGACGCACGCGAGCGTTGCGAGGGCTGATCTCATGCGGCCATGCCCTAAGGCCAAACCGTAGCGCGCGCCATACCCATTTCGCCGCGCGGGCGGTGATGCGGCGAACGTCAGGCGACGGGGCCGTACTTGGCGATCAGCCGTTCCTTGACCCCCGGCGGCACGAAGCGCGAGGGATCGCCGCCCATCTGGACGATGACCTTGACCAGGCTTGACGCGATCGCCTGGTGGCGGGGATCGGCCATCAGGAACACCGTCTCGATGTCGCGGTCGAGCTGCTGGTTCATGGCCGTCATCTGATATTCGAACTCGAAGTCGGCGACGGCGCGCAGCGAGCGGATGATGATCTGGGCGCCGACGTCACGAGCGAGCTGGATGGTCAGCTTGTCGTCGTAGGCGATCACCTCGATCTCGGCGATCTTGGCGCAGGAGGTGGTTTCCTGCTTCAGGATCTCCACCCGTTCCTCGAGCGTGAACAGCGGCCCCTTGCCGGGATTGCCGGCCACGCCGATGACCAGCTTGTCGACCAGCTTGACCGCCCGGCTGATGATGTCGAGGTGGCCGTTGTGCGCCGGATCGAACGTACCCGGATAGAGCCCTACGCGCGCCATGCCGTCCCCCGCAGCCTGGGTGAAACTGAAGCCCAGCCCCAAGACGGGGAAATCCGTCCGCTGTCAACCATGCCCGTGGGTGAAGAGGCCCGGATCGGGTGAGAAGGCGCGGCGCCCGGACGCGGTCGCCCCCCCTCTTCCCCCGACCGGCTAGTCTTCGGCGGTCTCGATTTCGTCCGCGTCGTCGCCGCCGGCAGCCTCGCCCTCCAGACGCTCCACCGACACCACATGCTCGTTCTCGGCTGTGCGGAAAATGGTGACGCCCTGGGTGTTGCGGCCAGCGATGCGGATCTGGGAGACCGGGGTGCGGATGAGCTGGCCCTGGTCGCTGACCAGCAGCAGCTCGTCGGAGTCCTCCACCGGGAAGCTGGCCACCAGGCGTCCGCCCCGCTTGGAAAGGTCGTGGGCCATGAGCCCCTGCCCGCCCCTGCCGGTGCGCCGGTAGTCATAGGCCGAGGTGCGCTTGCCGAAGCCCTCCGACGACACCGTCAGGATGTGTTGTTCGGCGCCGCCCAGTTCGGCGATTCGCTCGGGCGACAGGGCCACCGAGCCTTCGGGCGCTTCGGTCTCGTCGACCTCCTCCGGCGCGGCCGCCTCGGCCGTGTCGTCGTCCTCGCCCGCCGCCTTGCGCATGGCCGCGGCGTGCTTGAGGTAGGCGGCCCGCTCGTCCGGGGTGGCGTTCACCCCGCGCAGGACGGCCATGGAGATCACCGTGTCGCCGTCGGCCAGGCGAATGCCGCGCACGCCGGTGGATTCGCGGCTGGCGAACACCCGCACGTCATCCACCGGGAAGCGGATGCAGCGCGCCGCGGCGGAGGTCAGCAGGACGTCGTCGCTGGCCGTGCACAGGGCCACGCCGACGATGGAGTCGCCCTCGTCCAGCTTCATGGCGATCTTGCCGTTGCGGTTCACCTGGACGAAGTCGCTGAGCTTGTTGCGGCGGACCGAGCCGGAGCGGGTGGCGAACATCACGTCCAGCCGGTCCCAGGTGGCCTCGTCCTCGGGGAGGGTCAGGATCGAGGTCATGGTCTCGCCCGGCTCGATCGGGAAGAGGTTGATGAAGGCCTTGCCGCGCGAGGTGGGCGTGCCGACCGGCAGGCGCCAGACCTTCAGCTTGTAGACCTTGCCGCCCGACGAGAAGAACAGCATTGGCGCGTGGGTCGAGGCGGAGAAGACGCGGGTGACGGCGTCCTCGTCCTTGGTCGACATGCCCGAGCGCCCCCGGCCGCCCCGGTGCTGGGTGCGGTAGGTCGACAGGGGCGTGCGCTTCACATAGCCGCCGTGGGTGACGGTGATGACCATGTCCTCGCGGACGATGAGGTCTTCGTCTTCCAGGTCCGCGTCGCCCTCGACGATCGCCGTGCGGCGCGGCACGGCGAACTGGGCGCGCACTTCGGTGAGCTCGGCGCGGACCACGGCCATGATGTTCGAGCGGCTGGAGAGCAGCTCCAGAAGCTCGGCGATGGTCTTGGCCAGGTCGTTGGCTTCGTTGAAGATTTCCTCGCGGCCGAGGCCGGTCAGGCGGGCCAGGGTGAGGCCCAGGATGGCGCGGGCCTGCTCGTCCGTCAGGCGCACGCGCGCGCCTTCGATGAGGGCGGTGCGCGGGTCGGCGATCAGCTCGATCAGGGGCATCATGTCGCCCACCGGCCAGTCGCGGCCCACCAGGCGTTCGCGGGCTTCGGCCGGGTCCTTGGACGAGCGGATGATGTGGATCACCTCGTCGATATTGACCACGGCGATGGCCAGACCGACCAGGACGTGGCCGCGGTCGCGGGCCTTGTTGAGCAGGAAGCGCGTGCGCCGCACCACGACTTCCTCGCGGAAGTCGACGAAGGCGGTGAGCATGTCCTTGAGACCCATCTGCTCGGGCCGGCCGCGGTTCAGCGCCAGGGCGTTGACCCCGAACGAGGACTGCAGCGGGGTGAAACGATAGAGCTGGTTCAGCACCACCTCGGCGCTGGCGTCGCGCTTGAGCTCGACGACCACGCGCAGGCCCTGGCGGTCGCTCTCATCGCGCAGGTCGCCAATGCCCTCGATGCGCTTCTCGCGCACCAGCTCGGCGATACGCTCGACCATGGCGGCCTTGTTCACCTGGAAGGGCACCGAGGTGATGACGATGGCCTCGCGGTCCTTGCGGATCTCCTCGATGGTCGCCTCGCCGCGCATGATCACGCTGCCGCGGCCGGTCATCAGGGCCTGGCGCGCGCCGGTGCGGCCGATGATCTCGCCGCCGGTGGGGAAGTCGGGCCCCGGCACGATGTCCAGCAGCTTGTCGAGGCCGATGTCCGGCTCGTCGATCATGGCCAGGCAGGCGTCGACGATCTCGCCCAAGTTATGGGGCGGGATGTTGGTGGCCATGCCGACGGCGATGCCGCCCGAGCCGTTGACCAGCAGATTGGGGATGCGCGCCGGCAGGACCGACGGCTCCTTGTCCTTGCCGTCGTAGTTTTCCTTGAAGTCGACCGTGTCGAGGTCGATGTCCGCCATCAAGGCCTCGGCGGCCTTGGTCATGCGGCATTCGGTGTAGCGCATCTGCGCCGGCGGATCGTTGTCGATGGAGCCGAAGTTGCCCTGGCCGTCGACCAGCAGCAGCCCCATCGAGAAATCCTGCGCCATGCGCACCAGGGCGTCATAGACCGACTGGTCGCCGTGGGGGTGGAAGCGGGCCAGCACGTCGCCGACCACGCGGGCGGACTTCGAATAGGGCCGGTCCGACGCCATGCCCAGGTCGTGCATGGAATAGAGAATGCGCCGGTGCACGGGCTTGAGGCCGTCGCGGACGTCCGGCAGGGCCCGGCTGACGATCACGCTCATGGCGTAGTCGAGATACGACTTCTTGAGCTCGTCCTCGATGTGGATCGGCGACACGGCGCCGCGTCGTCCGTCGTCGGGCGGTAGGGTTGTTTCGTCGGTCAAAGGGGGATTTCAGACTTAATGAATCGGACACCAAACGTCCGACTTTCTGTTAGCATCCGGGGGCCGCCGACGCCACCCGCAGGGGGCCGAGGCGAACCTGGAAGGGAGCGCCATCCGCCATGCCCAAGCGCCTGATTTTCCTTGCCGTCGCCGCAGCCGCCCTGAGCGGCGCGAGCAACGCCGCGGCCGCCGCGGATCGCCATCCCGGCGTCTATCAGTTCGCCCCGCTCACGCCCGGATGGTGCGCCACCCAGGCCCAGGGCTGGCGGCCCAAGGAGTCTCCCGCCCGCCTGGCCCGCCTGGGCGATCTGCCGCCCGCCTACGCCATCCGCGTCAACGCCCCGGCGCCCACGCCGCCCGCCCCCTACGGCTTCCTGGCCGCTCCGCCGATCCTCGGCAATCCGGCCTTCGACCCATGCGCCCACGTCAGTCCGGCGCTTGTCAGGGTGCGCTAGAACGATCCGGGATCGACGCCCTAAGTAATCCCCCTGAGTTGAGCTTCCGACCGCCCGCCGCCAAATTCCCAGGTCAGCGTGAGACACCATGCGAAGACAGGCGGTCCGCCCCTGTCTCGCAGACGACCTGAAAGGCGGCGCGTCCGGTCCATGAGTCCCCCGATCACCTACGCGGTCTATTTCGACTACGGGCAGGGCCCGAAGGACTTCGAACCAATCCTCTGCCGCGGCGAGCTGGAAGCCATGCGCCGCGCCCGCGAACTGGGCGGGCAGCGGGCCGGCTGCCGGGCGGTCGAGGTCCACTTCGGCGACTCCGTGCTGTTCCACGTCAGGCTCGACGACTAGCAGCCGGCGCGCCTCTCAATCCCTGAGACGGGCCATGGTCAGGGCGTCGACATAGGCGCCGTCGCGCCAGGCGTAGCGGCGCAGCAGCCCCTCGCGCTCGAAGCCGGCGTGCTCGTAGAGCGCTATGGCCCGGTCATTGTCCGACCAGACCGTCAGCTCGATCCGCTGGTAGTTCAGCCAGTGGTCGGCCTGGGTCAGCACGGCGCCCAGCAGCGCCCGACCGGCGCCGCGGCCGGCGAAGGCGTCGTGAACCGCCATGCCGATGGTCGCGGCATGCGCCCGGCGGCGATGGTCGTAGGGGTGCAGGCCGGCCGTGCCGATCACGCGGCCCTCGATGACCGCCGCCAGCATGGTGTGGCCAGGCGGCGTCGCGGCGAACCGCTTCTGGCGCGCCTCGACGCTGGTGAAGGGAAGCTGCAGCGTGCCCCAGATGGCGCGGGGCTGCTCGAAGATCTGGGCGATGTCGCGGAAATCGTCGGGTTCGATGGCGCGGATCAGGATGTCTTGGCTGGGCATGGGCTCTCCTGGGGTCGGTCCCGGAAGGCCAAGAAAAAGCCCCGTCCGGGATCCGGCGGGGCTGGGGTCGAAGATCCTGCGCGGTTCGTCAGCGCACGACGCTTCGCACCGGCCCGGGCCGGGCGGTGATAAGGCGCATCGATACGAACGACCCTTGCATGGGCGTCAGCCTAGCAGACCAAAGCCGGCCGGCGCCACCCCGTCGCGGACCCAAGCGAGGGGTCGGCCCGAAGCCCGACCCCCGCAAATCACCGTTATTAACGGTCAGAAGGGGATTTCGTCGTCCAGGTCGGCGCTGAAGCTTTCGCTGGGGCCCGAGCGCGAACCGGAGGCGCGGCCGCCGCTGGAATAGCCGCCGAAGTCGCCTTCCGACGCCCCGCCGCCCTCGCCCTTGCCGTCGAGCATGGTCAGCTCGCCGCGGAACTTCTGCAGCACGATCTCGGTGGAGAACTTTTCGGCGCCGGAGGCGTCCTGGTACTTGCGGGTCTGAAGGGACCCCTCGATGTAAACCTTGGAGCCCTTCTTGAGGTAGTTCTCGGCCACCTTGACCAGGTTGTCGTTGAAGATCACCACCCGGTGCCACTCGGTCTTTTCCTTGCGCTCGCCGCTGTTGCGGTCGCGCCAGGTCTCGGAGGTGGCGAGGTTCAGGTTGGCGACACGATCGCCGGAATTAAGGGTGCGGATCTCGGGGTCGCGCCCCAGGTTGCCCACCAGAATGACCTTGTTGACGCTGCCGGCCATCGCCTGCTCCCACGCTCGCCCGGCGACCCAACGCGCCAGAATCTGCGCGAAACGTTAACGGCGCCCGCGCGGTCTGGCAAGCGAATGTTCTAGTTATGTTCCAATTCGTCCACAGCTATTGCTGCGGCATGGCGCCCGGCACCGCCAGCCGGCCGTCGCCGGTGCGGACCATGAACGGATAGCGCGTGCCGTCGAACTTCTGGGCCGTGAAGACGCCCTCGCGCTGCAGGAACAGGAAGGTGCCCTGGTAGTCGCCCACCACCTCGGACTGGGTGCCGCCAAGGCCCAGGAACTTGATCCGCATGGCCTCGAGCTGGGCGGCGCAGTGTTCCAGGTCCGGGACGTTGTCGGCCAGGCGGTTGAACTTGACCTTGCCATCCTTGGTGGTGGCCATGGCCCAGCAGACTTTGGCGTCCGTCGGGGCGTCTATGCCTTTGGCGCACCCTGCGAGGGCTGTGGGCAAGGCGAGCAGGGCCAGGGCGGCCAGAAGACGGATACGCATGGCGCTAGGCTATACCGAACATTCCGCCGCGCAAACGTCATCAACGCCCAACCCGGGCGATCATCCGACGCCCAATCAACCGATGGGCGGGACCGCGCAGCCGGCGCCCTGCTCCGCCAGGGTCCGGAAGTCGTGATTGTTGCCCGAGACCTCGATGCGGCCCGGGACGGAACGCAGAGTCTGGTCCACCCAGCGGCCATAGGTGGCCCCGCCCTGGCGCTCGCAATGTCCGGCATAGAGAGCCTGGACGCAGGCGCTGAGGGTCAGGTCGCTGGGCAGGCGCTGCCAGCTGCCGGCCGCGCGCCGCCAGCAGGCGCCCGTCGGCCCGTGCGTCGCCACGGCCGGATGGACAGAGCCCTGCGGCGGCTGGACCTGGCTCGGCGCCGTCGCCTCGGGCGCCGGCGCGGGCGCGGCGCCCTGGGGATTGAGCGGCGTGACCGGCTGGGGCGGCAGGGGCGTGATGTCGCGCGAGCTGCCGTTGGCGGCGGCCAGGGCGCCGGAGGTGTCGACACCCACATCCAGCGCGCCGGTGGCCACGCCGTTGCGCTTGGCGCAGTCGGCCAGGGTGAGCTCGCCCACGAACTGGCCGTTCACGAAGCACCGCAGCGGCCGCTTGGAGTCGAGCTTGACGTCGTCGTCGCGTCCCGTCTCGACCACCAGGCCGCCCTGGGAGGCGGGCGGCGCGACCTTCGGCGCCGGCTCGCGGCCGACCAGGGCGAAGGCGATGGCGAGGCCCGCGCCCAGGGCGAGCACGCCGCCGCCGCCGAGCAGAACGCGGCGATCCTTCAGGAGGGGGGTCTGGGATCCGGCCATCGCCACTGGCTACGATGCGGCCACCGTGGATTCAAGCTCAGAACAGGCTGGCCGTGCTCGCGCCGGAGCCGCCGGTCAGGCGCTGCAGGGCGGCGGTGTAGTTGGAGATCTGGTTGGTCAGGTAGGCCGGCACCGTGCCGCTGGGATTGGTCGTCGGGGGCGTCTTGGACTTGGGCATCGCCGCGACCTTCATGTCGTTGTAGGCGTTGACCACCACCGAGATCGCCGATTGCAGCGCCGAGGCCGCGGCGGCGATCGAGTCCTTGGAGTTCAGGTTCAGGCTGTTGTCGAGGTTGAGGCCATAGACCTTGCCCTTGCCGTCGGCGGACACCACCTGGCCGTCCGAATTGACGGTGGTGTTGCGCACCACGCCCGGCGTCAGGCCAAGCGCGCTCAGGGCGTCGTGGCCCCCGGGGCCCTCGACCAGCTCCACGGTGCTGCTGTCGGAGAAGGGCGAGATGTTCAGCTTGCGCTCGCCGCTGATGGTGCTCTTGGTGACGTTGACCTGGAAGCCGGCCGCCCGCTGGATCTTGGTGGCCAGGGTGTCGAGGGTGTCGCTGGCGTCGATGGTCACCTTGATCGCCGTGCCGCCCTCGTAGGACTTCACATAGAAGCTGTCGCCGGGACGCACCGAGCTGTTGTCGATCAGCCGGACCGACTGCTTGGCGTTCATGACGCCCTGAGGCAGGCCGAGCTGGTCCAGGATGCTGGCGCCGCCGGGCGCCACCGCGACGCTGGTGGGAATGTCCTGGCCGTCGTTGGCGGTGAAGCGACGGGCGAAGCCCACCGACCCGTCGGTGGTGCTGACGCTGACCAGGAAGCCGTCCTTCTTGCCCACGGCCGCCAGACCGGGCAGGTCGGCGCCGGCCGAGCCGGTCAGGTAGACGTTGTTTCCGGACACCGCCATGCCGGTGACCTTGTCGTTCCCGCTGCCGCCATAGTAGGCGATCGTGTCGCTCGGACCGGCGGCAAGACCGGTGGACATGGCGGCCACGAAGCCGTCCTCGCCGCCCGCCGGGTTCGCCGTCACCGCGCCGCCGCTGAGGGCGCCGTTGAAGGTCGAGCCGGCCACCACAACCTGGCCGCCGGCGGTGACGCCGATGCCGGCGATATTGCCGCCCTGCAGGTCGCCGAGGTCGCGCTGGGCGGTCTGGATCGGCGCGCCCGTCCCCGAGGCGTCGAAGCCGCGCACCACGGCGTGGCCCTGCTCGATCCCGGCGACATAGACGTTGGTCCCGTCCACCACGAGGCTGGAGGCGATGTCGTTGCCGCTGGTTCCGTACTGGTTGGTGAACTTGACCACCGGGGCGCCCTTGGACGAGGTCGCGATCCCCATCAGGTAGGCGTCCGTGCCGCCGGACGAGCCCGTGCTTCCGGGCATGGACGAGGCGGTCTGTCCCGCCACGTAGACGGTTCCGTCATTGCCGAAGGCGACGGCGTTGGCCTGGTCGGCGGCGGTGGCGCCGCGGCGCTGGGTCCAGACCTCCTGGCCGTTGGCGTCATAGAGGCTGACGAAGCTGTCGCTGGTCGTCGCGCTGGCCATGGATTCGCCGGCGCTCAGGGAGCCGGTGACGGATCCCGCGATCGCCACCTGGCCGCTGGACGAGACCGACAAGGCCAGGCCGCTCGCGCTGACCCCGGCGCCCAGGTCGCGGGAATAGACCAGGTTTCCGGCCGAATCGAATTTCTGCAGGGCGACGTCCTGAGACCCCTTGATGGTCTGGCCATCGGTCGTCCCGTCGATATCGGCCAGGACATAGACCGACCCGTCCGGCCCCACGGCCGTGGCGTGGGTCGCGCCGACCTTGGACGCCAGGGTGTTGGCGAACAGGCGTCCGTCGGTGGAATAGGCCCCGCCGTCCGGCGGGGGCGTGGTCCCGTTTGTCTGGAACTTCACCAGCTGGCTGACCTGGTCGCCGGCCAGGGCGGCCGCGGCGGCCTTCTTCTGGGTGGCGGTCAGATAGGTGGCGTTGGGGTTGGCGCTGAGGTCCGGCGGCGTCCCGGCCGTCTGGGTCAGATAGACGGCGTCGTTGGTCGAGGCCGCCGAGAAGGTGACCTGCTCGGCGACGCTGGTGGTGAATTGCAGAGCCCAACTGTCCTGGGCCGCCGGCAGGGTCACCGAGGAATTGCCCACCTTGACCACCTGGGCCTGGCCCGGGATGCGGTCGGTGGCGACGCGGGTGAACACCCCCGCCGACTGGAGCTGCGAGTTGATGTAGCTGACCACGTTCGACATCGAGCGGGTCGTCGTCCCCATCTGCGACAGGTCGATCGGCACGTCGACGGTGGTCGTGCCCTTCTTGACCGAGATGTTGAACTGGACGGCGCCCTGGAAGGCGTCCACCGCATCGGTGGAGCTGCCGGTATGCAGCACCTTGGTGGTGTAGACGGTGGGCTGGTTCGGCACGGCGGCGCCGGTGGCGGTGGTGTTCACCGCGCCCTGGGTGATGCGGATGTTGTCCAGGTTCAGGCCGTTCACATAGCTGGTGACCTGGGTCATCCCGGCCTGGAACGCCTTTTGGTACTGGGCGAGCTGGTAGCTGCTGACGGTCTTGCCGCTGGCCTGGTCAGCGAGGCCGTAGAGGGTGTTGAGACCCTGGTAGAGCGAGAACAGGCTGCGGTAGTCCTCGCTGGCGCCCGGCATGTCGAGCTGGGCCGCGTTCTGGTTGATGAACGGCAGGCCCGAAAGGGCGTGCTGGACCAGCGCCGATTCGCGCGGCGCGTTCGAGGACGAGGACCAGGGCGGCGTCGGGGCGTACTGCTTGGCGCCCGAAGAGGTGGTCGCACCCGTCCCGCCGCTGGAGCCGCCGCCGCCAGCGTTCGCCGCCACCTGCGAGACCTTCGCCTGGTAGTAGCTGGTCAGGATACTGGGGTCGAAACTGACGACCACGGCCAAACCCGGAAACGGAGCGGATCGCCCCACGGCGACCTTCGCCCGCCAGCCCCTCACAAGTCGTTAAGACGCGCCGTTAACGGCGCCCCCGCGGACGCCTTTCGAGCGACCGGAAAGACATTGAATTTCAGGCCTGTAGCACGGCGGAAACGACGCCAGCCGATGCCCGCCGGACGCCCGGACCGAGCCGCGTCAAAGGCCCGCGGCCGCGCCTGCGAATCGGGACCGAAAAGCCCGCCGCCCCGGGGGCGATCCGCCCCCGGTCAACCCGCTAGCGGAACAGCGACAGGACCACCTGCGGCGCCTGGTTGGCGATCGACAGGGACTGGGCGCCCAGTTGCTGCTGGACCTGCAGAGCCTGCAGCCGCGCGCTGTCCTTGGCCATGTCCGCGTCCACCAGGTTGCCGACCCCGGTGGTCAGCACGTCCGACAGCTTGCTGACGAAGGTGATGTGGGCGTCGATCTGCTTGGACTCGGCGCCGAGATCGCCCAGCGCCTGGTTGACGTTGGCGAGCGACGTGTCCAGCGCCGCCAGGGCGTTGGTGGCCATGGTCACGGTGCCGATCGTCGAGGTCGAGGCCAGGGTGATGATCGGGCCGCTGAAGGACATGTCCTTCACCGACAGGGTGATGAAGGCGTTGCCCTGGGCGTTGGCCAGGAACTGGATGTTGTTGGCCAGCGAACCGTTGAGCAGGTTCGCGCCGTCGAAGCTGGCCGAGTTCACCACCTGGGCGATCTGTCGCAGGGTCGCCTGGTAGTCGGAATTGAGCGCCTGGCGGGACGTCGTCGACAGCGACGGGTCCATGGCGCTGACCACCTTCTCGCGCAACTGCACCAGAAGGTCGGAGATCGATCCGCCGGCGGTGGAGGTGACGTCCGAGATCGAGGCGGCCCGGTTGAGGCTGCTCTTGACCGACGCCAGCGAGCCGATATCGGCCCTTTGCCCCTGGGCGATGGCCCAGACCGAGGCGTTGTCCTTGGCGCTGGAGATCGAGAGACCTGTCGAGATCTCGTTCTGGATGCCCGTCAGGGTGCTGTTGGTCTTGTTGAGATTTTCGAGCGCCGTCAGGGCGGCGGTATTGGTGTTCACGCTGAGCGACATGGTGGATAGCCCCCGGACGTCCGCCGACAGGGCGATTCTCCCCCGGCCGCTTCAGGCTAGGTGGCAGATCGTGTGCGTATGGTTAACGAGACCACAACGACGAACGCCGCCGTCGCGGGGCGACGTCGGTGGAAAGGGCCGGCGCGGGACGATCGCGCCTGCTATGGGGCCGCGGAGCTAGCCGCGGGCGTTGACCACGGCGCCGGGCTCGTAGCCGGACGCGTCCTTCAGACGCAGGACTTCTTCGCGTGGGACCTGCTGGACGACGTGGCCGGTGCGGATGTCGATCGTCTTGTAGACGTAGGATCCGGCGGCCTTGTCTTCCTCGATGACGAGTCGCAGGTCGGGCGCTTCGTTGACGGGAACGATCCCGCCCACTCTGGTCCCGGCGTCCGCAGTCGGCGTCCGCGCGGCCGCGGGACCGGTCGGGTCCGGCGTCGGGCTGGGAGATGCCACTGGGGTGCTCATCTGAACAGTGAACCGGCCTTTCGGACCGGTCGCCTCCTCTCGAAAAAGACCGCGGGCGGCCAGGATTGCGCCTGGCCGCCGCGGCCGAGGGACGGGCGAACCCGCCCCTCAGTTTACGATTAGCGGAACAGTCCCAGCAGGGACGACGACGCGGAGTTCGCGATCGACAGGGCCTGGATGCCAAGCTGCTGCTTGGTCTGCAGGGCCTGCAACTGAGCGCTTTCCTTCGCGAGGTCGGCGTCCACCAGGTTGCCGACGCCGGCCGTGATGGTGTCCTGCAGCTTGCCCACGAAGGTGAGCTGCGAAGCCACCGACTTCGACGCCGTACCCAGCTTGGCCAGGGCCGCGCTGACGTTGTTGATCGAGGTCTGGACGGTCGCGATCATGTTGCTGGCTTGGGTCACCGTACCGATGGTGCCCGTGGCCGTGATCGTGACGTTGGCGCCGCCGACGGACAGATCCTGGGCCACCACGGTCAGCACGGAGCTGCCGGCGGAGTTGGCCAGAGCGGCGACGTTGGTCGCGCCGTTCTTGATCAGGTTGATGCCGTTGAACGAGGCGTTGTTGACCACCTGGGTGATCTGGTTGCGCAGCGAGATGAAGTCGGTGTTCAGCGCGTTCCGGCTCGCCGTGTCCAGCGAGGTGTCGGAGGCGGAGAGCGCCTTTTGCTGCATCTGGGTCAGCAGGTCGGAGATCTGGCTGCCCGCGGCCAGGGCCACGTCGGTGACCGAAGACGCGCGGTTCAGCGAGTCCTTCACGGCGTCCAGCGAGGAGGCGGTAGCGCGTTGGTTCTGGGCGATGGCCCAGATGGCGCCGTCGTCCTTGGCCGAACCCACCTTCAGACCCGTCGAAATGCGGCCCTGAACCTGAGCGAGTTGGCTGGTGGTGGCGTTGAGGTTTTGCAGGGCGACAAGCGCGCCCACGTTCGTATTGACGCTCGTAGACATAGCGTTGAGTTCCTATTCAAGGTGTCCGACCGCCATTCTGGAAGTCGGGGGCCTTTTGCCCGGGGAACTCAGAAGCAATCGCCGGGCCAATCGCAGGGGCGGACCCGGCAATTTTATCACCTTGATTTTATTGAATTATACCTTTGTTAGGCATGCCCGAAGCGGCAATTCCTGCCGGCCCCGCGGGGCGCCCGGCAAAAGCTGCCGGGTGATTTGTGCTCGTCAAGGCCAAAGACCGGCCAAGACAAAGGCCCCCCGAAGGAGGCCCGCGGATCAGCCCGAAACGGGCCGAAAAAGAGGCCCGTCGGGCGGGGGCCAGCCCCGCCCGACGGTCGCGACTACCTGAACAGCGACAGCACGGACTGCGGCGCCTGGTTCGCGATCGACAGAGCCTGGACGCCGAGCTGCTGCTTGGTCTGCAGAGCCTGGAGCTTGGCGCTTTCCTTGGCGAGGTCAGCGTCGACCAGATTCCCAACGCCGGCCGTGATGTTGTCCTGAAGCTTGCCCACGAAGGTCAAGGTGGAACCCACGGATTTGGACGCCGTACCCAGCTTGGCCAGGGCGGCGCTGACGTTGTTGATCGAGGTTTGAACCGTGGCGATCATGAGACCGGCCTGGGTCACCGTACCGATGGTGCCCGTGGCGGCCACGGTCACGTTGGCGCCCCCCACCGACAGGTCCTGGGCCACCACCGTCAGCACGGCCGTGCCGGTGGTGTTGGCCAGAGCGGCGACGTTGGCGGCGCCATTCTTGAGCAGGTTGATCCCGTTGAAGGAGGCGTTGTTCACGACCGAGTTGATCTGGTTCCGCAGCGAAATGAAGTCAGTGTTCAGCGCATTCCGGCTCGCCGTATCCAGCGAGGTGTCGGAAGCCGCCAGAGCCTTTTGTTGCATCTGGGTCAGCAGATCGGAGATCTGGCTGCCCGCCGCGAGCGCCACGTCCGTGACCGAAGAGGCACGGTTCAGCGAGTCCTTGACGGCGTCGAGCGACGAGGCGGCGGCGCGCTGGTTCTGGGCGATGGCCCAGGTGGCGCCGTCGTCTTTCGCCGAGGCCACCTTCAGGCCCGTGCTGATGACATTCTGCGTGGTCTGCAACTGGCTGGTGGTCGCGTTGAGGTTTTGCAGGGCGATGAGAGCGCCCACGTTGGTGTTAATCGAAACCATTCGACTGTCCTTCCATTCTGGTCGGGGAACATGCGGCTTTTGCCGCCGGGCGTTCTTGCCCGGATTGGACAGCGCAAGGGACGGGCCACGGCGCGGCGGCGCGGCCCATCGTTAACCATATGAAATGTCGGAGGTTTCTCAGCGGCCGGCGAAGGCTGGAACGCAATCCGCCCTGCCGGTTCTACCGCCGGGAAGGAATTGCCCGGAAGAACGCGCCGCGGGCCCTGCTCGGCTCGGGCCCGGACAGTGCGTCCGGACCGACCCGTCGCGGACTACTTGAAGCGGTAGGTGATGCGGCCCTTGCTGAGGTCGTAGGGGGTCATTTCCACCAGGACCTTGTCGCCCGCCAGGACACGGATGCGGTTCTTGCGCATCTTGCCGGCGGTGTGGGCGATGATCTCGTGATTGTTCTCAAGCATCACGCGGAACGTCGCGTTGGGCAGGAGCTCGCTCACCGTGCCCGGGAATTCCAAAAGTTCTTCTTTCGCCATGCGGCCTCTCGAATGCGACAACGCCAAAGCGACACGGCCCGCCGATTGAATCGCGCGGGCCGTGGGCCTTGGCGACCCACTATACCCTATTTGGCCGTGCAAGGTCGATGCGCTTGACGTCCTGTGCCCGCAGCGTCGCGCGGGCGCCGCAGTCGTGCTGCATTTGCCGGCCACGAGTTCTGCTATGGTCGGTCCCGAGGGACCGGATTCTCGAGGTCATCCATGCCGGCATCCGCCGTTCGTAGCAGGTTCTGGGCCCGACGCCGGGCGGGTGCGCTTTGGCTTGTCGCCCTGACGCCAGGCGCGGCTATGGTCGGCGTTGGCCGCCCCTCCCCGGCCCTGGCGGACACCCCGCCGGCCGCCGCGCCGGGAATGGCCTGCGACACCGTCCTCAGTCCGCCGATCCTGCAGAAGTGGACGGAGCTGGGCGGCCAGAACGGCCTCGGCTGCCCGACCGCCCGCGAAAGCACCAGCGTCAAGACCCAGGCCGGCTCCGTGGGCCACGAGGCCGACTTCGCGGCCAACGGCGGTTCGGGCATCTTCTGGCACGCCTCCGGCCCCTACGCCGGCCAGACCTACGCCGTGCGCGGCTGCAACTATCGCCTCTATGTGCAGTACGGCGGTCCCCGCGGCTGGCTGGGCCTGCCCATCGGCGAGCCGCAGAACAATCCCGACGGCCAGACCCAGGCCTTCGAGGGCGGGGTGATCTCGTTCCAGCGCGCCGACCGGAGCTGCAGCGCCGAGCGGGGCGCGCCGCCGCCCCCGCCCGTCGGCTTGCACGACGTCGCCCTGGACCAGGCCCCCAAGGTCCCGCTGGGCCTCTATTTCGACAGCGCCAGCGGCGATCACCTGACCACCTCCACCGGCCTGCCGCCGCAGCTCGCCGACTTCTACCAGACCGTCCGCCAGGAGGCGTCCGTCTATGGCGAGCACCCGCCGGGCGCGGTGACGCTGAAGCTGTTCTTCAAGGAAAGCGTCGGCGACTACGCCACCGTCGCCACGCCGGAGGGCGAACGCGACGTGCAGGCGGCCGGATACGAGTTCGCCGGCAGCCAGGGCTTCATCTTCCCGACCCCGCAGCCGGGCATGGTGGCGCTGAAGCTCTACTTCAACGCCGACAAGCACGACTACTTCCTGGCCGCCTCGCCGGAAAGCGAGACCGAGGCCGAGGGCGCGGGCTATGTCTTCGTGCGGATCGAGGGCTACGCCCCGGCGCCGTGAGGGGCTTCAGCCGCCCACGGTGCGGGCCGGCTCGGGGAACCGTTCGCGGATCCTGGCGGCGAGATCGTCGCGCACGGCGCGGTAGGCGTCCAGCACGGTCTCGCGCGAGCCGGTCACCAGAGTCGGATCGTGGGTCGGCCAGTACTCGATGTCGACGGCGCGGCCGCGGGCCAGCTCGACCGCCCGGTGCTGGGCCTCGGGCGTCAGGGAGACGACCACGTCGAAGCTGTCGTCCTCCAGCTCGTCGAACGACTTGGGCCGATGCTCCTTCAGGTCGACGCCCAGCTCGTCCATCACCGCCACCACGAAGGGATCGGGCTCCGGGCCCTCGTCGGCCCTGAGGCCGCAGCTGTCGACGAACACCCGGTCGCCGAGCAGCAGCTTCATCAGCCCCTCGGCCATCGGCGAGCGGACGCGGTTGTGGTTGCATGCGAACAGGACCGCCCCTGGAAGGCCGGCTCTCGGCGCCCCTGACATCGGTTCAGCCCCGCCAGTGCAGGGCGCAGATCAGGGTGAACAGCCGGCGGGCGGTGTCGAGGTCGGTGTCGACCTTGCCGGCCAGGCGCGACTGCAGCAGCGTCGAACCCTCGTTGTGCAGGCCGCGCCGGCCCATGTCCAAGGCCTCGATCTTCTGAGGCGTGGCGTTGCGGATCGCCTGGTAATAGCTCTCGCAGATCATGTGGTAGTCGCGGATCACGCCCCGCAGCGGCGACAGCGAGAGGATGTGCCGGCGCTGGTAGTTCGGCCCGGTGATGTCGAGCGCCAGGCGGTTCTCGATCAGGGAGATGCGAAGGTCGTAGGGCCCGCCGTCGGCGCCCTCCGGGGCGAAGTGGTTCTCTTCCAGAAGGTCGAAGATGGCGATCTGGCGTTCCTGCTCCTGGTCGCGCGAGGCGGCGCCGAGGGAATCCTCGTCCAGCTCGACGCTCTGCAGGCGGTGATCGCTCATGGCCCTTCCTTAGCGAGTTCGAGGAAAAGGGCGAAGGGGGTCGCCTCTCAGTTCCTGCGGATCGCCGCCGAACGCGCGTGCGCGGGCAGGCCTTCGATCTCGGCCAGGGCGACGGTGGCGCCGGCCAGGGCCTCGAAGGCGGCCGCGTCGCACTTCACGATCGAGGTGCGCTTGATGAAGTCGTAGAGCGACAGGCCGGACGAGAATCGCGCCGCCCGACTGGTGGGCAGGACGTGGTTGGATCCGGCCACGTAGTCGCCGATGGCCTCGGGCGCGTAGCGGCCGAGGAAGATCGCCCCGGCATGCCTGACCCGGTCGGCCAGGGCCTCGGGATCGTCCACGGCGAACTCCACGTGTTCCGGCGCGATGCGGTCGACGAGGCCGGGCGACTGGGCCAGGGGGGCGATGACCACCGCGCCGTGGTCGCGCCAGGAGGCGGCGGCGTCCTCGCCGGTGGCCAGGGTCTTCAGCTGGCGTTCCACCGCGCCGCAGACGGCCTCGGCGAAGGCGGCGTCGTCGGTGATCAGGATCGACTGGGCGTCGGGGTCGTGCTCGGCCTGGCTCAAGAGGTCGGCGGCGATCCAGTCGGGGTCGTTGCGGCCATCGGCCACCACCACGATCTCGGACGGGCCGGCCAGGGCGTCGATGCCCACCACCCCGTAGAGCCGGCGCTTGGCGGCGGTGACATAGGCGTTGCCGGGGCCGACGATCTTGTCCACCGGACGGATCGGTCCGGCGCCGTGGGCCAGGGCCGCCACCGCCTGGGCGCCGCCGACGCGCCAGATCTCGGTGACGCCGGCCTCGCGCGCGGCGGCCATCACCGCCGGCTGCAGGCGGCCGGGCGGGGTGACCATGGCGATGCGGTCGACGCCGGCCACCTTGGCCGGGATGACGTTCATCAGCACCGTCGAGGGATAGGCCGCCCGCCCCCCGGGCACATAGACGCCCACCGACTCCAGCGGCGTCCAGCGCCAGCCGAGCTGCACGCCCGCCGCGTCGGTGAACCACTGGTCGGCCGGGCGCTGGCGCTCGTGATAGCTGCGGATGCGGCCGGCCGCGAAGGCGATGGCCGCGCGCACGTCCTCGGGGCAGGCGTCGGCGCCGGCGCCGATCTCGTCCCGCGTGAGGCCGAGGGTGGCCTCGGTCAGCTCGACCTTGTCGAACTGGGCGCTGTAGCGCACCAGCGCCGCCACGCCTTCGGTGCGGACGGCCTCGATGACCTGGGCCACGGCGGCGTCCACGTCCGGCGGCGAGCCGCGCCGTTCGTTCAGGAACGCGTCGAAGGCGGTGTCGAACCCCGGGTCGCTGGCAAGGAAACGTCGCATGGCGCGCTAGATGGCGACGAACGGCCCGGAAGCAAAGCGGAAAAACGCCGGCGCGGACGCCCCTAAGGCCCGGCGTGCGGCCGCCTGCCGGATCACGAGGGGCAAACCTTGCCTCGCCGCGGTCGTTCCGCCCGGTTTGGCCCCCCTGTTTTCTCCGTAGATAACGGTGAACGGTTCATCTTGGATTGGAAGATTCTTTCGCTGAGGGTTGGGCGGGAGGCCGGCAGCGAACAAATAGGCAACATTCGCACGCGTGTCGAGCGCGGCTGGGCGCGGCGACACGCACGGCTCGCTCGCGGATGTCCTGGCCGCACTGTCGAGCATCCCGTGCAGCGGATCGACGAGCACTTGCCCTGGAATTGGCGCTGCGAAATCGCGCCAGCACAGACGGTCTGATGCATCGCGGGGAAAGTTTGGTCGTCGGCTCGGGTCTTACGTCGTGTGCCGACCCGTGCCGGACGTCGCTTCGACGATGCTGATATGGACATAAACTAGCTCGTTTCAAGAATTGCCCATTGCCGGCGACCGAAGGACTCTGCCTGCCAAAGAAGAGGCAGGCACGGTGACGCCCAGCGATCCGGCAAGAACTATCGACCACCTTCAACAGGATCAGATCGGCGTCCTGCTGCGAGCGGAGGTGTCCGCGCACAACACAGGGGCGGCGGTCGCGATCATCCGGGAAGGCGATTGCCAGTTCGCGCGCGGCTACGGACTGGCGAACATCGAGTGGGACTTGCCGGTCTCTCCCGACACGATCTTCGCGCTTGGGTCCATCAGCAAACCCCTGACAGCGCTGGCGATCATGACGTTGATCGAAGACGGACGGTTGGCTCTTGCGACCCCGATAGGGGAGGTGTTGCCACCGCTTCAGAATGCAGTCGCGCCAGTCACGGTGGCGCATCTGCTGACCCACACGTCGGGCGTTCGGAGCTTCAACGGGACGCTGGACTTTATCGTCCGCCTCGGACGGCAACACATCTCGGCCAAGGAGCTACTCGCGCATGTCGTCCAGCGGCCGTGCGACTTCGTGCCCGGAACTAAATGGCGGTATTCGAACAGTGGCTACGCCCTGCTCGCGTATCTGATTGAGGCGGCGTCGGGACTGAGCTTCGCCAACTACATGCAGGAGCGGCTGTTTGGACCGCTGGGGATGACGCGGTCTTCGTCATTGCACGACAACGCGATCCTGACTCGACGCGCCTATGACTATCAGTCAGGCCCGCATGGAACCGAACGGGCGCGCTTCGTGAGTTCGAGCTGGTTTCGGGGCTCCGGATCGCTGGTCTCCACGGTCGAGGACCTGGCTCGTCTCGAGGCCGCACTCGTCGAAGGCCGCGTTGTCTCCCCTGCATCGTTCGCCCGCATGCTGGAGCCCGTGCGGCTGGAGGATGGAACCACCTACCCCTACGGCCTCGGCTGGGGCGTCACACAGTACCTCGGGCGACCGGTACATCACCATGCCGGCTCGCTTGGAGGATATTGTGGCGAGTATTGCCGACTTCCATCCGACCGGCTGGCGATCATCGTGCTGGCCAACCACAGGGACTTTCCATTTCACCGCGTAACGTGCCGGCTCGTGCGGATCGCGCTCGGCGTCGCCCCGCCGAACGAGCCCAATGTGCTCGGAGCCACCGATGTTGACCTTCGCGAGATCGCCGGCGATTTCGTTTCGGGCGATGGCGACGAGCTCAGTGTCGACCCGGAGAACGGGAGGTTCCGGTGCCGGGGCTCAAACGTCGGGCTATTCGCCCTCAGTGGTGACGGCGACCTGCATGAGATCGGTGATCCCGAAGTCGTTCTTCGTCTGGACCGTGAGCACTCGGCCCGCGTCAGCGCCCTGACGCTCGAAACGCCGATGTTTGCTGACCGGCGGTTCGTTCGCGTTGACGACGCCCAGTAGTCCGCTCCCCACCCTTCTCTGATATTGGCGACGTCCGCTTATGGGACCGAGGGGCCAAGGTCAGGTTCCGGGCAAGACGGCAATGACCGCTTACGACCCATTGCAGATGCCGACCTCCCAATGTGAAATCGGCGGATGACGGTCACCATCTACATGCCCCTGGCCGAGGAAGGCACCGACGTTTGGCGTCCGGTCGAGGCTGAGTTGCTTGCTGATGGCCGTTACCGGGTGATCGGCGAAGAACCGGCTGACGAGACCTGGAAACGTCCGCGAGGATCAATAGCCAGTTGCGCCGGCGTGGCCTTCGGCGACGGAGCCGAGCGGCTGGTTGTGGTGGGCTAGGTCCGCAAGCCACTCTTCTCGGGCATCGGGAATGTCCGAGTGTGGCAGGTCCGGCTTCCCGTGATAGCCTATCCAAATGATGGGATCGTCACTCTTAATAAGGGGCCGCTGGTCTGAGTACCGCGACTATCTTATTTCTGAAACTAGAGCGCTTGCGCCTGGCACAAGGTGGCTCTACGTGCGCTCATTTGCAACGCCATGGCTTGGAGTGCTTTTTGTCGGCTGTATGCACTGCGTTATTTTAGACTCTATTTTCAATATAGGCGCGCTTGGCCGAGCCGCTGTTCTCGTACCTTTTTCCCTCGTTGGATTTTCGGGCATGATCTACTCTTCCTGGATCATCTTTTACTATGGAATTCGGGTTGACATTCAGCGGATGAAGGAAGCGCGCGCCAAGGGCAGCCACCCACCCTTGTCCGACATTGGCGACTTCCGCTACGGGTCATATCGGCTGCAACCGTGGGGCCCGCCTGATGACATCCGACTTCGTCGGCCAGCGTTTCTGGGGTCGGGCCTCGGGCTTGAGTTACTCCGACCTGGTTCTCACCGACTGCGAGTTTAATAGCTGCGTCGTTGCGCGTGACGCAGGGAGCCCACAAAGCCGCTTCGAGCGGATTGAGGTCGTGGGCGCGGCCCAACTGAATTGCTCAGTCACTGGCGCAGTGCTGCGCGATGTCCGCCTGCACGACCTCAAGCGACTGGGCGACGCTCCTCTGTTCCTATGGGGGTGCCTCTTCGAGCGCGTCATCCTGTCCGGGCGGATAAGCGCGATCAAGATCAATAGGAACGCGGCGCTCCCAAATGCTCCACCTGAGCGGCAGCGCGAACACGATGCTGCCGTCGAGCAATTCTATCGCGCTTCAGACTGGGCCTTGGACATCTCGAAAGCCGAGTTTGCCGGTGGCGTCACCTTTGAAGCTGTTCCGGGCGACAAAGTCCGGCGCGATCCAGAACGCCAAGTGATTGTCCGCCGCGCGAGCCTCAACGGAGACGAGTGGCGGAACATCGACTTCGACAGAACGGCGATCGACATAGGCCTAAGCTGGTTTGAGGGCAGTTCTCCCTTCGACAGCGTCGTTCTCGCGTCACGTTCAGATCGGAAGTGGGCGAAGCGCGATCTCGCCGTCTTCCGTCGACTCTGTGACGCCGGGATCGCATCAGCCTAGGTCCGCTACCCACCCTTCTCGGACAATCGAGAGGTCCGCTTGGGGGCAGGAGGCGCAACGTCCGATTTCGGACGCGAGGCCACGCGCAACCAAGCACCCGCTCGATGCGCACCTCTACGCCCAGCGCCACCTCGTCGAGTGCTGCTTCTCAAGGCTCAAGCAGTTCCGGCGCGTCGCCACCCGCTTCGAGAAGACCGCCAG
>Ga0265327_10000291_pt1 | contig 98460 bp, 58 predicted proteins | sample 41621metaG_FD_202089 | JGI IMG/M metagenome (GOLD analysis project Ga0265327, IMG submission 202089) | Rhizosphere microbial communities from Carex aquatilis grown in University of Washington, Seatle, WA, United States - 4-16-21 metaG | ecosystem: Host-associated > Plants > Roots > Rhizosphere...
ATGGGACGCTCACCAACGCCGGCACCGTCATCGTCCAAGGCAGCGGAGCACTCCGTGCCTACAACGGTGGCGGCGCCATCACCAACTTGGCGGGCGGGCTCTTCGACCTGCGTTCGGATGCTCCGCTGGCGGGCCACTACTACTTCAACGATGACATCCTTCTTACCCCGTTCACCAATGCCGGCACCCTGCGCAAGAGCGCGGAGGCCGCAACCGACTTCAGCTACGCCCTGACCAATACCGGCACCGTGGACGTCCAGACCGGCACGATCAGCTTTGATGTCGCGCTGTCTAATACTGGAACACTTAGTATCGGATCCGGAGCGGGAATCACGGTCGCCGGGCAGGTCTACTCGGCGCCATCCTTCACGAACTCGCCTCAAGGCCAATCGGTAAGCACAGGTTCCAACGCGACCTTTAGCGTAGTCGCAATTGGCTTTCCTGTTCCGAGCTATCAATGGCAGCGGCGCGCCTTAGGGGCCGTTGAATTCTCCAATCTCAGTGACGACGGCATCTATTCCGGCACTATCACCCCGACGCTCGTTGTGAGCAGTGTGACGCAGTTGATGAACGGTGGCCAATTTCGTTGCATCGCGAGCAACGGATTCGTCCCTTCCGCCGTTTCCGACCCGGCGACGCTGCTGGTAAACTCGGCTTTTAGTTCCTGGGCCGCGTCCTATTTCACGGCCGGCGAGCTTGCCGACGCCAGCCGCAGCGGCCCCACCGCGGTTTATGGCTCCGACGGATTGCCAAACCTGGTCAAATACGCCTTGGGTCTTGACCCAAAACAGAACGTCACTGCAGCCCTGCCATCTTTGACCACGACGGCGACTGATTGGGTCTACACCTATACCCGACCAAGTAACATAACTGACGTCACCTATGTAGTTGAGATGTCCACCGACTTGTCGAATTGGACCGCGGAAGGCGTCACCCATACCAAGCAGTCAACAGCCAATGGTATTGATACGTGGACTACCACGTATCCGCTATCTTCGGCTAGCACCATCTTCTTCCGACTAAGGGTGACACTACCGTAGTCCCCTCGCAACGATGTGCCCATTCCGATGGAAGCACTCAGTTCTCTATTAGTAAGGAGAGCGTCAGTGTTTTCGGAATGGCGGACATGGCGTGTACCAAATCGCAGGTATTGCTAAGTCGGACGATAGATATGTGAATCTCGGCCTATCCTTCCGGCAAAGTCCCGACCTGATTTTCAGCAGCATATTGTCGAATCCTAGCAGCAGGATACACCGCGGTTTGCATTCGTGCGCCTGCGGCCATGCAACCCCCACGCCTTTGACGGTGAACGCGTGGGCTTTGGACCTTACGACTTGGCGTCGCCTGGCGCCGCTTCGCTCTTCGGGCGATTCACGGGCGCTTCGGCCGTTGCTTTGACACTCGCGGTAAGGCTAGCAATGATCTCCTCGTTCGTGGGAGCGGTGCGCAAGCCTGGGCAATGGACGGGGTTCGCGAGCATCGCTTTCCAGCGAGCTTCCTCTTGTTCGAGGGTCAGGGAAGTTTTCATGGGGAATGTTACAATAGTCGATCCTGAATAAATCGCAACATATTGCGCTAGAATGTATTATAATTCTTAAACAGATGTTCATTTTCCCGAAAACCTTCCATTCAAGTCCGTAAATCTGCGAAAACTGATGAAGCCAAAAGACGTGGTCCACCAAGTGCAGCGGGAATTGTTTCGGGTCGAGTTGGAGCACCTCGTGGATGGGGGGCATCCGCTGGTGAAACTGGGGCGGCAAATGGACTGGGCGGTTTTCGCCGAGCGGTTGGGCCCGACGTATGCGGCAGCGAACGGGGCGCCCGGGGTGCGCACGCGTTTGCTGGTGGCGTTGCACTATCTCAAATATCAGCACGACCTCAGCGACGAGGCGGTGGTGCAGCAGTGGGTCGAGAATCCCTACTGGCAGCACTTCAGTGGCGAACAGTTTTTCCAACACGAAATGCCGATTGATCCTTCGAGCATGACGCGGTGGCGGCATCGCCTCGGTGAGGCCGGCGCGGAAGCGATGCTCAAGGAGACGATCCGGACCGGACTGCGCATGAAGGTGATCACGCCCACGCAGCTCAAGCGGGTGAACGTCGATACCACGGTGCAGACCAAAGCGGTACGCTACCCGACCGATGCCCGACTCTACAACCGGGCGCGGGAGCGCCTGGTCAAGGTGGCCCGGGAGTGCGGGCTCCAGATCAAGCAGAGCTACGAACGAGTCGGTCCACGACTACTGATGCAGCAAAGTCGCTACGCCCACGCCCGGCAGATGAAGCGGGCGCGGGCCTGCACCAGGAAACTGCGCACCAACCTGGGCCGGGTCATCCGCGAGATCACTCGGCAGTGCGCTGAACCCACGGGATTGCTCCAACAACTTTTAACCACCGCGCAGCGCATCCACGCGCAGCAGCCCACCGACAAAAACAAAGTCTACAGCGTGCATGAACCCGAGGTCTGCTGCATTGCCAAGGGCAAGGCCGGGAAAAAATACGAGTTTGGCAACAAGGCGAGTGTCGCGACGACCAGCCGGGGCGGGTGGTTGCTCGGCGCGTTGAGCCAGCCGGACAATCCTTACGATGGGCACACCCTCGATGAGCAACTCGCGCAAGTGCGGCGGCTCGTGGGCGAGAACAGCCACCGAGTGCCGGAAGCGCACGTCGACATGGGCTATCGCGGCCACAATCACTGCGGCCCTGAGACGGTGCATGTCGACAAGCGCCGCCGGGGCTCAACCCCGAAGCCACTCTGGCGTTGGATGAAACGCCGGGCCGCAGTCGAACCCACCATCGGCCACCTCAAGAGCGAACACCGCCTCGAACGCAACCGCCTCAAAGGCTCGATCGGTGACGCCATCAACGCCATCCTCAGCGCCGCCGCCATGAACTTCCAGAAGCTCCAGGGCTTCTTTTGGCACTTTTGCCTCCGCCTGTTCGCCTGGCTCTTCGCACCTCTCCCGAGCGCCTCACTCGCGCTCGCCGCGTAAACAGGCTTTTTCAGGACCGACTAAATTAATCACCCAGCCGCTAAAACACCCTTCGCCAATAGTGTGAACCCCGACGGGCGTGTGACAGCCAGTACAACGAAAGTGCCGTAACGTGGCGGCTAGTCTAACAGGCAAAACCAATCTAACAAAAGATGGGTAACGTTCGGTTCGGGAAACAAAATAGGTTGCGAATATTTTGCGGAAAACGTGATCGTTGGGCGAAAAGGCCAAACAAAATACCTGCCCGAATAAATTGTATGATTGTGGCGCTGATCGCTTCCGTGCCTTCAGCACCGAAACAAACTACCAATCTAGCGGAAAAACAAAGTTCCTGGATGCGTCCTTGAGATTTAAAGCCGAGCGCAGATGTAGTCGGTCAGGGGGTTAGAAATTGGCTAGGGTAGACGCCTTAGTAGGCAGTTTCTCAGCTAGGCTATTTCGCAAAGATTTTTGATCTCCTAGGCCACATTCAATCCTAAAACGATGCGCTAGAGGCGAATAAGAATCTCTGAAAAACGCCAAACTCCCGTTGAAGAGTGCTCTCCTAAAAACTAAAATCAAGGAGCCATGCACCTGCTCCAACAATCACCCTTCCTGCACGAACCTTTATTTGATCCCGAAAGATTTATTGCCCGGTATTACGTGCTCCAGACTTTGGCCTGCATTCCACCCTTATGGGACGAGCCTGCCAAAAATGGCTCTTACGAAATTACTGTGGGCGATAAACTGCGTGACTCTTGCAGTTGCTGTTCAGGCTTCGCCAATGGTTTGGCATTTTGTTATAAAACTTATGCGCGAGCACTTGGGATTGGAGCCAGTGAGTTCCTGCTGACTGTTGAGCATGAAGCGTTCTTGTTTTTACTAGGCCAGGTTGAGCTAGTTTATCGCGCAGCCGGCAGTTACGACCACGCTATGCGACTTTCGGTAGCGCGCGAAAGATTAACTGAATTCAAACGACTGCCCGCCTCCGAATGCATCGACTACCTCGAGACCAATTTACCGAGATCAGAATTCGAAGATCTTGCGTATCACCATGGATGCGCGTTGCCGTATGGGTATCTTCGAGAAATTGCATTGCGGATACAGAAATGCGGCAAGGGCGATTACGGTCTGGTGATGTTCGTCCTCGACTATAGAGCCGAGTGGGCACTTCCGGTCTATCTGAGAAGGCCGTCATTACCCGGGGTATCTCGCTGCGGAGATAATGCGTTTATTGCGGCACTTTACACAAACTTGGGAAGACCATCTGTAAGACAAATCGAGTTTTCTACTTGGTCGGGAAAACCGAACAGTAACTTCGAGACGTTCTTTTCTCCAGGGCAGATTCATCCAGATTACCGAGCCCTACAGGAAGCTGCTCGGTGCGGTGGTTCCGAGCGGATTTGGGCGAGAGCCTCTTTGGCATATAAAGAAGATTACCAGTGGTACGATTATTGCCGTGAAGATTGGTGCGCCAGTCGGGACGAGGTTGTCATCAAATTGATATTGGCTCGTCCGGCTGACGATAGCGCGAATAAGAAGATTGAGCGCCGTTTCTGTGAGGAACTGGCGTTGGAGGCTGAGCACTGGTTAGATAACCAAGATCGGATGTCACCTACGTATGCTCGGTTGGTTGAAGGGATTCAACCCCGTCTTCTCGCAGCCGATTTTGCGAAAATGAGGTTTCGAACTTCGCACAGTGTAGTGTTGAAGCATGTCGTTAAGGCATGGCTGACTGCCAACGCCTGCAACAGTTCGCATTCCCTCCGCAGTGACTCCCAACAGGCCGTCCTTAACGCGGCACAGCTTCCATGAGTGCAGCATCCCCCATGGACTCTCTTGCGGATCAACTGAGGTTGCCTTTTCCGGCCGATGCTAGGGCCGCTTACTTATTGCGGCAACACTGCCGCGCCGAGGGAATCTCTTTCGAAGACACCCTGACTAAATACGGTTTAGCATACAGCACATATCAGCGACTAGCGCAGATCCACGAGATCTTCGGTGAATTGATGCCTCTTATGATTCCGGATGACTATCACCCGAGGCTTGAACACTTCAGGACGATCCAAAGCTACGCGCCCCCTGTTCTGGCAATACTCGCGTTGATCAGTTCTATCGATCCGGCGACCAAAAGGGTTTCGGCCAAAACACTAAGGGCTGAACTGAAGAGACAGCTGCAAGAGGGCCTCCTTCAAATACGAACTCGTAAGCCACAGCCAGTGGCAAAGGCGAGGGTCGTCCGTCAAACGAGACAGCTCATAAGGGTGCTTGCACAGTGGGATGGTGCGCACCCGTTTCTTGAAGCATGCCGTTCATTTGTTGTAACCCACGAGACACTTCGAAAAGCACCCATAAAGATCGAGCAACGGATTTCGGAGTAACGATAAATCTAAAACCCGAAAAACTATGAACTCACATCACAAACACGGTAGGCCACGCAATCGACAGAAGTCCGACGAGATCAGGAAGAAGATATCTACACTCGATCGCTTGATACAGTCGCAATTGCTCACGCGGATTTCGGGGCGTGACGTAATCCGACTCTTTAGAATGAGAGCAATTGATGGTTCATTCGTGACGGCATATGTCGAGGGGCCCACTTATAATCTCAAACTGATTCCATCTAAAACTGGGAAAGCTATTCGGCTCGGATCAGTGCTGAAACTGCGCGGCCTTCTTGCCTACTATAACCCGAAGTTGCCCAAGAAAGTCCTGCTCGCTCTGTCGGTGGATTAGGTGGTCAACACGGCGGATTCCTTAACGGAATGAAATTAGCTAATGATATCAAAGTTGCCGGGCAAGATGGGCGTCCCGCCCTTCCGGTAATTCTCGCGCTGGTTTCCACGAGCGCAGGCTATAGATTCAGCGTGAAGGGCGCGCGAGCCGCTTCACTGTTTCAGTGATCATAATTTTCATTATGGATCTAATCGGCGCCGTCGTATCGCGTCCTGAAATATAATGAGCGATTCCGAGCCGAAGGGCACCCCGTCATCGCCTCGCTTTGCGGACAATCTCGGGCTTCGCTAAGGCAGGGAGCGGGGATTTCGGGTCAACTAAAAGGCGGGGCATGTGCTCTCGTTTACGAGCTAAAGAGAGGCAATCAGTTCTTCAGGCAGATGTTCGCTCGTCACTTGGTGAATGTGATGCCTGCACCCCGACGTAGTAACAACTGGCGGATTTCGGCGGTGGATGCGGGAGCCAGTAGCCATCTTGAGTCCCCTGGCTTGCTATATGTGGAAACGGCTATGCTGCCTTAAGCATCAACTCGAGTTCAGCGTCGGTTGTCTCGGGCACCATGGCCCAAAAAGCATCGGCTTCCTCGGGAAGGACATTCTCCTGGTAATGCTCCTTGATGGTGCCCAAGTCGCAGTGACCCAATTGCTCAGCAGTCCTGGTTTCGCCGTGAATACTCGCATGGTAACTGGCGTAAGAATGCCGCAAGCAGTTCCGCGGATATATCAGAACACCCGCCTCCTGCCGCAGCGCTGCAAACAGCTTATCCCAATCCCCGGGCCTTATCTTACCATGCCGCATGTCCAGAGGGACGAGCTCAAGCCATTTGACCGCGTTGGCGGAAAGTTTGACCACTCGACGGTGCCTAGTTTTGGCCACATCAGCCGCCAGATTGATCAAAGGTCGACGGCCAGTAAGCCTTATGTGATGCCATTTCAGGCGCGTCGATTCTTTGGCTCGAACACCGCCCAATAGGTTGCAGACAAGGCTCGCCAGCATTCGATGGTACCGCGGATTTGTCGCCGCCACCCTAAGCAGCTTAAGGCAATCCCAGGGGGTAAGTATTCCGATGAAAATGCTATCCTTGGGAGGCATGTTGACTTCGGGCCAAGGATTTACTTTCGCAAATTTCATCGGCTTCACCGCCCAATTCCAAATGGTGTTGAGATCCTTCACATAGTGCCGCTTGGAGTTGTTTTTGACGGCTTGGTTGTCCAGCCAAGTCTGACACTGGTCAGCATTCACGGCGTGGAAGAGTGCGTGGCCAAAAGTCTTGGCAAAGCGTTTGAGGGTGGTGCGCATCCCCCTGGTGTAGTCGCTGGCACCTTGACGATCTTGTTCGCTCAACGTCTTTGCTGCCGGTCCGGTTTTTGAGCGATCGCGAAGCCTGACAGCCTTTCCTGTTTTGAGGGCAAGCCAGTGCTCAAAAACTGAGGTTACGGTCTTTTGGTCTTTGGCCTCGGGGCAATGCTCTGTGAAATAAGCGAGTCCGCGCACTAGCTCCGGCCAGGGATTCTTGCCCAGCTTTCTTACTCGTTCTGTAAATTCCCGAAACTCGGTGGTCGCCGGTCGACCTGCTGCTACCCAAAACTCAGCCAGGTCGGAAAACGTAGATGCAGGACAATCGCCCAGAGCTTTAATGGCCACCATGGCCGCCGAATATTGTTGGGGGGTTAGTTCAGCTGAAGCTTCGCCGTGACGCTTGAGGCGATCCTCAAACTTGGCGACTTCATCGATAATCCAGCGCCGGGCATCGGCGTCTTTTGTGAATCGCTTCGCTACCGGTGCCGACCCGGTGATTTTCCGCCCGATCCTGGCTAGGTAAAACTTCCCCTTTCCTGACCTGGTTGGGTAAGGATTGAAGTGGACGTTAGAGTCCGGAGGAAGTGTCGCGCCCGCCATACTCATATTAAATCATACTTTCGCTCTTCTTAAGAAAAAATCGGCGAGAGAACCGTCGGTCTGTTTGGCGCGGCCAAATATGTAATGGACGAGTAATGGAACTCGTTTCCGCTCTGGGGCTTTCGGTGTTAGGTCATGCAGGGCGTCCCGAAAGGGGCGCCCTTCATGTTTACCGGGTCGGCGATGACACATAACGCGGTTGACGGCGGTCGGAACGTCACCGAAGTTGCGCGTGCTCGTAGGGGTGTCCTTCGCGAAGGACTGAGATTGCGGCTCGCTCGGCCGCTCGACCCTCTGAACCTGAAACGGATCATACCGGCGAAGGAAACAAGCAAGGTGGCGCAGGTGCGTCGCCCGGGTTTCACTCCGGCATCCCGCTTTGGGTTGGGCACCAACTCTCATGCAAAACCGGAACCGCCTCCTCTCCCTCAGCCTCGCGCTGGCCGCAGTCGCCACCGCCCGCGCCCAGACGCCGCCTGCCGACGGCCGGGCCGACGACAAGCTCACGCTGGCGCCTTTCGAGGTGCAGGGCGTCCCGCCCGACCAGTCGGTCAACCCGCTCACCCGCGAGACCAGTTCCGTCATGGGCGACCTGCGCGGTCCGCTCGACACGCCCCGGGCGGTCAGCAGCATCACCGCCGGCCTCGTCAACGAGCGCGCCGTCCACGGCCTGCGCGACATCCTCGAATACAGCCCCGGCGCCTACGCTCCCTCGAGCTACGGCGAGCTGACCATGCCCTATATCCGCGGCGACGTGGCCGAGGCCTACGTCAACGGCCAGCGCCGCACCAACAACGAATACGGCTTCCTGCCGTCCTTCAACGGCGTCGAGGCCGTCGACGTCGTGCGCGGTGCCGGCTCGGCCGTCTTCGGCGCCGGCTACCTCACCGGCGGCTACGTCAACTACCAGACCAAGCAGCCGCAGTTCTCCGGAGCCCAGACGACCCTCACGGCCCGGCTGGGCACCTGGACGGCAGGCGGCCTTTCGTTCCTCAACGGCAGCGTGCAGGTCGACTCGACCGCGCCGGTCTGGGACAAACTGGCCTGGCGCATCAGCTACGAGGGCAAGGGCGGCGACACCTTCTACTCGAAGAACGGGGACAAGGACGACCGCGAGGACATCTTCGCCGCGCTGGCCTGGCGGCCACATGCGGGTCTCAAGGTCGACTTCAACGCCCAGTGGATGTGGCAGGACACCAACGAGACCCTCGGCGTGAACCGCGTGAACCAGGACCTGATCGACCACGACATCTATTACACCGGGCTTTCCGCCGACGGTGCCTACAACCCCGGGCCGATCCCGGCCACGACCGCGGTCAAGCTGCCGTGGGACGCCACGCTGCTTTCGAAGGGCGACTACGCGCAGGCCCACGTCGCCAACGCGCAGCTCATCGTCACCGACGAGGTCTCGCCCGCGCTCACGCTCATCAACCGCACCTTCTTCGAGTGGGTGAACCGCAAGCGCGTCTACCAGAGCGCCTACAACGAATTTGTCGAGCAGCACACCTTCGAGAACCGCACGGAGGCGCACCTCGAGCTGCCGTCCGCCGTCCTGCCGCAGTCCATCATCGCCGGCGCGGCCGTGCGCCTGCAGGCCGTCCGCGCGTTCGAAAACTACACGAACGAATACCTCTACAACTTCGACATCACGAACCCGTCGCGTGTCTTCGACCAGGCCGCGCAGTTTCCGAATTCGTTCTTTGCGGGCTACCCCGGGCCTTCCGGCCTGCTGTTCTTCGGCCCGCTCGACCCGGATGTCCCGACTCCCGAGACCGGCGACTCACGCGTATGGAATCCCGGCATCTTCGTGCAGGATGACGTCAAGCTCACGGAAAAGCTCCACCTCCTCGCCGGCCTGCGCGGTGACGGCTTCTACGCCCGCGCGGTCGATCCGCTGCCGCCTCCCGGCGTCACGACCCAGGCGCGCGCCACTGCGCAGGCCGACGAGGCCTCGGGCAACGCCAGCCTGCTCTTCCGCGCGACCCGCACGACCAGCTATTACCTCACGTGGCAGAGCACCGCATCGCTCCACGGCAACCTCGGCGGCGGCGGCATCAGCCTCCAGCCCGACGGCAGCATCGACCCGAACGACCTGCGCAACCGCAGCGAGCTGCTCGAGGCCGGTGCCAAATACAGCCTGCTCGACAACCAGCTCTACGCCGGGGCCGCGCTCTTCACCCAGCGCCGTTCCCGCACCGGGCTCGGCGACGTGCACCAGGACATCCAGGTGCGCGGACTCGAGCTCGAGACCGTCTACCAGCCCGACACGCATTTCAGCGCGACCTTCAACGCCACTTTCCAGGACGGAAAATACCTGCACGCCGCGCCCTTCCAACTTGGCGGACGCGACATCTATGCCTCCTACCTCGCGGGCCGCGGTCCGAGCGGCCTCGGCACCGGCGACGCGAGCTACAGCCCGTGGGACAACCAGGTGCCGGTCGGCGACTGGCCGCTCGTCGGTTTCTCGAAGGTGATGCTCAACGGCAGCGTGCGCTACCGCTGGGCGAGCGGGTTCGGCGTGGGGCTCGACGGCCAGTGGTCCAGCCGCCAGCGCGGCAACCTCGACGACCAATGGCACATCCCGGGGCAATACACGCTCAATGCCTCGCTCTCCTGGACGCGCGGCCCGTGGACGCTGAACCTCGACATCCTCAACCTGACCGACCAGCGCAACTGGATCCACAACGGCGACGCCTACACCTCCAGCATCCTCGTCCTACCCGAGCTCCCGCTCCGGGCGGAAGGCTATGTGAAGTTCCGGTTCTGAAGCATTCCGCTAGACCCAGGAATGATAGAGCAGGAGGGGTGGACCCGGGCCTCCGGACCGGGTTTCTGCTGGGCCCGCTCGAAGCAACCCGTCCGGAGGCCGCGTGCCACCCGCGGGAAGTCGGCCAAAGAAGTGAGGTCTTGAGGCAGGCCTGTTGCGGTAACCTGCCGAAAAGACGGCAGATTAGAACTTGCCTGGTTTGATGCGCAGTGATTTTTCGTTGCCCGGGCCGTCTGATTGTCAAAAGCGTTGCGCACCGTTTTGCTTGCCGTCTACGACCCACTCTGGGCCGGGGCATGTAGTCGTTTGATCCAAGGTGTAGCTGGCTTTTGTCTTGTCGCCGCGGTTTCAACCACCGTGGCTGCCTTGGAAGCGTCGGAGGCGAACCAGCCGGAGCTAATTTTGCTGGAGCCCGACCTTCCCGATGGGGACGGGTTTGATCTCATCAGAAAGCTTGGCCAAAACGGAAAACCGTCGCCACGGGTTTTGATCCTTTCCAACCGGTCGGATCCCTTCGCGCTCTATCACTACAATCAGGCAAATGTATACGGGCTTGTTGCGAAGACGGTCGATTTCACCCAATCATTGCCAACCGCACTCAGACAAGCCGCGGAAGGGCAGAAACTTTATCCGCAATCAATGCGCGATACCCTGCGTGCGTTTAGATCGGCCCCAGGCGCATTTTTTAAGATCTTGTCGAGGCGCGAGCTTGAACTTTTGCCGCGACTTGGCGCCGGCCACACGAACGCGCAAATTGCCGGCGCCTTTGGGTTCGACGAATGCACCGCGAAATTTCACCGAAATCGGATTCTGAAGAAACTCGACCTTCGCACGTCGCCCGAGCTGGTGCAGTGGGCCATTCGAAATGGTTTCGTGGAAATAGGCGCCAGCCGGGCGCAGCTTCATTGTGCCACCGGGCTCCCCGAAAACTGGGGTCAATGACTATTTTCTCTCCCTAGGGAGAGAAAGGGCAGGTCGGCATGCGGGCCGCTAAAAGCCACCTTGGGGTCGGCTGTGGCCCCGGCCTCACGCTTGCACGCGCAAGCCAGATCATGGTCGGTCGTATTTCCACAAAAACTCCGCTTCACTATGAATAAGAATCACGTTGTTGGTATGGCTGCAGCTCTCGTCGGAGGGCTTCTTATTGTCTCCTTGTGGTGGGTTCGTCCGGCGGATCCTGCCCGACTCCCCTCCCGGGCAACCAAGACGGCTGGTCCGTTGCTGAGGACGGACTCGTCATCTGCGGCGACCATGGCGGGTGGAGATAAGATGGGGGCTGCTCCGATCAGGCAGCTGCCGGCGACCGGGAAAAGCCTCGCTGCCCTTGCGTCCCCGAAGAAACAGACGGATGGGCAAGTCATCCGCCGGGATGCGGAGGGACATGAAACGAGTGAGGACGTCACTGATCGCCGTATTTTGCTCAAGCGCAATGAACGGGTTATCGTCCAGCTCACCCATGCCCAGATTTCCGGTAATACCCCGGTCGTGCTGCGGGCGGACAATGGCGGGTTGATCGAGGATCGGGCCAAGAGCCCGGAAGTGACGATAGACCCAACCGGAGAGGGGGCGACCTTTGCATTCCAGGCGGGTGGCGACCGGGGGCTCTACACGGTCAGCGTCGCCCAAGAGGGGCGCGATGTGCAGATCATCGAATTCTGGGTGGGAGACGAATCCCCCCGGGGCGCGGCGGGCCCTGAGCGGCATTTCACGGCGGTCAAACAGAGCTGACCCCACTACACGCCATGAAGTTCTATGCCATCGTCGCGTTGGTTTTTATCACCTTGCTCCGGCCAGGCAGTGTGCAGGCGCAATTTATCCTGTCCTGCGGCAACGACGGCCAGCGGGTAACGCAGGATTCACAGGCTGAGGTCGGTGATCCGATCAACCCCTACCAGGGCAATCTGACGCGACAGATCACGGACATCAGCACATTCGGGGCGGCCCCCATCCGCTTCACCCGCTCCTATTGCAGCCGCACCCTGAACTTCAACACGCCCTATTGGGATTTCGGCAGCAGTGACACCTGGCAGCACAACTGGAATTACGAGATGCGCCAGTTGACGACGAAGACTTTCGGCTTTTTCGACATCAAGGTCCGCTACCCTGACGGGCGGGAATATAATTTTGCCGCGGCCGACGCCACGGGAAACCAGCTGGTGCCGACCGCGGATTGCGGCGACCGGCTGTATCGCTGGAGCGGCAGCACGGTTGGCTATACGATGGTGACGCCGACCGGATGGGAGTATCATTTTCAGCGAATTGGTTCGCCCAAGTTCCAGATGCTCGAGGTGCACGACGGTCAGGGCGCGGTGTGGACGATCAGTCATGACGGTGATGCGAAAATTACCCGCATCGAGAACGCCTACGGCCGCTTTATCGAGTTTGGGCGCACAATGATCAATGGCGTATCATGCCTTACGAGCATCACCACGGATGATGGGCGCGAGGTCGATTACAACTACACGGTGTGGACACCCACTGGCCAACCGGTGCTGACCAGTGTCACTTACCCGGGTAGTGAGCAGGCGCTTTATACCTGGGTCGGGTCGGATTCGCCCACCACCGGCCGCGCCTTGCTCGCCACCGCCAGCGATCCCACGGACCCGAGCTTCGGAGCCACGCTGAAATTCAGTTACAACTACAATGCGATCTTTGACTACGGTTCTGGTCCCTATCTCGTCACGGGCACGGTCCTTTCGCAGCAAAACCTGACAACCAGTGAGACCGTGATCGCCCTGCCGCTCGGGAGCGGCCCCGACGCCCAGATTATTCAAGGGAGTGGAGCACAGATCAAACGAACTTTCACCAACGGCCAGCTCAGCGCCCTGCAAGACGCCCAAGGCCGCCTGACCCAATATACCCGCACCGCCAGCGGCTTCGGCTACATTGCCAGTAAGACGGCATCGAATGGTGGCATCACGAGCTATGGACGCGATTACGCCGGTCGGATTCTTTCGCTGACCAACCCGGTGGGCGGGGTCAGTCAGAATACCTACAATAGCGCCGGGTTTCTGGTTTCCTACACGGATGAGCTGAGCCATGCCACCTCGATCACGCGCGACAGCGGGAATCTGCCGCTCCGGATCGACTACCCCGACGGGTCTTATGAAACCAACACTTACAATGCCACGGGCCAGGTGCTGACCCATCGGGCGCGCAATGGCGGGGTTTCCACCTATGTTTACTACGGCTCAGGTGAGACCGGAGGGTTGCCCGGTGACCTCAAGTCCTCCACCGACGCCTTGGGTGGAGTGACTGTTTTCACCTACGGTAACGCCGGCCTGCCGGTGAGCGTGAGAGATCCGCTGGGGCACGCTACCACCTTCACCTACAACTGGCGCGGCCAGCCCCTGACGGTGATCTACGCCGACGGCAGTTCGGTCAGTTATCAATATGACAACTTTGGCAATCGTATCCAAGTCACCGACGAGCTGGGACACTCCACCCTGTATGCCTACAACGAATACCAGCACGTCATCAGTGTGACCGATGCGCTCGGTCGCACGATCCACTATGAATATGGTCTGGCGCCCGGCAGCACGACCACCGGCTATGCCAGCACAATTGCCCGCGTCATCTATCCCTCGGGCAAAAAAATTGAGCGCACCTATGACAACAGCGCCAAGATCATCAGTGAGACGGTTGCGCCGGGAACCGGAAGCGCCGCCACCCGGAGCTGGACCTACAATACCGCCGGTGATGTGGCTTCGGTCACGGATGCCCTCGGGCACGCCACCACCTTCGGCTATGACTTGAAGCACCGCCTGCTCAGCAGCACGGATCCGCTGGGGCACGCCACGAGCCAGACCTACGACGCCACAGGCAATGTGCGAACCATCACCCGGGCCGACGCCGGGGTGACGACCAACACGTTTGACAGCATGAGCCGCATGCTGAACTCGACTGACCCCAAGGGTCAGGTCACGCAATATGCCTACGATGCCGGCGGTCGCCTCGTGTCGCTCACCGATGCCAAGTCCCAGGCCCATGGCTTTGCCTACGACCTGCTGGACCGGCGCACCCGTCTCACCTATCCGGGCGGCAGCCACGAGGACTGGGCCTTTGACGCGGCGGGCAACCTCACCAGCTATACTACCCGGGCGGGGCAGGTGCGGCTGACGGGATATGATCTGCGCAATCGCGAGATCACCAGCGACTGGAGCGATGCCACGCCTGACACCAAGCGCACCTATGATGCGGCGGGCCGCTTGCTGACGCTGGCCACGGGCACGCTGAGTAGCGGCGCCCTGACGGCGACGCAGACGAGTCTCGCTTACGCCTACGACAACGCCAATCAGCTCTCCTCCGAGACCTATATGCTCTCGCCGCTTGCCCCTGCGCTGACTGCCAAGAGCATCGCCTACAGCTACGATGCCGACGGCAATCTGGCGGAGCTCGTCTATCCCGATGGCACCAGCGTGGCTTACGATTACACGGCCCGCGGCCAGCTCGCGGACATTGCGCTCAATGGCGCCGCTCCGCTGGCCAGCTACGCCTATGACCTGGCGGGCCGCCGCACCGGGCTGGGCTTGGAGAACGGCACGACCGCCATCTACACCTATGACAATGCCAGCCGGCTGCTGGAGATTGATCACTACGCCGGCACCACGGCCTTGGCGGCTTTTGCTTACAGCTACAACGCGGTGAACAACCGCACGGCGATGGCCAGCGCCCAGCCGGGGCTCGCGCCGGCGGCCGACAGCTATGTCTATGATGCCGTCGACCAGTTGACCGGCGTGGGCTACGGCTCCGGCCGCACGGTGGGCTACGCCTATGATGCCGTCGGCAACCGCTCGGGTGTCACGGATACGGTTTCCGGCGCCAGCACCTACACCGCCAACACACTCAACCAATACACTGCGGTCATCGACGGCAGCGGCACGCGCAGCCCGACCTATGATGGCAACGGCAACCTGATCGCGCAGGGCTCCTGGACCTACACCTACGACGCGCAGAACCGCCTGACGTCCGCCGCCGGCGCCACGCAGCGGCTCGACACGGTTTACGATGCGTGCAACCGCGCCGTCTTCCGTGCGGCCTACACGCGCGCCGGCCCCGGCGCGGGTTGGGCGCTCGCCGACAGCTATGCGCAGGTCTACGACGGCTGGAAGCTTATCGCCGAATATACCCCGGCCGACACCGTGCAGGCCCGCTACGTTTACGGCCCGGGCGCCGACGAGTTGCTGGTCAGGACCGATGCGGGCGGCAGCGTCTACTATCACCGCGATGCGCTCGGCAGCGCGCGCGTGCTGACGGGCGCCACGGGCGCGGCCTTGGAAACCTACACCTACGACGCCTTCGGCCAGGCCAGCGTGTTCGATCCGTCGGGCACGGCCTTGACCGGCACCGCCTATGGCAACCGCTTTCTCTTCACTGGCCGCGAGTGGCTCGCGGGTATCCAGCTCTACGACTACCGGAACCGGATGTATTCGCAGGAATTCGGGCGGTTCCTCCAAAGCGATCCGCTGCGTTTCGGGGCGAAGGATATCAACTTGTATCGGTATGCGGGCAATAGTCCGATCATCCTTGTCGATCCGAGTGGGTTAGTTATATGGAAAGACTTCATTGGCTCGGCCCTTAGCCTTGGTGCTAACACAGTGACGATGGTCGGAGGTGGTTTACTCGCTGAAACAGGAGTTGGCGCTGTTGCTGCCGTTTACGGCGCTTACGGCGCAGGGGCTAGTATCGGGAATATGATCAATGCTTGGAATGATAAGCCCCAAGGGCCATCGGGCCCGGCTCAAGCAGTCTTAAATGTTGTAGCGCGCGACTCTTCCGCCGCAAACACAACTGGAAAAGTGTTGGATCTGGCCGTTCCTCTGGTGACAGGCAATATAGGCGGGTTTGGCAAGTTCGCTGTAGTCACAGAAGATGCGGCAAAAGCCGCTACTGTAACTCAGGCATTGACGACTGGTGCGGTCAATGCAGACAAACTAGCTCCTGTTCTAAGCGTGGCTCAATACGCTGATGCAGGCGTTCAGCTTATTGATTCATATGAAACGGTAAATAAAAGCATGGAGTCGCCTGAACAGGAAAATAAGAACTTGGAGTCCTTTGAAGAGGAAGATGAGGGTGAGGATGGCAGAACTTATTCGGAGTGTCCAAAATGAGAAAACAAATAACCACTCCTGCTAGAACATCACAAGGGTTTTTCATGGCGGCCTTAGTGTTCACTATTGTAGTTACGATAAACCTCGCGACTGGAGCTGTCGTGTCTTCTGGCAGCGTGTTCAAGACATACGAGATTGATCGCCTGAAGTATATAAAATGGTATATGCTGCCGGTTGCCTTGATTGTGATCGGCTTAATTTTTAGAGCCGTTGAAAAACGGAAAATCAAAAAACAGGACAAGGCCGAGTAATCGATCCGACCGAGTTAGGTTAGGCTTGCCCTGAATTGACGGACAGGGGGCGACGGGGTGGGTTGATTGATGTAATCGAACGGTGCCTGCGCTCGCACACAAAATGCGGCCAGAAATTTCTCAGGCACTCCGCACCTCGTGCCGATATTTTGTGTGACGCCTTCGGGCGCCGCCAGGTCTGCGAACGGAACGCGGGGTCTGCCGACCCTGTCTCCACGGCGGATCGGCCGAAGCAAGCCGGACGGGATGCCACTCCCGCCCGGCTTCTTCATTGGCGGGGCGCTCCGTCGCGAATCGTCTGGCAAGCGGCCGTCGCGCTTGGCAGGGATAGGGCGCCGCACGGGTCGCACCGGCCCGCGTTGGCTGCATCCCCATGAGACCACGCCCCCCGCTCCTGTTCACCTTGGTTGGATTGCTCGCGCTGACCGCCTGTATGCCGAGAAAGGCCGCAGTGGCCGACAAAGACGCGACGCCCACGATCACCGAGAAAGTGGCGAAACTAAAGGCCCTGCCGGGCTTTCTCCCGCTCTATTGGGACGACCGCACCGGCAAGATGTGGCTCGAGATCGCGCGGTTCGACAGCGACCTGCTCTACGTTGATTCCCTGCCGGCCGGTCTCGGCTCGAACGACATCGGCCTCGACCGGGGCCAGCTCGGTCGCGAGCGCGTCGTGCGCTTCGTCCGCAACGGTCCGAAGATCCTCCTCGTCGAGCAGAACCTCGCCTTCCGCGCCGAGCAGGGCAGCGCGGCGGAGAAACGCGCGGTGAAGGACTCCTTCGCGCAGTCGGTCGTCGCCGGCTTTGACGTCGCCGCCGAGCAGGACGGCCGGGTGCTCGTCGATGCCACGGCGTTTTTCCTGCGCGACGCCCACAACGTTGCCGCCACGCTCAAGGAGACCAAGCAGGGTTCCTTCTCCCTCGATGCCGGCCGGAGCTCCTTCAACCTGGCGAACACGAAAAATTTTCCGCGCAACACCGAGGTCGAGGTCATCCTCACCTTCGCGGGCAGCGAGCCCGGCGACTGGGTGAAGGACATCGCGCCTGACCCGACCTCGCTCACGGTCCGCACGCGCCACTCGTTGATCCAACTGCCCGGCCCGGGCTATACGCCGCGCGTCTTCGATCCGCGTGCGGGCTATTTCTGGACGGGCTACGCCGACTATTCGACCCCGCTGGGCGAGCCACTCGTGCACGAGTTCATCACCCGGCATCGCCTGCAGAAAAAAGATCCGACCGCGGCGCGCAGCGAAGCGGTCGAGCCGCTCGTTTATTATCTCGATCCCGCCACGCCCGAGCCGGTGCGCAGCGCCCTGCTCGACGGCGCGCGCTGGTGGAACGAGGCCTTCGAGGCCGCAGGCTTCATCAACGCCTTCCGCGTCGAGATGCTGCCGGAGGACGCCGACCCGATGGACGTCCGCTACAACGTCATCCAATGGGTGCACCGCTACACGCGCGGCTGGTCCTACGGCAGCGCGGTGACCGATCCGCGCACCGGCGAGATCATCAAGGGGCACGTTACGCTCGGCTCGCTGCGCGTCCGTCAGGACTACCTCATCGCCGAGGGTCTCCTCGCGCCCTACGAGACGGGCAAGCCGGCCTCGCCGGAGATGCAGAAGATGGCGCTCGCGCGCCTCCGCCAGCTCGCCGCCCACGAGGTTGGCCACACGCTCGGGTTGGCACACAACTACATTTCCAGCACGGCGGACCGCGCCTCGGTCATGGATTATCCGCATCCTCTTGTGAAGCTCGGCGCCGACGGCGTGCCGGATCTCAGTGACGCCTATGCGACCGGCATCGGCACCTGGGACAAGGTCGCCATCGACTACGGCTACCGCGAGCTGCCCAAGGGCGCCGACGAGACGGCGGCACTGACCGGCATCCTCGACGCGGCGCGCGCCCGCGGTCTTATTTTCCTGACGGACAAGGATGCTCGGCCGCTCGGCAGCCCGCATCCGCAGGTCCACCTCTGGGACAACGGCGTCAACGCGGTCGACGAGCTGCAGCGCCTCCTGCCCATCCGCGCCGCCGCGCTTGCCCGTTTCGGCGAGAACGTCATCCAGCCCGGCCGCCCGCTCGCGACCATCGAGGAGGCGCTTGTGCCGATCTACCTGTTGCACCGCTACCAGTTGGAGGCCGCGGCGAAATCCGTCGGTGGCACGGCCTACACCTACGCCCTTCGTGGCGACGGTCAGGTGCCGCTCACGCCGGTCGCGCCCGCGGAACAGCGGCGCGCGCTCGACGCGTTGTTGGGCGCGCTTTCGCCCGAAGTTCTCCAGCTGCCGGAGTCGCTCTTGAGGGTGATTCCGCCTCGGCCCGAGGGTTTTCCCCGTCATCGTGAGTTGTTCGCCAATCACACGGCCGAGGCCTTCGACGCGCTCGCCCCGGCCGAGGCCGCGGCGAACCTGACCTTTGCCGCGCTGTTCGAGCCGGGCCGCGCCGCCCGGCTCGTCGAGCAACACGCGCGCGATGCACAGCAGCCCGGCTTGGAGGAAGTCGTGGGCGCGACCATTGCTGCGACCTGGGGGAAACCCGCGGCCGCGGACCTGGGCGGCGAGGTGCAGCGCACGGTCGACTACGTGATGCTGGCCCGGCTCATCGCCCTCGCGGCCAACCCCGAGGCCACGCCGCAGGTGCGGGCGATCGCGCATTTCAAGCTGACCGAGCTTCACGACCGGCTGGCGAGTGCGCCCGGGAGCGCCTCGTCCGCCTATGGCGCTCGGCTGATCTCGCAGTTCTTCGACAACCCGAAGGACTTCATCCCGCCGAAGGTCCCGACCCCGCCGCCCGGCCAGCCGATCGGCACGACGCTGGGCTGCGATTTCTGAGCGGGGCGGGTGGAGGCGGGACTATCAGTCCCGTGTTGGGCGTCCGATCTCCTGATCGGCTGCGGCCCGTCGGGAGACGGGCCCTCCATCAATCAGCGAGACTGATAGTTCCGCCTCCAATCGCCTTGCCTTCGACGGCAACCAAATAAATTTTTCGCGTCGGACTTTCCGGGTTGCGGCGGCTGGTCGAAACCATGGCATCGGGCCTTTCCCTGATGTCATTGCCCAACCCCGACCACGTCCTCCGCCTCGCGCAGGAGCTGAACCTCAAAGTCCACCAGGTCGCCGCCACGGCCCAGCTGCTCGCCGAGGGCGCGACCGTGCCGTTCATCTCCCGCTACCGCAAGGAGGTCACCGGCATGCTCGACGAGGTGCAGGTTGCCGCCATCCGCGACCGCCTCGAGCAGATGAAGGCCATCGACGACCGCCGGGCCGCCATCGTCGCCTCGCTCAAGGAGCGCAACCTGCTCAGCCCTGCGCTCGAGAAGGCCGTCATGAGCGCCGAGACGCTGACCGCGCTCGAGGACATCTACGCGCCGTTCCGTCCGAAGAAGCGCACGCGCGCGACGATCGCCAAGGAGAAGGGCCTCGAGCCGCTCGCGAACCTGCTGTTCGCCCAGGACGCCGCCACCGATCCGGTCGCCGCGGCGCAGGCGCACGTCGGCTTCGCCTACACGCCCGAGGACGGCAAGAACCAGCCCGCGACCGTCGCCACCGTCGAGGAGGCGCTCGCCGGCGCCAGAGACATCATTGCCGAGCGCGTCAGCGAGGACAAGGACGCCCGCGCCAAGCTGCGCGCGGTCTACAAGGCCAGCGCCGTCATCTCCTCCCGCGTCCTCACGGGCAAGGAGGCCGAGGCCGCCAAGTTCAAGGACTACTTCGAGTGGAGCGAGCCGCTCGCCAAGGCCCCGAGCCACCGCGTGCTCGCCATGCGTCGTGGCGAGCAGGAGACGATGCTCATGATGCGCGTCACGCTGCCGGACGAGCTCGCCGGCCTCGCCGAGGTCGAGCCGCTCTTTGTCAGACGGGTAGGGGCCGTTGCCCTCAACGGCCCTCAGGCTGCGTCCAATGCAGGGCGGTTGGGGGCAACCGCCCCTACCGTTGCGAATGCGTGTGCGGAACAGGTGCGCCTGGCCGTCGCCGATTCGGTGAAGCGCCTGCTCAGCCCCGCGATGGAGACCGAGATGCGACTGGAGTCGAAGAAACGCGCCGACGCCGACGCCATCAAGGTCTTCGCCGACAACCTCCGCGAGCTGCTCTTCGCCGCGCCGCTCGGCCAGAAGGCCGTCATGGCGATCGACCCGGGTTTCCGCACCGGCTGCAAGGTCGTCATGCTCGACCGGCAGGGGAAACTGCTGCACAACGACGTCGTCTATCCCGACCGCCACGAGGCCGAGGCGAAGGAGAAGCTCGAGGGCTTCGTGAAGTTCTTCAAGGTCGAGGCCATCGCCATCGGCAACGGCACGGGCGGCCGCGAGACCGAGGCCTTCGTCCGCGCGCTCGGGCTGCCGCCGTCCATTCCCGTCATGATGGTGAACGAGTCCGGCGCCTCGATTTACTCGGCGAGCGACGTGGCGCGCGAGGAGTTTCCCGACCACGACCTCACCGTCCGCGGCGCCGTCTCGATTGGCCGCCGACTCATGGATCCGCTCGCCGAGCTGGTGAAGCTCGACGCGAAGTCCATCGGCGTCGGCCAGTATCAGCACGACGTCGACCAGACCGCGCTCAAGCGCTCGCTCGACGACACCGTCGTCAGCACCGTCAACGGCGTCGGCGTCGAGGTGAACACGGCGTCAAAGCAGCTGCTCAGCTACGTCTCCGGCCTCAACGAGGGCATCGCGGCCAGCATCATCGCCCGCCGCAACGAGCAGGGGCCGTTCAAGTCGCGCGCCGAATTGCTTGAGGTGCCGCGCCTCGGACCGAAGGCCTTCGAGCAGGCGGCGGGCTTCCTCCGTGTGCGTGGCGCCGGTAACCCGCTCGACGCCAGCGCCGTCCACCCGGAGAGTTATCCCATCGTCGAGAAGATGGCCGCCGACCTCGGCGTGACCGTGCCCGACCTGATGCGCGAGGGTAACGTTCGCGCCAAGATCAAGCTGGAGAACTACGTCACGGAGAAGGTCGGCCTGCCGACGCTCACGGACATCGTCGCCGAGCTGGCGAAACCGGGCCGCGACCCGCGCCAGCAGTTCGAGGTCTTCAGTTTCACGGCGGGCGTGAACAAGCCCGAGGACCTGAAGCCGGGCATGAAGCTGCCGGGCCTCGTCACGAACGTGACGGCCTTCGGCGCCTTCGTGGACGTCGGCGTGCACCAGGACGGTCTCGTCCATGTCAGCCAGCTCGCTGACAGTTTCGTGAAGGAGCCCAGCGCCGTCGTGAAACCCGGCCAGAAGGTGATGGTGACGGTGGTCGAGGTCGACCTGCCCCGCAAACGCATCGCCCTGTCGATGCGCAGCAGGCCTGAGATCGGCCCGCGGCCCGGGGCGGGTGCCGCGGGGCGCCCGGTCACGGGCCCCGGTCAGCTGCGCTCGAACGGCCCGGCCCCGCGCCCGGCCCAGTCGGCCCCGCAGTCGCTCAACGGCGACTGGTTCACCGCCGCGCTCAACAAGAAGAAGTGAGGGGTGGAGGCGGGACTATCAGTCCCGCATGGAGGGCCCAGCTCCAGCTGGGCCACGGCCCCGCGACAGGCTCGGGGCCTTGAGCTTGTCGAAACGGCCCAGCTGGAGCTGAGCCCTCCAAAGGAAGCCCGCAGGACTCATAGTCCCGCCTCCACGATGTATTCACTCCAGCTCGGCCGCGATCTCCGCGATCTGCCGCTCGTAGGTGATGCCACTCTCGGGCGGGAACCGCTTGAGCCCGTCGGCGCGCAGCGCCGGGGCGTGGTCGCGCACGTAGGTTTCAAAATCGGCGCGCGAGGGGAACACGTATTGCACCTCGACGGTGGCGGACGCGGTGTCACTGGCGCGGTCGGGGAGCACGACGCGGACGCCCGCGGCGCCGCCGGCCTTCACCGCGAGCACGTGGTCGGGCACCAGCCACGACAGGTAGCGACCGCGTTGCTGGATCGTGGGCAGCGTGGCCCGAACGGTGTAGAGGATGGAGGGCATGGGGAAAAGCTAGGAGCGGGGAGCAGGGAGCCAAGAGCGAAGGGATCGGACTGGAGGCGGGGTGCCCTCACCCCGCGGGGTATGTTTCGCGTTCGCAGATTAGCGGGGCGAGGGCACCCCGCCTCCATGAAACCCGATTCGTCTACTTCCAACTCGCCGTGGCGTGGCGCCGCAGGAGATACATCGGGGTGGTCTCGAAATTCTTGGCCGTGCTGAGGTGGCCCACGTATTCCGGGGTCACATTGCAGGCCGGGTCCAGTCGCAGCAGCGCCGCGAACGCGGCCGTCACGTAGACCTCGCCGATCGGCGTGCGCGGCTCGATCCGGGCGGCGCGGGTGAGGCCCCGGCCCATTTCCATCGGGGCCTTCAGCACCGGATCATAGACTGAAACCAGCGGGGCGGTGTGGCCGCCGAGGCGCAGGCCCATGTCCGCGGGCAGGCCGGCGGTTTCCAGGTCGACCGAGCGGAGGCACTCCTGCAGGTCGAGCGCGCACTTCGCCCCGTTCACGGCGTTGTCCAGCACGAGAAACAGGCCGTCGCCCCAGGTGTTGCGCACGATCACGTGCTCGGCGTAGCGGTCCAGGACGTCCGCCACCGGCTGCATGACGGTGGCGAGGAACTGCTTGATGTGCTCGTCGCGCAGCCGGCTGAAGCCCTTGAAGTCGCCGAAGAGCACCGAGCGGATCACGCGCTTCGAGGTCGGGGCGAACGGCGCCACGGTCACGCTGCGGGTGGACCGGACCGGGATGATCTCCGTGTGCCCGCCGGCGAGACGCCACTGGTGGATGTCATGGGCGGTGCCGCCGGTTTCGGTTCCGGTCTCGCCGTCGAACACGGCCAGCTGCCAGCAGCAGGCGTCGATGCTCGCGGCCCGGTTCATCGCCTGGCCCATGGCGATGCGCGCGGCGTAGGCGAAGAGCACGGCATCCCCGCTGTAGGCGCTGTCGCTGGCGATCGTGACCGTCGCCGCCGAGGCGAGGCAGTGCCGGAAGCGGTCGATCCAGTCCGGCCCCGCCGGCGCCACGCTGATTTCCACGAATTCCTCGATCTCGAATGGCAGCACCAGGTGCAGCTCGGCGCCCAGCTCCAGCGCGGCCTCCGCGATGATGATGTCGGCGCCGCTCGCGAGGGAGCCGTGCGCGAAGCCGACCCGCCGGGCGCGCAGGCGCTCGCGCACCTGCTCCGTCACCGCGGCCTGCTGGGCCTGTGGGAACCGCGAGGATGCCCCGACGGGGGCCGTCATGTGGCCGCAGAAATGAACCACCTCGGGCTGGGCCAGCACCTCGACGATCGGTTCGGGATCGAGGCCGATGGCGTGGCAAAGGAAGCGGAGCTGGCGTCGCGTGGTGGCGTGGGCGCCGAGGTCGTCCTGGGCCCCGAGCGCGGCCTTGGCCAGCGCCGCCAGGGCGCCGTCGCGGTCGCCGAGCACCAGCAGGGCTTCCGCGCGCGATACCCAGGCCCAATAGTATCCGCCGTCGGTCGGTCCCGAAAGGGAGGAGGCCTCGCGGGCCACCACCGTCACCACTTCCTGGGCGAGGGCCTGCGCGTGATCGATGCGCCCGGTGATGCGCCAGAGGGTGGCCGCGTTGACCCCGGCATACGACCGCCCGAGGCGGCGAAACACGTCTTCATAGGCCGCAGCGGCGGCGGCGGCCAGCGCGGGTCGGTCGGCCGGCAGGGCCTGCAACGCGATTTCCTTGGCGACCCGGGCTGAAAGGGCGGCGATGTCCTCGGCCAAAGCCGGCGGCAGCAACCCCGGAGGCAGATCGGCGGCGAGCCCCGCCGCCTCGTCCATGGCTCGGTGCGAGCTGCCGGAGCGAGCGAGGGCGAGAACCCGGAGATACCGGATTTCCGCCAGGACCACGGCCTCAAGGGGCGGATTGAACTCATGACTGATCGATTGCTCCGCCGCATCGTAGGCGGCGAGGTATTCGCCCCGGCGGATCAGGCCCCGGATGGCCCGAATCGCCTCGGGACCGGTGGTCGTGGGGCCCAGGACGGGCTTCGCGGTAGGGACGGGTGGGGGCATTCGGCCTTGGTCGGTTTCCAACGGGTGTCAGCGCCCGATTGGGCTGGCAAGGACTAAGCTTAACCGGCATGAACGCGTGCAACTTATGCCGGAACCCACACACAAGCCCGGCGCTGTGTTTTTGAGCTACGCGCGCGAAGACACGGACGCGGCGCGGCGCATTACCGACGCTTTGCGCAGTCAGGGTGTCGAAGTGTGGTTCGACCAGAACGAATTGCGCGGCGGAGACTCGTGGGATGCGAAGATCCGGCAGCAGATTCGCGAGTGCGCGCTGTTCATGGCGATCGTGTCGGCGCATACACAGGATCGGGCGGAAGGTTACTTCCGCCGCGAATGGAAACTGGCCGTCGAGCGCACGCACGACATGGCGGCGGGCATCGCCTTTCTCGTGCCGGTGGTGGTCGACGACACCAACGAGGCGCTCGCGCTCGCGCCCGATGAATTCATGCGCGTGCAATGGACGCGCCTGCCCGGTGCGCTGCCCTCGGCGGAATTTGTCGCGCAGGTGAAAAGCCTGCTCGGGCCGCGCCGCAAGCCGGCGCTGAAGGCCGACCTGCCGCGCCCGCCGACCCTGCCGCCCGAATTCAAGCAAGCCCGCCGGCTCAAGGCCGAGGCCGAGGCGGCCGCCGCCGCGAAAAAGCCCGCCATCCCCGGCTGGATGTGGGCCGTGACACTAGTGGTGCTGGCGGCTGTGGGAGTGGGAATTGTTTTCCTGCGTCAGCCGGGGTATTTGAGTTTCACGTCGACCGAGCCGGTCGTGACTGAACTGAAAGTTGCTGCGACGCCGGCCTCCGGGCCGAAAGTCTCCCTGGTCCTCGACAAGTCCATCGCCGTGCTCCCGTTCACCAACATGAGCGAGGACAAGGACAGCGGATATTTCGCCGACGGCATTCACGAGGACATCCTCACGAACCTCGCGCACATCGCCACCCTGCGCGTCGTCTCCCGCACCTCGGTCATGGAGTATCGCGGCAAGACCGAGAACATCCGCCAGATCGCACAGAAGCTCGGCGTCGCCTATATCCTCGAGGGCAGCGTGCGCCGCGCGGGCAACAAGGTGCGCGTCACCGGCCAGCTCATCCACGCCGCCACCGACGAGCACCTCTGGGCACAGAGCTACGACCGCGACCTCACCGACATCTTCGCCATCCAGGCCGAACTCGCGCGGGAAATAGCCGCGGCCATGTCGGCCGCGCTGTCGCCGGAAGAGAAGGCCCGGCTGGAGCATCCGTCGGTCACGAATCCCGCCGCCTACGACCTCCTGCTGCGGGCGCGCCAGATTGACCGCGATGGCAACGATACCCGGCAGGAGCTGGAAACCGAGGAGGCGATGCTGCAGAGCGCCGTCACGCTTGATCCCGTCTACGCTTCGGCGTGGGCCAACCTGGCCGCCGTCCACGCGCAGATCTGTTTCAACGCCATCGACACCTCCCAGGCGCGGCTGGCCAAGGCCAAGGTGGCCCTCGACAATGCCCGTCGGCTCGATGCGGAAAGTCCGGACGTGATCGCCTGCACCGGAGCCTACTACTATTACGCGCTGCGGGATTACACGCAGGCCCTGGAATATTTCGGGCAGCTGAGTCGGCTGCTGCCGAATTTCTATTTCGGGCCCTTCATGACCGGTTTGGTCCAGCGTCGCCAGGGCCATTGGGTGGAGTCGCTGGCCAGCCTGCGTCGCGCGGCCGAGCTCGACCCCGGCTCCGCGGAGCACGCGCGCAACCTGATGATCTCGTTGCTGGCGATGCGGCGCTACCCGGACGCCATCGCCGAGCAGGAACGCCGCGTGCGGCTGATGCCGGAGTCCCTGCGCGAATCCTTTGAGGTCGCCCGGCTGAAGTTCTTCCTGAACGGATCGACCAAGGAGGGCGACGACTTGCTCGCCGGCCCGATCGCCGCGCGGGCCGACCCCGCGGTGGCGGCGGGCTACCGCAAGCTCTGGGCGGCGATGAAGGGGGACCTCGCGACCGTGGCTCGAATTGATCGCGAACGGCCGGACGCCTGGGCGCCCAATATCGGCAGCGGCGGCGGATCCCCTGCTGAGTATGCCTTGAACAACGGCGTCGTCATGGCAGCGCAGGGCGATCTGGCTGGCGCCCGGGCCCGCCTGGAAAAGTTTCCCGCCGAGCTGCGCGCCCGCCTGGTGAACGAGCCGCAAAACGCTGCGGTCCTGTCTCAGCTGGGCCAGATCGAGGCGTTGCTGGGCCACCGGGAGGCGGCGCTCGCCGCCGTGCAGCAGGCGCGGGAAATCCTGCCCGAGTCGCTCGACGCCCTGTCGTCCCGCGGGCCGCATCAGGCTCTGGCCTTCGTCCTCGCCTGGAACGGCGACAAACCCGCGGCCATCGCCGAGCTGAAGCAGCTGCTCGCGATCGGCGGACAGACGAGCGTCCACTGGCTCAGGCACGGCCCGTGGTTCGCGCCGCTCAAGGGCGACCCGGCCTTCGAGGCGCTGCTCAGCGACCCGAGGAACAGCGCCCCGCTTTACTGACCATGTCCGACCCGACCAAAGCCGTTTTCCTGAGTTATGCCCGCGAAGATGCCGACGCCGCCCGGCGCATCGCCGAGGCGCTGCGCGGATTCGGCGTCGAGGTGTGGTTCGACCAGAACGAGCTGCGCGGGGGCGACCAGTGGGACGCCCGCATCCGCGGCCAGATCAAGACCTGCGCGCTCTTCATGCCCGTCATCTCCGCGACCACGCAGGCGCGCGAGGAGGCTTACTTCCGGCTCGAGTGGAAACTGGCGGACGACCGCTCACACCTCATGGCCCCGGGCAAGCCGTTCGTCGTCCCGGTCGTCATCGACGACACGCCGGAGGCCGGCTCGGTGGTGCCCGATTCCTTCAGCCGGTCGCAGTGGACGCGTCTCGCCGGGGGTGAGCCGTCGACGGCCTTCATCGAGCAAGTGAAACGCCTGCTCGAGGCGCCGCGCAAGCCGGTGCTGAAATCCGACCTGCCGCGCCCGCCGACCCTGCCGCCGCAGTTCAAGGCGGCCGCCGAAGCCGCCGCGGCCAAATCCAAGCCGGGCGTGCCCGGCTGGATCTGGGGTGTGATTGCCGCCGTGATCGTGGCTGCGGGCGCGGGCTATGTTTTGCTTCGTCAGCCCGTGCCGGCTGCTCTGCCGCCCGCGGTTGTGGTCGCTCCCGCTACCGTGCCCGCAGCTCCGGTGGCGCCGGCGGTCAGCGACAAGTCCATCGCCGTGCTCCCGTTCGCGAACATGAGCGAGGACAAGGACAACGCCTTCTTCGCCGACGGCGTGCACGAGGACATCCTGACCAACCTCGCCTACATCCATGATTTCCGCGTCGTCTCCCGCACCTCGGTGGAGCAATATCGCGGCACGACGAAGCCGATCCGCGAGATCGCCCGCGAGCTGAACGTCGCCTACGTGCTCGAGGGCAGCGTCCGTCGCGCCGGCGGCAAGATCCGGGTGACCGGCCAGCTCATCCGCGCCGCGACTGACGAGCATGTCTGGGCCAAGGCCTACGACCGCGACGTGGCGGACGTCTTCGCCGTCCAGTCCGAGCTCGCCCAGGCCATCGCCGGCGCGCTGCAGTCGGCCATCGCGCCGGAGACCCGCGCGCTCCTCGACCGCCGGCCGACCGAGAACGCCGCCGCCTTCGACGCCTACCTGAAGGCGCGCAAGCTGAACAACATGGCCGAGCTGGAAGATGAGGAGAAGATCGTCGAGCTCCTTCAGCAGGCCGTGCAACTGGATCCGAATTTCGCCGCCGCCTGGGGCCTGCTCGGTTCGCGGCAGGCCTTCGCCTACTTCAACCGGGACCAATCAGCCGGCCGTCTCGCCCAGGCCAAGACGGCCATCGACACGGCCGTGCACCTCGCGCCGGACGACCCGGACGTCATCGAAAGCGTCGGCGATTATTATTACTACGGTTTCCGGGATTATGCGCGGGCCGCGGAGCAATACCTCAAGCTGTCGCAGTTGCGGCCCAATGACGCGGAGGTCGCCAACTCGCTCGCCTACATCCAGCGCCGGCAGGGCCGTGGGCTCGAGACCCTGGCGAGCTTCCGGCGGACGATCCAGATCGATCCCGACTCCGCCCGGCCGGTCAGCGAGTTCGTCACCACCCTGCTCAGCTACCGCCAATATGAGGAAGCTCAGGCCGTCGGGCGCCGGTTTTTGCAGAAGCATCCCGACGATCTTTACGTGGCTTCGAGCGTCGCGCAGGCGGCCTATGCCGCCACGGGCCGGGCCGACGCCTTGCAGGAATTCGCCCGGCGCACGGTGGCGGCGGCCAACCGGCCGGTCTTCCTCTACCTCCGGCTGGGCAACGCCCGGGCCTGCGGGGATTGGGCGGAAGCGATCCGGCTCGATCACGAGCAGCGCTACTTCGACACCGATACGGACACTCCCCGGTGGATGCAGGACATCCTGGCCGCCGCCACGCTCGCGGAGGCGGGTGATCTGCCGGCCGCCCGGGCCCGGGCGGCCGAAGCGGTAATCGTCATGAACGCCGAACTGCTCCGCCAGCCTTCCAATTCCATCCTGTGGGCCAACCTCGGCCTCGGCCACGCCTTGGCCGGGGAGAAGGACGACGCCCTGCGCTGCGCGGCCAAGGCGCGCGAGTTGCTACCGGAAGCGACGGATCACCTGCAGGGCCCCGTCAATTCCACCTTCTGCGCCTCGGTTCTGGCCTGGGCCGGGGAAAAGGACCAGGCCTTGGCGGAGTTTGCTCGGCTCCTGCAAGTGCCCTACGGCCCGAACCCGGTCCTCGACCGCGGTATTTATGAAGGCTCGTGGAAGCCGCTGCGCGACGACCCGCGCTTCCAGGCCCTCGTCAACGACCCGAAGAACAACCAGCCGCTTTTCTGACGAAAAGCGGAACGCTTAACGCCCAACGTTTAACTTTTAACGCCCAATGACAGAAATCACCCCACAACTCCGGAGGCCCGGCGCTTGAGCGTTGAACGTTCAGAGTTAAGCGTTGGGCGTTCCGCGCCGAGAGGCGCGGTGTTCCTGAGCTATGCCCGCGAGGACACGGAGGCGGCGCGCCGCCTGGCGGACGCCCTCCGCGCCTTCGGCGTCGAGGTGTGGTTCGACCAGAGCGAGCTGCGCGGCGGCGATGCCTGGGACGCGAAGATCCGTGACCAGATCCGCACCTGCGCGCTGTTCGTGCCGGTGGTGTCCGCCGCCACTCAGGGACGGACGGAGGGATATTTCCGCCGCGAGTGGAAGATCGCCGCCGACCGCACGCACGACATGGCCGGCGGCGTGCCGTTCATTTTGCCCGTCATCATCGACGATACGCCGGAGGGCGCGGCCCGCATGCCGGATGAGTTCAAGCGGGTGCAGGTGACCCGCCTTCCGCAGGGCGTGCCGTCGACGCAGTTCATCGACCAGGTGAAGCGGGCGCTGGCTCCGGTTTCCGTCGCGGAGCCGTCGCCTGGCGACATCAGCGCGCGCCGGCAAGCAGCGCCCCTCCAGCCCAACCCCGCGCTCGGCCGCTGGCTGCTGGTGGCGGCCGTGGTGATTCTCGCCGTCCCGGCCGTCTGGTGGTTTTTCAGCCATCGGACCCCGGCGGCCGGGCCGCCGGTCGTGGTGTTGATGGATTCCACCTACGTCGACCGCGTCTACGATCCGGCCACGCTGAAAAGCGGCGGCTCGAACGCCGATGACATCACGGACTTGCTGCACGACCTGCCGGTCACCCTCGTCAAGGAGGCCACGAGTTCCGTCTGGCGCCGCGAGGCGGAGGTGGTGAAGGAGCGACCGGCGCTGATCATAATTCATCGGTCGGCCTTCTACACTTTCCCCGAAAGCCAGGCCGAGGAGCTCTATCCGCTCGCGGACAACAAGCTCACCGCGTTCATGGGTTACTTGGCAACCCTGTCGCCGCGGACGAAATTCATCATCTATTCCCGCCATTCCTGGGAGGTCGAGGCCACGGCCGAGAAATGGCGGGAGGACGCGGTGAACCGCTTTCCGGCACTCGCCGGCAAACTCGAGACCTGGCGCGTGCCCCTGGACCGCGCGACGTTCCGCAACCCGCTCACGGCGCAGGAACTTCGCGCCAGCGTCGAGCGGGCGCTCGGCCTGCGGGTCACGGCCGGGCCGCCCTGATTTTTTCCGTTCCTCAACACACCACACACGATGACCCCCGAACCTTCGCTCGCTTCCCTCTCCGCCGAGCCGCACTACGACGACGTCTGGGAAGATCTGCTCAACTACATCGAGGAAAAGCGCGTCATCCCCATCGTCGGGCCTGAGCTGCTGAAGGTGCAGACGGAGACCGGCCCGCGCCTCCTGCAGGAGTGGCTGGCCGAGAAACTGGCCGCGCGTCTCAACGTCGACACCGCCCCGCTGGCGACGCCGCTTGCGCTGAACGACGTCGTCTGCAGCTACCTCGCCCACCGCGGCCGCCGCGAGGAGGCCTACACCCGCTTGCGCACGATCATGCGCGAGTCGGCCTTCGAGGTGCCGCTCCCGCTCCGCCAGCTGGCGGAGATCACGGACTTCAACCTCTACGTCACGATGACCTTCGACCCGCTGCTCGAGATGGCGGTCAACCAGGTCCGCTTCGGCGGGGCGGCCAACACCGAGGTCATTGCCTACGCACCCAACCGTGTCGCCGACCTGCCGGTCGAGCGTGACGACCTGCAGCGCCCGGTGGTCTACCACCTGCTCGGCCGCCTCTCCGCCTCGCCGACCTACGTCATCTCCGACGAGGACATGCTGGAGTTCGTCTGCGCCCTGCAGAGCGAGCACCTGACGCCCGAGAAGCTCTTCCACGCCCTGGAGCACAACCACCTGCTCGTCATCGGCAGCGATTTCTCCAACTGGCTCGCGCGGCTCTTCCTGCGCATGACGAAGCGCCGCCGCCTCTCCGACCCGCGCGACGTGGGCGAGATCCTGGCCGACAACCACAGCCTGACCGATGTCCGGCTCGTCTCCTTCCTGCAGCAGGTCAGCGTGCGCACCCGGATGTTCTCCGGCGCCGAGGCCTTCGTCGCCGAGCTTCATCGCCGGTGGATGGCGCGGCGGGGCGGCTCCGTTCCGGCGACCGGCTCGTCGGCCCCGGCGCGCTTCCTGGCGCCGACCCGCGAGATGCCGGAGAACGCCGTCTTCATCAGCTACGCGCGCGAGGACCTGCCCGCCGTGCAGAAGCTCAAGGCCGCGCTCGACGCGGCCGGCATCGCCACCTGGTTCGACATGGACCGGCTGGAGAGCGGCGACGACTATGACCGCAAGATCCGCGGCAACATCGCGCGCTGCTCCTTCTTCCTGCCGGTCGTCTCCGCCACGACGCAGCGTCGCCACGAGGGCTATTTCCGCCGCGAGTGGAGCTACGCCGTCGACCGCACCCGCGGCATGGCGGACGGCGCGGTGTTCGTGCTGCCCGTCTGCATCGACGCCACCGCCGAATCCGATGCGATCGTGCCCGAGAAGTTCAAGGCCGTCCACTTCACCCGCGTGCCCGGGGGCGAGCCGCCGCCGGAATTCGTCCAGCGCGTCCAGGAATTCTTCGCGAGTAAATCGCGGTAACGCTTAACGTTTAACTTTTAACGCTGAACGTTTAATGGCCGAATCGAAATATAACTTGGAGGAACGTCTGTTGGAGTTTGCGGTGCGCGTGATTCGCGTGACCGAGTCCATGAACCGATCGGCAGCGGGAATCTATGTGGCTGACCAGTTGCTCCGCTCATCCACTTCGCCCTATGGTCATCATGGTGAGGCGGAGGGGGCGGAGTCGCGCGATGATTTCATCCACAAGCTCAGGGTCTGCTACAAGGAGCTGCGCGAGGCGCGGCGTTGGCTGCGGCTGGTTCAACGCACGCCTCTCGTGGCCAAGCCCGAACTGCTCGCAAGCGTCGTGACGGAAGCGGAAGAGCTCGTGCGCATTTTCGCCGCCAGCATTCGCACGGCAGAAAGCAATCGCCCGCCGAGCCGGGCGAAACGCTCAGCGTCCAATGCCTGATTTTTAACGCCCAATGACCAAAAACAATCCCAGCACCCCCGAGCCCGATTTAAGCGTTAAAAGTTCAGCGTTAAACGTTGGGCGTTCCGTCGCGGCCGCCCCGGTCGCGACGGTCGACGCCCAGCATCCTTGGCTCGGCCTCGTCTCGTTCACCGAGGACACCCGCGCCTACTTCCACGGCCGCGAGGAGGAGGGCGCCGAGCTCAGCCGGCGCGTGCAGCGCAAGCTGCTTACCGTGCTCTTCGGCCAGTCCGGCCTCGGCAAGACCTCGATCCTCCAGGCCGGCCTCGTGCCGCGCCTCCGCCCCGAGGGCTTCTGCCCGGTCTACGTGCGGCTCGACTACGACCCGCATTCGCCGCCCCCCGCGGACCAGATCAAGCGCGCCGTGTTCAAGGCCACCGAGGCGGCGGGCACGTGGACGCAGTCCGGCTCGGCCGTCACCGGCGAGACGCTCTGGGAATTCCTGCACCATCGCGACGACGTCCTGAAGGACGCCTCCGGCCGCACGCTGATCCCGATCCTGATCTTCGACCAGTTCGAGGAGATTTTCACGCTCGCGCAGTCCGACGATGCCGGCCGCAAGCGCGCGCAGGAGTTCCTCGCGGACCTCGCCGACCTCGTGGAGAACCGCCCACCGGTCGCGCTCGAGGCCCGCATCGACCGCGACGAGGCCGACGCCGCGCGCTTCGACTTCGCCCGCGCCGACTACCGCATCTTGATTTCGTTGCGCGAGGACTACCTCGCGCACCTCGAGGGCCTGAAGGGCCGGATGCCATCAGTGACGCAGAACCGCATGCGCCTCGCGCGCATGACGGGCCCGCAGGCGGTCGCCGCCGTGCGCGCCCCCGCGCCGCACCTCGTGAGCGAGGCGGTGGCCGAGGCCGTCGTGCGCTTCGTCGCCGGCGGCGCCGACCTGGCCCGGGCCGAGGTCGAGCCGTCGCTGCTCAGCCTGATCTGCCGCGAGCTGAACGACACGCGCCTCGCGCAGGGCCACGCCGAGATCTCGGCCGACCTGCTCGCCGGCTCGCGCGACACGATCCTGTCCGAATTCTACAAGCGCGCTTTGGCCGACCAGCCGCCCGGCGTGCGGATCTTCATCGAGGACGTGATGCTCACCGACTCCGGTTTCCGCGAGAGCGTGGCCGAGGAGCGTGTGCGCAAGGGTTTCGATGCGGCCGGAGCGCCGGCCGGGGCGCTCGCCCAGCTCGTCGACCGCCGCCTGCTGCGCGTCGAGGACCGCCTCGACATGCGCCGCGTGGAGATCACGCACGACGTTTTGTGCAGTGTGATCAGCGCGAGCCGCGGCGTTCGCCGTGAGCGCGAGGCGCTGGAGGAATCCAAGCGCCAGCTCGCCACGCAGAAGGAGCGCGAGTTCGCCACGCGTCAGTCGCTCCAGCGCGCCCGCCGGATCGCGGCGGTGGCCGTGGTCATCATGCTTGCGGCCGTGGGCAGCGCCATCTTCGGCTGGATCAACCTCCGCCGGGCGCAGGCGGCCGACGCGGAGGCGCAATCCGCGCGCCAGCTGACGGAGCGGGCGCGCGGCGAGGCGGAGAAGCTCGTCGGCTTCCTGCTCGAGGATTTCTACGAGGAACTGAAGCCGACCGGCCGCGTCGAGATCGTCGGCAAGCTGGCCGACAAGGCCGTGGCCTATTACGACGGCCTGCCGGCGGAGCTGATGACGCCCCAGACGCGACTGTATCGCGGCATGGCCATGGTGCGCAAGGCCAGCGCGCTCTACGATTCCGGCAAGGAGGGCGAGGCGACGGTCATTGCGAAGCAGGCGCAGAAGATATTCGCCGACATGCGCGCCGCCGGTGACACCAGCGACGAGACGGCGACGGCGCAGGCCCTGGCCATCTTCGCCATCGTCTCGCCGGCCGCGCTGGGCGACACGCATTCCGAGCTGACCAAGGCGGTCGGTTTATTGCGGCCCATCGTGGCGGCCGGGCGGGCGACGCGCAGCGCCAAGCTCGCGCTCGGCGACATGCTGCAATACCTGGCGCACGCCGAAAATGATCCCGAGCTGGCAGTGGCCCACTGCGAGGAATCCCGCCAGATCCTCGCCTCCATGGGCGCCGTGGACCTGACCGACCTCACCGCCGCCTCGATCTATGGCGATGTGACGGATACCGAGTCGCGCATGACCATGCGGTTGGGCAGAGTCGACGAGTCAAACCGGCTCGCGGGCATCGTCAGTGACCTCGCCGAGAAGGTGCTCCAGCAGCGCCCGGGCGACCTGCGGGCGATGAAGAACCGGTATTTCTCGGCCAACATGCAGGGCAACGTCGCGCGCAGCCGCAATCAGCTGGTCGAAGCGCGGAAACATTATGCCCGGTCGGAGGAAGCCAGCCGTTACTACACACGGTTCAATCCGGCCGACGTGGCGGGATGGGATAATCTGGCGCAGGGTATCCGGGACGCGGCCTACTCCAGTTTTGACGAAGGCCGGATCGCCGAGGGCCTGAACAAGATGCAGGAGGCCGTCGCCATCGAGTCGGATCCGCACAACAAGACCGGGGCGAATTTCCTGGGTTACCTGGCCGCCGTGCAAACCACAACCTGGAACGCCGAACTGGGCAACCTGGCCTCGGCCCGCGCGGCCGTGGAGCAGTCGGGCCGGACGCTCCAGCGCTTCATCAAGGAGCACGGAGTGGACCAGGAGCTCACTGAAATCTCCGGCATCGGCCAGGGACTGCTGGAATGCGCCATTCTCCAGGCCGAGGGCGATTACGCCCGGATCCACGCCAAGGCGGTGGAGGCGGCCGACAAGCTTGCGCGGCTGAAACTTCAGGTCGAGGGCAACGTGGAGCCCCGGATGAATGTGCTGCGCCAGGCCCGCACCCTGCAGGCGGAGGCCGCGTTGCGGTTGGGTAATTTCGAGGAGGCGGTCGAGGTGACGCAGGAACTGGTGGCGAAGCCGCTTCTGAGCCGGCGCATGGACGCCTTGGACGCTGCGTATGCCGCCGCGCAGAATAGGGTGCGCTTCGGTCAGGCGCTGCTCGGCGCCGGCCGGCGCATGGAGGCGCTGGCCGCGCTACGCGATGCCGAACTCTTTTATCGGGAACAGCTGGCCAAGGGTGCGCAGGACACCGGATTCCGGCAGCAATTCGCCCGGTTGCTCTACCAATTGGCCCGCGCGCAGGCTGGTGACGACGAGGGCAAGGCGGCCCGCCTGGTCCTGCTCGACGAGGCCATGACCTCGCTCGGCGGACTGTCCCTCGAGGCCCAGCAGCTGCAGGGCAGCCGGGAGCTGATCAAATGGGTGACGGAGGCCCGCCGTGAGGCCCGCGCGAACGGAACCTGACGCCCGCATGAGCGAAACCGCCAAGGCAGTCTTCCTGAGCTACGCGTCCCAGGACGCGGAGGCCGCGAAGCGCATCTGCGACGCCCTCCGCGCGGCCGGCGTGGAGGTGTGGTTTGACGCGGACGGCGGACTGGAGCACGGCGACGAGTGGGACGCGAAGATCCGGCGCCAGATCAAGGAGTGCGTGCTGTTCATCGCGGTCATCTCCGCCAACACGCAGGCGCGGGAGGAGGGCTATTTCCGCATCGAGTGGGACCTCGCCGCCGAACGCGCCCGCGGCATCGCCAGCGGCGTGGCGTTCATCCTGCCGGTGGTCATCGACGCCACGCGCGAGCCGGACGCGCTGGTGCCCGACCGCTTCCGCGCGGTGCAGTGGACGAAACTGCCCGGCGGGAACGTGCCGCCCGAGGTGCTGCAGCGTTTCCTCAAGCTGTGGTCGCACCGCACCGGCGCACTGAAGCACGCGGGGGGCGTAGGGGCGCCGCTTGACGGCGCCCGTTCGGAGGCGAATGACGGGCGTCGTCAAGCGACGCCCCTACGCAAATCCACTCCCATGTGGCCCTGGGTGGCGTTGGGCCTTGTCGCCGTCGTGGTGGCGTATCTGATTTTCAAGCCCCGGCGCGGCCCGGAGGAGATCGCGAAGATCGTGGCCGACGCGCAAAAACTGGCCGCGGCGGTGACGCCGCCTGCAGCCTCCGCCTCTCCGCCCGCCCTGAGCTTGCCGAGCGGAGTCTCCGAAGCCCGGCAGCTGGTCGCCAAGGCTTACGTGTTGCTCCGGGGACTGGAGGCCACGCGCGAGGACTTCGCGCTCGCGGAGGAGTATTGTCAGCGCGCCCTCAAGCTCGATCCGGATGACGGCGAGGTCTGGGCCGCCTACTCGCAGCTCAACTCCGCTTTCGTCTATCGCGGCTGGGATGCCTCTCCGGCGCGAAAGGAGCAGACGCGCGCGATGGCCGAGCGCGCCGTCCGGCTGGCTCCCAAGTCCGTCGAAGCCCGCCTGGCGCAGGCCGGCGCCTGGTCCACCTTCGGGATCAACCGCGACGAGCGGGAGAAATTGCTCCGGGAAATAGTGCACGACGAGCCCGACAACCAGGGGGCGCTGCGCTTCCTGGCCGTCACCGTGCTGGCCAAGCCGGGCGGTTTGGCGGAATGCTTGGCGCTCAACGAGCGCTCGGCGGCCCTGCCCGGTGGTGATCCGCTCGCGCTCCTCAACAACGCCCGCTATCTTTGGACGCGCGGCCAGTCCGCCCAAGGCTATGCCGTGCTGCAGCGGGCGCTGGCCCAGAAGGTCTTCACCTCGGCGCTGGTGCTCAAGATGGCCATGGAGGTCAGCTGGCGCGGCGACCTCGCGGCGGCGGAGGCGACCTTGCGGCAGATCCCGCAATCAGCGCTGCAGGAGGACCGCGCCAACTACAACGCCGGACTCCTGCGTTACTTCCAGCGGGACCCCGGTGCGGCCTTGGAGATCTGGCAGGCCTTCCCCCGGGACTATTACGTGGACTTCATCTATGAAGGCCCGAAGGGCCTCCTCCTCGGGCTGGCCGACGAGCTCGACCACCGCGATGCCGCCGCCAAGATCGAGTGGCGCACCGCGCTGCAGCTGGTGGAGAAGAAGATCGCGGCGGCGCCGAACAATCCCGCCCCGTATTTCAGCCAGGCCTACCTGCTGGCCTGTCTCGGAGAAAAAGCTGCGGCGGGCGAGACGCTGCGCACGTATGAGCAGCTGGCCGGTCTCAAATACACGGCCGAGCAACCCATGCCGATTCCGATCGCCCGCGTTTATGCCCGGCTGGGGCGTTTCGACGAGATCTTCGCCCATTCGCAAGGAGGGGACCACGCGACTTTGCGGTTCAGCCCGGACTTCGAGGCGCTGCGCGCCGACCCGCGGTTCGCCGGTTTCATGGTGGCGAGCGAACGGGCCGAGCCGGCCAGGGCCATGGTCGTGCGTGACTGGCCGAAGAATCCTGAGCTCAAAAAGGCCATCGATCTCACCGAGGGCCTGGGGGCGATTCCGGATGACCTGGCCCTCGCCGAGGAGATTGCGAAGCGCGCCCTGGACCGGTCGCCGACGGACGTCGAGGCGGTGACCGTGATGGCGCGCGTGCAAAGCCACTTTCTGATCCGCGGTTTTGACCGGAGCGACGAGCGCGCCGCGCTCGCGAAGCGCTACGCGGAACGGGCCCTCCAACTCGCCCCCGACGAGCCTGAGGCGATGTATGCCCTGGCCACCTATCATTTCAGCCGGACAACCGGAGAGACGGCCCTGACCGAGCGACTGTTGCGCCGGGCCATGGAGCTCGATTCCTCCAATCCCCGCTTCGGCAGGCTGCTGGCTGACCTGCTCAATGCCACGAACCGCCCGTTGGAGGCGATCGCCCAAGGCCAGGATAATGTCCGCCGGTTCCCGCAGGATGTGCTCAGCCATTACGACCTGTCCCGGAATTACAAGGACCAGGGGCGTTATGATGAATTCGACCGGGAGCTCGACGCGACCCTGGCGCTGGCGCCACTGGCGAACGCCATCGTATGGAAGGCACGGTTGCAGTTTGGCCTCCGCAACGATTTTGCCGGCATGAAGACCTGGCTGGACCGGGTGCCGGCCCGGGTGCGCGGGACCGAGCGGGCGGTTTTCGGTTACTTCCTCTACGCGGCCTTCGGCGGCGCCCCGGAGACGGGTCTGGGGGCGTTGCGCGACTTCCCGCAGAAATGGTTCACGGACTTCGAATACGCCGGGCCCACGGCGCTGCTCAACGCGTCATTACTGGAGCTTCAGGGCAAGAAGGAGCTGGCCCTGCGGCAATATGAGGTGGCCCAAGGCGAGATCCAGCGCATGCGACAGACGGATCCGGCCCGGATCGGGCTCAGCCAAGTGGAGTTTTGGACCTTGCTCGGGCTCGGCCGCATCGAGGAGGCCAAGGCCAGCCACCGCCGGGTGGTCGAGGGTTCCCGGCGGCCGTATGTCCAGGACATGGTGAACGGCTGGTGGTTCACGGTCATCCCCGGGGCGCTGCTCATTGGCGACCGGGCGACGGCCATCACCCTGCTGCGCGAGTCCGTTGAAACCCGGCCCGAAAGCCGCGCCGCCTTCCGTCTGCGGTTCCGGATCGACCCCCGCATGGCGCCGTTCCGCGCCGACCCTGAAATCACCGCCCTGCTGGCCGAGCCGGAGGCGAAGAAGTGAGCGACGCCGGCAAAGCCGTCTTCTTGAGCTACGCTTCCCGAGATGCGGAGGCGGCGAAACGCATTGCCGAAGCGCTGCGCGCCGCCGGCGTCGAGGTGTGGTTCGACCAGAGCGAGCTGCGGGGCGGCGACTCGTGGGACGCGAAGATCCGGCGGCAGATCAAGGAGTGCGCGCTGTTCGTGCCGGTGATTTCCGCCGCGACCCAAGCCCGGCTTGAGGGCTATTTCCGGCTGGAGTGGAAACTCGCCGCGCAGCGCACGCATACGATGGCGGATGCCAAGCCGTTTCTCGTCCCCGTGGTGATCGATGCCACCCGCGATGCCGAGGCGCACGTGCCGGAGGAGTTCCGCACCGTGCAATGGACCCACCTGCCGGGTGGCGAGACGCCGCCCGCCTTTGGCGCGCGCGTCCACACTTTGCTGGGAGCGACTGCGGCCCCGGATGGGGCGGCGTTGCTCGACGTCCGCGGGCACCGACCGGCGGCGCCGCTGCACGGCAGGCCCGTCGTTCCCCGCTGGCTGTGGGCGACGCTGGCGGTCGTCCTGATTGGCATCACCGCCGGCGTTCTCACCCTGCGTCGCCCGGTCGCCGGGCAGGGCCAAGGCCCATCCCGCCCGGAGGCGGCTACCCTGGCCTCCGCGCCGCAGGTCGACCCCAAGTCGATCGCCGTGCTCCCATTCACCAACATGAGCGACGACAAGGAAAACGCCTACTTTGCCGACGGGGTGAACGAGGATCTGCTGACCAACCTGGCCAACGTGCGGGCGTTGAAGGTCATTTCCCGGACCACGATGCTCCGGTATCGCGATACCAGGAAACCGACCAGCGAGATCGGCCGCGAACTCGGCGTGGCCTACATCATGGAAGGCAGCGTGCGCCGCGCGGGCAACGCGGTCCGGGTCACGGGGCAGCTGATCAAGGCCGCGACGGACGAGCATGTCTGGGCCAAGACCTACGACCGGGACCTGCGGGATATTTTTGCCGTCCAGGCGGAACTGGCCCGCGAGATCGCGGGGGCGCTGCAGGCCGTGCTGACCCCGGCGGAAGCCACGGAGCTGGCGGCGCGGCCGACGAAGAGCATCGAGGCATACGATTGCTTCCAGCAGGCGCGCGTGCTGGGCCGCTCCTTTGCGGACGCGCAGGACGTGCGCGACAAGATCATCCCGCTGCTGGAGCGGGCGGTGGCGCTTGATCCGGACTATGCCGCGGCGTGGGCCGAGCTCTGCCGGCAACGCCTCGAGCTCTATTCGGCGGACAATATAGCGGCGGGGCTGACCCGGGCTAAGGAGGCGCTCGCGCACGCGGAGAAGCTCTCACCCGATACGTATGCCGTGCTGCAGGCCGGTTCGGATCTGGGCGCCTACACCGGCGATAGGGCCATGGTAAATGACCGGCGCCGCCGGATCATCGAGCTGTTCCCCAACCGGGCGGAGTCGCACCTCATGGCCGCGCTCGACGCTATGAACGGTGCGCGCTGGGCGGATGCGCAGGCTGATTTCCGCGCCGCGCTCCGGGTCGACCCGCTCAACCCTGAGGTGCTCGAGCAGTATTTCTACATGCTCGACTCCATGCGCCGGTGGGACGAGGCGGAGGTCGTCGCGGCGACGCTGATTCAGGTCCAGCCCGACAACCTAGATGCGCGTTTGCTGGCCGCCTCGATGGAGTTCCGCCGCAGCGGTTCGACTGCGAAACTGACCCGCCTGTTGGCCGAGCTGCCGAGCGGCCCGGAAGCCCAGAAGAACAACATCGTGGTGCGGTCGCGCATCGCGTATCTGCTGGGCGACTGGCCGGGCATCATCGCGTTGTGGCGTGAGTCGGGCCCGCGGTTCCGCATCGGCAGCTTCACGCCCAGCATGCGGCGGTTCATGGTGGCCGACGCCTTCCTGAGCTTGGGCGATCCGGCTTCTGCCCGGCCCCTGCTGGAGCAGAACCGCGAGGAATTGTTGCGGGCGCTCGTGGCCAACCCGGACGACAGCATGGCGCTGACGGAGCTCGGCGTGACGCTTGGCATGCTCGGTGACCGGACCGGCGCTCGCGTCGCGCTGGACAAGGGGGGGCAATTGATCGTCGCCAGCGGCCTGAAACCGCCCCGGGCGTTTTCTCTGCGGTGGGAATATGCAGCGGCCCGGTCGTGGGTGGATGACAAACCGTCGGTGATCCGGGAGATCCGCCGCTTGCTGCGCGAGCCGTCTCCGCGGATGCCTTTGGCCAATGTCCATGTGCTCAGGGTGTGGTGGGCGTCCCTCCCGCTCCATGGCGATCCGGACTTCGAGGCGATGCTCAACGACCCGGCCAACAATGCTCCGCTGTTTTGAAATGAGCGAGCCCAGCAAAGCCGTCTTCTTGAGTTATGCCTCGCAGGATGCCGAGGCCGCGAAGCGCCTCTGCGAGGCCCTGCGCGCGGCGGGCGTCGAGGTGTGGTTCGACCAGAGCGAGCTGGTGGGGGGGGACTCGTGGGATGCGAAGATTCGCGGCCAGATTTCCTCGTGCGCGCTGTTCCTGCCGTTGATCTCGGCGAACACGCAGGCGCGGCTGGAGGGTTATTTCCGGCTCGAGTGGAAGCTCGCCGCGCAACGCACGCACACGATGGCGGACGAGAAGACGTTCCTGCTGCCGATCCTGCTCGACGGCACGCGCGACGCCGAGGCGAAGGTGCCGGTGGAATTCAAGGCGGTGCAGTGGACCAAGCTGGCCGGCGGCGAGACGCCGCCGGGGTTTGCGATGCGGGTGAAGGAGCTTTTGAGCGGGGAAGTAGGGGCGTCGCTTGACGACGCCCGTTCGGAGGCGAATAACGGGCGCCGTCAAGCGACGCCCCTACCACGCCGCGGCCCGTCCAAATGGTGGTGGGTGCCGGCGATCTTCGGCGTGACGATGGCGCTGCTGCTCGTGTTGAAGGAGCGGCGCCCGGGTGCACCGGCGAAACCGCTGGCGGTTGCTCCCGTCGTGCCCTCCGAAATCTCCGCACTGCGCGCGCAGCTCGTGCCCGATCGGTGGCAGCAGGAAGACTATCAGGCGATGGCCCCGCGGCTTGATCGCATCATCCGGGACGACCCGGATAACGCCGACGCCTGGGCTTTGCGCAGCATCATCGAGAGCCTGCAGGTCACGCGCAATTTCGACCCGGGCACCAAGCCGCTGGAAGCCGGCAAGAACGACGCCGACCGCGCCCTGCGCCTCGCCCCGTCGTCGCCCCTTGCCAACCTGGCCATGGGGATGCACCTCGTCGCGATGATCAGCCGCGGCGGCGACGCCCAAGCCTGCCGGCCGTGGATCGATCGCGCGGTGGCGGCGCTCCCGGCCGGCCCCTTGACGAGGTATTGCGACGGAGTCTCCCGCTGGCTGTCCTACGATTTCGCCGATTCAGAGCGGGAGATGCACGCCTGGATCGAGGCGGAGCCGCACGCCGGATTCCCCAATTGGATCCTCGCGCAGCTGAACATGGTCGCGCGGCGACCCGACCAGTCGGAGCAGTTCGCCACCGAGGCCGCGCGGGACGACGGCATCACGGGGATCAGGGCGCGCTATACGCTCTTCGAGTCGAGTTACTATCTGCGCGCCGACCTGGCCCGGTGCCGCGAGATCCTGCAGGGGATCCCCGCCGGCGGCAGCACGGTGCACCGTGTGGTGCATGCGCGCTGGCTCATGGCCATGGCGGAGGGCCGGTGGGACGGCGCCCTGCAGGAGCTCGCCCGCCTGCCGGAGAATTATCTCTTCGACCGGGCGTTCCACGGCCCGAAGGCGTTGCTTGCCGGGTTGGCGCACGCGCGGGCCGGCCGGGCCGACGCCGCGAACGCGCAGTTCCGCGAGGCCGAGCGCCTGCTGCGCGAGCACCTGGCCGCGGATCCGGACAACGAGGAGCTGCATGCCGTGCTCGCGGTGGCCCTGGCCTGCCTCGGCCAGGCTGATGCGGCCCGCAGCGAGCTGGCCCTCGTCGAGCCGTTGGTGAGCGGCCGCGCGGCCAATGTCTACCGCGGTTCGCTCGTCATCCAGATCGTGCAGGCGCGCTGCCTGCTCGGCGACTACGGCGCCATGGCGACCTGGATGCGGAAACTGTTCGCCGAGCCGTCGGCGTTTCCCTTCACGCCCGCCTCGTTCGCGCTCGACCCGCGCTTCAGTGGCGGGCTGGACGCACCCGAGATCCGCGCGCTGCTGCAGGAGTTCGCGGCCCTTGCCGTGGTCCCGGCTTCGGCGAAAATTGACGACAAGTCCGTCGCCGTGCTGGCGTTCGCGAACCTGAGCGACGACAAAGCCAACGAGTATTTCTCCGACGGCATCAGCGAGGAGCTCATCAACGCGCTGGGAAAAATTCCCGGACTGAAAGTGCCGGCCCGCACCTCCTCGTTTCATTTCAAAGGCAAGGACGTGCCGGTCCCGGAAATCGCGCGGCAGCTCGGCGTGGCCTACGTGATCGAGGGCAGCGTGCAGCACGCAGGCAACAAGGTGAAAATCGGCGCGCGGCTGACCAAGGCGGCGGACGGTTTCCAGGTGTGGACGGATTCGTTTACGCGCGACGCGAAGGACCTATTTGCGATTGAGGAGGAAATTGCCGGATCCATCGCGAGAAAACTGGAGTTGAAGCTCGCGGCGAGTTCCCCGGCGACGACGGCGAGCGTGAATCCGGCGGCGTTCGACGCCTACCTGAGAGGCCGGCAGGCGTGGAACCGGCGCACGCCTGAGGGATATGCGGAGGCGGATGTGTTCTTCGGCCGGGCGGTCGCACTGGATCCTAATTTTGCCCGCGCCTACGTGGGGCAGGCGGACGTGCTGGACGTGCGGGGCTGGGACGACGGCAGTGTGGGGAGGTGGGATCAGCGCGATAGCGAGACGCTGAAAAGGATCGAAGGTTTGCTCGGGCATGCCATCGCGCTCGCGCCCGACTTGGCGGAGGCCTATGCCTCGCTGGGAACGTCCCGCTACGATGGATGGGATTATCCCGCCGCGCTGACGGCGGCCCGGCGGGCAGTCGAACTAAACCCGAATTACGCGACAGGGTGGAGTTGGCTCGCAGAAATACTTTGGGATCGGGGAGAAATGGACGAAGCGCTGGCCGATGCTCACCGGGCCTTGGAGATCGACCCTTATTCGGTGGCGATTGTGTCGCAGTATAGCGTCTTCTTGCACGCGGCGGGCCGGCCGCTCGAGGCGCTGACTTACGCGGAACGCGCCGTCGGACTGCAGCCAACTGCCTCGCGGGCGTTGGCCGCCAAGGCGCTGGCCTTGCTGGATCTCGGCCGCACGGCGGAGGCGGTGCCGCTCGCGCGGGAATTGCTCAAGACTGAGGCCGGTCGCGCTTGGTGGGAGACGGGCATGATTGTCGCGAGGGCCGGTTTGACGGAGGAGACGGCAGAGTTGTTGCGTCGCTACCAGCGGCCGGAGGATGAGCGGCTTGCCGCCTCGATCTTTGCGGTCCTCGGTCGCTGGCCCGAATTTTTCGCCATCTGGAAGACCCGGCCGATGGTGACCAACCAACCGTGGTTTCTTTGGGAGCCTTTTCTTGATGGGGTGCGGCAGAAATCGGAGTTCCTAGAGGTAATGGAGCAAGTGGGCCTGACCGAAGCGCACGCTCGTGTCCAAGCCTGGCGGCAAGCCCACCCGCCGGAGAAGGTGCAGGCGACGCCATGAGTGTGGAAAACAAAGCCGTCTTCCTTAGCTATGCCTCGCAGGATGCCGAGGCGGCGAAACGCATTTGCGACGCCCTGCGCGCGGCGGGTGTCGAGGTGTGGTTCGACCAGAGCGAGCTGCGCGGCGGCGACTCGTGGGACGCGAAGATCCGGAGGCAGATCAAGGAGTGCGCGCTTTTCGTGCCGGTCATCTCCGCCAACACGCAGGCCCGGCCGGAGGGGTATTTCCGGCTGGAGTGGAAACTCGCCGTGGACCGCTCGCACCTGCTGGCCGACGACCATCCGTTCCTTTTCCCGGTCGTGATTGACGACACGCCCGACGCCGGGGCGCGTGTGCCGGAGAAATTCCGCGACGTGCAATGGACCCGGCTCAACGTGAAGGACACGCCCGAGACGCTGGCCGCCCGCGTGGGGAAATTGCTCAGCGGCGCAGGGGCGTCGCTCGACGACGCCCGCGGGCGTCGGCCGGCGATCCCCCGGCGCGGGGCACAGCCTGCCTGGCTGCGCTACGCCTGGGCGGGCGTGGGCCTCCTGTTCGCCGTGATCTACGCCCTGCGGCCGTTCTGGCAGGCCGCGCGGCATTCCGAGTCGAAGCCGGCCGTCGTTGCGCCCGCGGCCCCGGCGGCTCAGTTGTCCGAGGCCCGCCAGCTCACCGCCAAGGCGCAGGCCATGAGTCTCGATAAATATGACTCGACGGCCGACGACTTTGCGGCGGCCGAGGGCCTGCTCAAGCAGGCGCTCGCGCTCGATCAAAACGACGGGGAAATCTGGGCGTTTTCCTCGCTCTTCAACACCTCGATGCGCACGCGCGGCTTCGATCATGCGCCCGTCCGCCGCGAGATGGCGCGCCGCGACGCCGAACGCGCGCTCAAGCTCGCTCCCGATTCCTTCGGGGCGCTTTACGCCCTCGGCCGCGCGCAACGCGATTTCGAACCGGAGGCCGCGGAACAAACGTTCAACCGGCTCCTCGCCCGCAAGCCTGATGACGCCAGCGCTCTGGGCAATCTGGCCTGGATTTATGACCAGACGGGACGGGTGGACGAGGCGGCGGCGATCTACGAGCGACTCGTGACGGCCGAGCCGGCCCGCGCGGCGCTCAACCGCTACACCGAGTTTCTCCTGTTCTTTCACTACAACCGGTTGGCGGAGGCGGACCGCTGCATCCGGCAGTCGGTCGCGCTCCAGCCCTCCGCAAATTCGCAGGGTGGGCTCGCGATGCTGCTGCTGTCCTGGAAGGGCGACGCCGACGAAGCCGCGCGGGTGCTCGCGACCGGCCCGACCGCGTCGCGCAACGAGCCGCGCACGATCTGGATCACGGCGTTCGTCGATCTCTGCCGTCGCGCGCCGGACCACGCGCTCAAAACCCTGGACCGCCTGGCCGACGATTTCATCCTGGACAACTGGTTCGCGGGACCGAAGGCCTACTTCACCGGGCGGGCGCACCAGCTCGGGGGCCGTCCCGAAGCCGCGCGCATCGCCTGGGAATCGGCGCTCGCGATCACCAACGCGCACCTGAAGGACTCGCCGGGCGACCTGGTGCTGCATCTGATGCGCGGCCAGCTGCTGGCGTTCCTCGGCCAGTCGGACGAAGCGCTGCGCGAAGCCCACGCGGTCGCGGAACTTGCGCGGGGGGACGACCGCCACGAACGGTATTGGTTCTCGTCCCCGGCCCTCATCTACGCCGCGCTCGGTCGCGCGGACGAGGCCGTGCCGCTGTTGGAAAAACTGAGTTTGGCCCCGCCGGGACAAATCGTCGGCTGGCCTCTCACGCCGGCGCTCCTCCGCCTCGATCCGATCTGGGACAGGATCCGCGACGACCCGCGATTCCAAGCCCTGTGCGCCGAGCCGGCGGCCCCGAAAGCAGAAGACAGAAGTTGGAAAACAGAGAGGAGTGCCCAGATTGACCAGAAATCCGTCGCCGTGCTGGCGTTCGCAAACCTCTCCGACGACAAGGCCAACGAGTATTTCTCCGATGGCATCAGCGAGGAGCTGCTCAATGTGCTGGCGAAAGTTCCGGGGCTGAAGGTGACGGCGCGCACTTCGTCGTTTCACTTCAAGGGCAGGGACACGCCGATCCCGGAGATCGCGCGCCAGCTCGGTGTCGCCTACGTGATTGAAGGCAGCGTGCGCAAGCAGGGCGACAAAGTCCGCATCACGGCCCAGCTGATCAAGGCGGCGGACGGCTTCAATGTGTGGTCGAATAATTTTGATCGCGAACTGAAGGACATCTTTGCCGTGCAGGACGAAATCGCGGGGCTCATCGCGAACCAATTTTCGCTGAAGCTCGGCAGGAGTTCAGCCGCGGCAACGGCGAGTGTGAATCCGCAGGCGCTGGAATTCTATCTGCAAGCCAATCAATTGATGCGTTTGCGCGACACGATTTTCACCAACACCGATCGCGTGGAGGAGCTGCTCAACCGGGCGTTGGCGCTCGAGCCGGATTTCGCGCGCGCCCAAGCCATGCTCGCCGAGGTCTGGTCGGCGCGTCGCAGTCTGCAATCCAGCAGAGGCAGCCGCTTCGGCCAGCGTCATTCGCCGGAGCGGGCGCGGATCGAAGCCAAGGCGCGACAGGCCATCGCACTCGATCCGACGGTGCCGGAACCGCACGTCGCCCTGTCTTTGGCCATGTGGACTTGGTGGGACCTGGCCGGCGCCCAAAATGAACTGCGCACCGCGCTCTCGCTCAACCCCAGTCATGTCCCCGCGCACCGGCAACTCGGGCTCATGGCCATGGACGACGGGCGGATGGACGACGCGATCGCCGAATTAAGTTTGGCGGTGCAACTGGATCCCTTCTCGCAGAGCTCAATCGAGGCTTTGGCGCGCGTGCTGCATGTGGCGGGCCGCTACACGGAGGCGATTGCCACCTACGATCGTGCGCTGGCTCTGGCCGATTCCGAGGTCGCGCGCGAGCACAAGGCCTACGCACTCGCCCAACTTGGGCAGAAGGAGGCCGCGCTGGCCCTGGCCCACAGCCTGTCTCTTGACTGGCTTCGATTTCGGACGTTCGCAGCGGCGGGCGCCCGGGCAGAGGCGGAGAAAGTGTTCCCCACCGCGGAACCCGAAAACCGGGCCTATTATTTGTTCATGCTCGGTCGGACGGAAGAAGGGCTTGCCGCACTCGATCCCGACGAGATGCAGTCAACCTATCTGCACGACGTTTTCTTTGAACCTTGGTTCGATCCTGTCCGTGAGGATCCGCGCTTCACGAAATTTCTGGACACTCTCGGCGTCACCGAAGCCCACGCCCGCGCGCAAGCGTGGCGCAAGGCACACCCGCCGGAGAAAGGGGAGGCAAAGAAATGAGCGTTGCGGAGAGCAAAGCCGTCTTCTTGAGCTACGCCTCGCAAGATGCCGAGGCGGCGCGAAAGATTTGCGAGGCACTGCGCGTGGCCGGCGTCGAGGTCTGGTTCGACCAGAGCGAGCTGGTCGGGGGTGACGCCTGGGATGCCAAGATCCGGAAGCAGATCAAGGAGTGCACGCTGCTGATCCCGATCATCTCGGCGGCGACGCAGGCGCGGACCGAGGGTTATTTCCGGCTCGAGTGGCGGCTGGCCGACCAGCGCACGCATCTGATGGCGAAGGGCCGGCCGTTCCTGCTGCCGGTGGTGATCGACGACACCCGCGACGCCGACGCGCATGTGCCGGACTCGTTTACCGAAGTGCAATGGACCAAGGCGCCGGACGGGGTGGTGGCGCCGACCTTTGTCGCCCGGGTGAAAAAATTGTTGGGCGGTGCGGAAATGGAGGCGGGACGCCCTCGTCCCGCAGCGGAGACCCAGAACCTAAAACCCAGAACCGAGAACCGGCGGCTTGGCCGCCTTTGGTGGGCGCTGCCAATCCTCGGCGTGATAATCGCGCTGCTGCTCGTGATGCGGCGGAAGACGCCGGAGACGCCGGTGCCGTCACCTGCAGCGGCGCCGGGCACCCCGTCCGCCTTGGCTGCTCCGGCCACCGCCGGGTCGCTGGTATCCGCGCAGCCCCGGGAATTTCCCCGCGACCCCGACCTCAAGCGCGTCCACCAGCTCATCCACAACGTCGTCGATGGCATCGCCGAGGATTTCGCGCTGGCCGACGACCTGGTGAAACCGAAGCTCGCGGCGCGGCCCAACGACCCCGAGGTCGTGACGGTGGCGGCCGAGCTGGCCCAGGAGTTTGTCACCCGCGGCATCGACGCCTCGCCGGCGCGGCGCGCCCAGGCCCAGCGCCTGACCGAGCGGGCGGTGCAGCTCGCGCCCGACAATCCGGAGGCGCTCGCGGTGCTGGGCTATTACCTGTATTCCACCGGGACCCAACCGGGCCGTGCCGAGGACTTGCTGCGCCGGGCCATCGCCCTCAACCCGAAGGAGCCGCGGTTTTACTGCTCGCTCTACCAGGTGCTCGCGGCCGGCGACAAACCCGCCGCCGAGGTCGACGCATTTGGCGCGAGGATGACGGCCGCGTTTCCCGAGGACGCGATGGCCGCCTACGTGATCGCCAAGCAACAGGTCAATCGTGGCGACCTGGCCGGCGCGGAGGCATCGCTGGACAAGACGCTCGCGCTGGCGCCGTTGCCCACGGCGATCATCGCCAAGGCGCGGGTCATGCTCGAGGTCCACGGCGACATCGGGGGCATGAAGCGCGTGCTGGATCGCATGCCGGAACGCCAACGCACCTACGCTCGGCTGCTGAACACGTATGCCGTGCTCGCCGCGGTCACCGGCCGGACCGCAGCCGCCCGGCGCCTGATCGATTCGATCACGGACACCTGGCTGGCCGACGGCACCTATCTCTTCCCGAAGGCGCTGCTCGTGGGCGAACTCGACCAGCTCGACGGAAACGACGACGTCGCGCGCCTGCAGTTCGCGGCGGCCCTGAAGGAGGTGCGGGAAAAGCTGGCAGCCGACCCGACGGATCTGCGCCCGGTCCGCGCCGAATTGTGGGTGCAGATCGGGCTTGGCCACCGGGAGGAAGCGCGCGCGGCGCTGCGGATCAACCTGCAACGCCGGCCGAAGCCGTATCACTGGACGATGAATCTTACCTGGTGGACCTGCGCCCTGCGGGCCTGCCTGCTCCTCGACGAACGCACGGAAGCGCTGGCGCTGCTCAAGGAGGCATGCGCTGAGCCGGTCGGCCGTCTGCTGTTGCGCAACCTGTTCCAGGTCGATCCCAAGATGGCGCCTTTCCGCGCCGACCCGGAGATCCAGGCGCTGCTGGCGGAGCCGGTCGCGTCCGCCCCGGCGGTCCTCCCGTCAACCAAGGCGGACGAGAAGTCCGTCGCCGTGCTGGCATTTACCAATCTCTCCGACGACAAGGCCAACGAGTATTTCTCGGACGGCATCAGCGAGGAGCTGCTCAATGTGCTGGCGAAGATCCCGGGCCTGAAGGTGTCCGCGCGGACCTCGGCGTTCTATTTCAAGGGCAAGGAGGTGCCGGTGCCCGAGATCGCGCGGCAGCTCGGCGTGGCCTATGTCGTCGAGGGTAGCGTGCGAAAACAGGGCGACAAGGTCCGCATCACGGCGCAGCTGATCAAGGCGGCCGACGGTGGCTTCCACGTGTGGAGCGACACCTTCACGCGCGACCTGAAGGACATCTTCGCGGTGCAGGATGAGATCGCCGGGCTGATCGCGCAGAACCTCGAGCTCAAGATGGGTATCACGGCGGCCCGTCCGACCATCGACGTAGAGGCCTATCAGGAATATCTCGCCGGCCGGGCGCTGGTGGCCAAGGCCGGCAACAACGATCTGCGGGAGGCGGTCGGGCATTTTGAAAAGGCCGTGGCGCTCGAGCCGAAGTTCACGGCGGCGTGGGTGCAGCTGGCGAGCGCGCACACGCAGCTCGGTCGCTGGGGCGGGGCGCCGACGCTGCAGGCCTGGGCGGCGGCGCACGCGGCGATCGACCATGCGGTCACGCTGGAGCCGGACTCGCCGGACGTGCTGCTGGCGCTCGGCTGGATCCGGCGCACGGCCGACTGGGACTGGCGCGGCGCCGAGCAGGCGTTCCGCCGGGCGCTCCAGCTTCGACCCGACCACCCGGAGACGCTGGCGGGCGCGGCCGTCCTGCTCTACAACATCGGCAGGAATGAAGAGGCCTTCCGGCTGGGGCAGCAGGCGATCAGGCTGGACCCGCTCAATGCCTCCACGCAGCTCGACCTGAGCATCATGTATTATCTCAGCGATAATTTCGCCGAGGCGGAGCGCACGGCGCGACGGGCCCTGGCGCTGGCGCCGGGAGGCGCGGGCTACCACGGCGTCCTGGCCTGGGGGCTAGCCGGGCAGAAACGTTACGCCGAGGCCGAGGCTGAAGCTCTTTTGGACACCGATGAGATCCAGCAGGCAGTGGCCCTCGGACTGGTGGCCATCGGCCGCGGGCAGACCGAGGCGGCCCACGCCCAGGTGGCCCGGCTGGAGAAGATGGCGCGGACCATGGGTGACCGCGCCGACCTGCAGAACAACATCGCCTGGATCACCGCCGGCCTGGGGGAAAAGGACCGGGCCTTTGCCGCGCTGGAGAAGGCCCAGGCCTCGCGCGATCCCAGTGTCTCGTGGCTGCGCAACGGCACTTATCTGCAGCTGCTGTTTTCCGATCCGCGCTGGGACGCGCTGCTACGCAAGGCGGGCTTGGCGGACGACCAGTTGAAGTGAGCTGAGCATGTCCCGGGCGCGGCGGAGGATTCGCCCTGCCTGATGAAAAACGCCCGCGGCGCGGGGCCGGCGGGCGTTGGAGGTCGGTAGGGGCCGTTGCCCTCAACGGCCCGGGCGGTTGGGGGCAACCGCCCCTACCTTATTTGGGCAGGACGCCGGGGACCGTGCCGGCCTTGATGATGAACATCTCGTCGGGCTTGAGGTGCTTCTTCACGGCGCCGTTCACCTGGTCGAGCGTGAGGGCCTCGATGACCTTGGGATACTGGTCGAGCCAGGTCTGGTCGTAGCCGCGGTGCACGGCGGCGAGGAGCGCACCGGCCATGCCGTCGGTGGTGGCGAGGCCGACCTTGAAGGCGCCGACAAGGTTCGTCTTGCGGTAGTCGAGTTCGGCCGGGGTGATGCCGTCCTGATACCACTTGTTCAGCTGGACCTTGGCGGAGGCGATGCCCTTCTCGAGCAGCGCGGGCGCGAAGGTGGCGGTGAGGCGCCAGTCGCCGTCGGTGAAGGTGTCCTTGGTCACGTTGGAGTAGATGCCGTAGGTCAGGCCCTCCTTGTCCCGCACGGTCTGCATGAGCCGGCCGGAGAACCCGCCGCCGCCGAGGGTGGCGGTGGCGACCTTCAGCGCCTGGTAGTCGGGGTCGCTGTATTTGAGACCGGTAGTCTGGCCGATGACGACGGACACGCTGGTCTTGCCGGCCATGAAGACGTTCTGGTCGCGCGCGGAGTCGGTCGGCGTGGCCTTGGCCGGGTGGGGCAGGTCGACGCCGCCGGTCCAGCCGGTGAAGGAGGCGGTCAGCGCGGTCGTGATGGCGGCGGGGTCGACGTCGCCGACGAGCACGAGCGTGCAGTGGGCGGGGCCGTAGTATTTCGCGTGGAAGGCCTTCACGTCCTCGATCTTCGCGGACGCGATGGCGGCGAGGTATTCGTCGGTGGACGGTTCGTGGTTCGGGTGGCCGGCCGGATAGGCGGCGCGGTCGAAGGCGTCTCCCGCGCGGAAGTCGGTGCTCTCAAGCTGGCGTTGCAGGCCGCCGGCGAACTGTTTCTTCGCCTTCTCGAATTCCTCGGCGGAGAGGGCCGGGGAGCGGAGCTGCTCGGCGATGAGTCCGATCACGAGGGCGATGTCCTTCTTCAGGCACTTGGCGCTGATGTTGAGCATCTGGGTGCCGGCGTTGAAGGAGATCTCGGCGCCGACGCGCTCGAGTTTCTCGGCGATGGCGAACTGGTCCTGGGTGGTCGTGCCCTTGTCGAGGAGCATGCCGGTGAGGGTGGGAATGGCAACGTTGCCGTCGCCGGCGAAGACGTCGCCCGCGGGCAGCGAGCCCTCGATGGTGACGACGTCATTCACCCCGGTCTTGTAGATCATGACATCGAGGCCGGCGATCTTGCTGCGCTGGACGTTCGGCGCGATCTGGGCGGTCAGGGCGGAGAAGAGGCCGAGGAGGGAAAACAGAAGGAAGAAGCGTTTCATGGATATGAAAAATTAAGGGCTTAGCGGGCGACGGGTTTGGCCGGGGCGGCCTTCGGCGCGGCGGGCGCCTGCGGGATGAACCAGCCGGTGGTGCTCTGGTCCTCGTTCAGGTATTTGTTGGCGACGCGCTGGACGTCGGCCGGCGTGACCTTGGCCACGGCCTGGTCGAAGGTGACGTAGAGCGTCCAGTCGCCGGCGGCGATGTTCTCGTTGATCTTGCCGGCGATGGCGAAGGAGCCGTCGCGCTGATAGGCGGAGTCGGCGAGGGCCTTGGCGATGGCGGCCTGCACCTCGGTGTCGGTCACGCCGTCCTTCTTCAGCTTCTCGATCTCGTCGAGGGCGATTTTTTCAACTTGTTCGTGCGTGGCGCCGGGGGCGAGCGGGATGAACGTGAAATGCAGCGATGGGTCGCGCATGGCGAACGGGGCGACGAAGACGCCGGTCGAGAGATTCTTGTCGGTCAGGGCGCGATAGAGGCGGCTGTTCTTGCCGTCGCCGAGGATGGCGCCGAGGACGGTGAGGGCGGGGAAGTCGGGGTGGGTGGCGGCGGGGGACTTGTGCGCGATGGCGACGACGCCGAGCTGGCCGGGGCGCTTGACGACCACGCGGCGCGGGCCGGTCTGGTCGGGCTCCTCGGTGTAGACCTGCGGGATCGGCTTGGGCGCGCGCGGGATGGAGCCGTAGGACTGCTTGATCAGGCCGAGGGCCTCCTCGGGCTTGAAGTCGCCGACGAGGGTGACGGTGGCGTTGTCGGGCCAGTAGAAGGTGTCGTAGAACTCGCGGAGCTTCTCGATCGAGACCTTCTCGATGTCGGAGCGCCAGCCGATGGTGTTGTGGTGGTAGGGGTGGGCGACGTAGGCGGCCGCGAAGATCTCCTTGATGAGGGCCTGGATCGGGCTGTTCTCGCCGCGCTCGAACTCGTTACGGACGACAGTCATCTCGGGCCGGCGGTCGGACTCGCGCAGGAGGAGGTTGCGCATGCGGTCGGCCTCCATCGGGATGACCGTGGCGAGCTGGTCGTTGCCGAGGTTCTCGTAGTAGTTGGTGCGGTCGAGGTAGGTGGTGGCGTTGAACTTGGCGCCGGTGCGCGAGAGGATCTGGTCGACGGAGTTGCCCTTGTCGCGGTTGTAGTTGACCGAGCCCTTGAACATGAGGTGCTCGAGCAGGTGGGTCGAGCCGGTGGTGCCGGTGACCTCGTTGCGCGAGCCGACATGGTAGGTGACCATGAAGGTGATGACCGGCGCGGAGTGTTCGGGAATGAGCAGCACCTGCAGGCCGTTGGAATCGAGGGTGTATTCGTCGATGCCGCCGAGGGACTTGACGTAGGTGTAGCCTTCGACGGCCGGAGGCGCGGCGCGGAGCCCGAGGGCTGCGGCGAGGAGACAGAGGAACGCGAGGGATCGTTTCATCATGAGCATAGGGGGATAGTGTCCGGACGCTAGCATACCGCCAGGCGGCTGCCAATAGGACAAAAGGTTCAGGTGCGGGAATTGGGCGCGCCCGAATGTAGGGCTGCCGCTTCAGCCTTCGCCAGGCCTATGGCTGACAGGTGCCGGCACGCCGTGGTCCGTCGGCGGCGCGGCGACCAGCGCCGGCCCCGCCGATTGTGGCGGCAGCCAAACCGAGGCTTCCCTCGCGGGGAACAATCCGGCTAACTGGCCGACTAAAACCCATGAGAAAATCCCCCGTCTTCTCCCGACTCCTCACCTGTGTCCTGCTGCTCGCCGGCGCCGCCTCCCTGGCCGCCCGCCCGCTCGAACTCGAGGACCTGTTCCGGCTCCACCGCGTGTCCGACCCGCAAATCTCCCCCGACGGGACCACCGTCGTCTTCACGGTCACCGAGCCCATCAAGGCCGAGAACCGCACCAACAGCGACCTCTGGATCGTGTCCACCGTGAGCGGCGAGGCGCGCAAGCTCACCAACTCGCCCAAGCACGACCGCCACGCGCGCTGGTCGCCGGACGGGCAGTGGATCGCCTTCGAGTCGAACCGCGAGGGCAGCTACCAGATCTGGGTGATGCCCGCCGTCGGTGGCGAGGCGCGCAAGCTCACCAACATCTCCACCGAGGCCAGCCAGCCCGTGTGGTCGCCGGACGGTAGACAGATCGCGTTCGTGTCGGCCGTGTATGCCGAGTTTTCCGCCAAGCCCTTCGCCGAATCGGACCGCCTCAACGCCGAGAAGGCCGCCGCCATCGCCAAGGACCCCGTCAAGGCCCGCGTCTTCGACCAGCTGCTCTATCGCCATTGGGACTCGTGGGTCGACGGCAAGCGCCAGCACGTCTTCGTGATGAGCGTCAGGAACGGTGCCGCCACCGGCGACCCCCGCGACGTCACGCCCGGCGACAACGACGGCGTGCCGACCTCCTCGACCTTCAGCGAGGGCGACGAGTTCTCGTTCTCGCCCGACGGGCAGTCGCTGGTCTTCACCGCGCCGCCCGTGCCGGTGCGCACGCAGGCCTGGAGCACCAACCACGACCTCTACTCGGTCAACCTCGTCACCGGCGAGCGCCGTCAGCTGACGACCAACCCGGCGGCGGACTGCACGCCGCAGTTCTCGCCCGACGGGAAGCTGCTCGCCTACCGGGCGCAGGAGCGCGCCGGCTTCGAGGCCGACCGCTGGCAGCTGCGCGTGCTGGACGTCGCGACAGGCCAGAGCCGCAGCCTGACGGAAAGCCTCGACCGCTCCGTGGACGGTTACGTGTGGGCGCCCGACGGCACGGGGCTCTACTTCAACTCGTCGGACCAGGGCGGCACGACGCTCTGGAGCGTGTCGCTCAAGGGCGACTCGATGCGCGTGCTGGCCGGCGGCACCAACAGCGAGGCGAGCGTGTCCGCCGACGGCAGCGCGCTGGTCTACACCCACGCCACCTTCAACCAGCCGCCCGAGGTCATGCTCTGGCACCCGGCGCACGGCGCGCCGCAGGTGCTCACGCACATGAACGACGCCCTGCTGAAGGACGTGGAGATGGCCGCGCCGGAATCGGTCGCGGTCGCGGGCGCCGGCGGCACCTCCGTGCAGATGTGGATCATCCGCCCGCCGAACTTCGACGCGAAGAAGAAATACCCGCTTGTGTTCTGGGTGCACGGCGGTCCCCAGGGCGCCTTCGGCGACTCGTGGTCCACGCGCTGGAATCCCCAGGTGTGGGCGGCGCAGGGCTACGTTGTCACCCTCGCGAATCCCCGCGGCTCGACCGGCTTCGGCCAGAAGTTCACCGACGAGATCTCCCGCGACTGGGCCGGCAAGGTCTACGAGGACCTGATGGCCTGCCTCGCGCACATGGAGCAGCAGCCCTACATCGATACCACGCGCATGGCGGCGGCCGGCGCCAGCTACGGTGGCTACATGATGAACTGGTTCGAGGGCCACACGGACAAGTTCAAGACGATCATCTGCCACGACGGCACCTACAACCTCAGCTCGATGTATGGCGGAACCGAGGAGGTCTGGTTCGACGAGTGGGAGCACGGCAAGCCGTGGGAGGCGAACGGCCAGGAGAAGTTCTCGCCGCACCTCTACGCCGCGAATTTCAAGACGCCGATGCTGATCATCCACAACGAACTCGATTTCCGCGTGCCGGTCTCGGAAGGCATGCAGCTGTTCACCGCGTTGCAGCGGCAGGGCGTGCCGTCGAAGCTGCTGATGTTCCCCGACGAGGGCCACTGGGTGCTGAAGCCCGCCAACAGCGAGCTCTGGCACCGGACGATCTTCAGCTGGCTGGCGGACTACCTGAAGCCCTGACCGGTCCGGTCTCCGCGGCATGATGTTCGATTTCCTGCGCGCCTGGCTGCCCGAGTGCCCGCCCTGGGCGAGGGAGCTGGGCCTGTGGCGCGAGCACCGGGCCATCGCGCGGCGGCACGCGCGGCTCAAGACCGCCTGGGCGCCGCACCTGCAGGCCAGCCGCGAGGCGATCCTCGCGGCCGCCGAACGCTGTCCGCAGCGACGGTCGGCCCTCGTCATCGGCGCGGGCGACTGTCTCGACGTGCCGGTGGCTGAGCTGGCGGCGATTTTCCCGAAGGTCGTGCTGGCCGACATCGTCGTGGGCCGGACCGCGCTCGGCTGGGCCCGGAAGTTTCCCGGGAAGGTGGAGTGCGTAGCCTGGGACGCCAGCGGCGCGCTCGCGGCCGTTGCCGCGCGCAGAGCCGTGCTCAGCGCCACGGAGGCCCCGAAGCTGTTCGAACACGCCGAGGCCGGGCCGCCACCCGGCGGCGAGACCGATCTGGTGGTTTCGGCGAACTGCATCTCCCAGCTGGGCCTCGTGCCCGGCCATGCGTTGTCGGCGGCGGCGAAGGACGCCGACCTGCCCGACCGCTGCGCGAAGGCGGCGGCGCGGCGCCACCTCCAATGGCTGGCGGCGCGGCCCAGCGTGCGGATCCTGCTCGCCGACCTGGAGCGCCTGAACCTCTCCGCCGAGGGCAAGGTCCTGAAGCGTGAGAGCCTCAGCGCGCGCTACGGCCTGGCGCGGCCCGACCGGCAGTGGCGCTGGAACCTCGCGCCGATTCCCGAGTGGTCGCCCGACTTTCACCGCGTCCACGAGGTCGGCGCGTGGATTTACGGTCCCTAAACGGCGGCGGCCGGAAATGGGCTTGCCGCACGCGGCCGCGGCGGGCGGGATCGCAGCAACCCGATCATCCCGCCATGACGACCTTATTCGTCCGTTTTTTCTTCGCTGCCGTCATTCTCGTCGGCGCGCTGTCCGGCCCGCGGCTTTGGGCGAAGGGCACGCCCGATGAGCAGCGCGCGGACATCCACAAGATGCGGGAGAGCGTGCTCGACGAACTCTACAAGCTGCGGCCGGAGGCGAAGGCCCGGATCCGCAAGGCGGCCGGCTACGCTGTTTTTTCGAATGTGGGTGTGAACCTGATCTTCGCCAGCTTCGCGGGCGGGCACGGCCTCGTGGTGGAGAAGGGCCTGATCAAGGACACGGAGACCTACATGAAGATGGGTTCCGCCGGCATCGGGCTCGGCCTGGGGGTGAAGGATTTCCGCGCGGTGTTCGTGTTCGACGACGCGGCGCGGCTGAGGGATTTCGTGGAGAAGGGTTGGGATTTCAGCGGGCAGGCGGACGCGGCGGCCAAGTCGGACGACAAGGGTGCGGCGATGGCCGGAGCGGAAACCATCGTCCCGGGCGTCACGGTCTACCAGATCACCAAGAACGGCCTCGCGCTGCAGGCCACCCTGCAGGGCACGAAGTATTGGAAGGACAAGGACCTGAACTAGGGCGGCTCGGGATGACCGGTCGGGGAAATGACGAGGAGGCGCAGGTCGAACCGGAAGGGATCTTTAGATACGTCCTAGCCGGCGCCGAGGATTTTTTCGCGGAGGTGGGTGCATCTCAGCTTCGCCTCCGCGTTGCGCACGGCCATGCCGTAGGCGGCGGGTTCGCCGACGATGAAGACCTTCTTCCGGCCGCGCGTGATCGCGGTGTAGATCAGGTTGCGCTGCAGCATCACAAAGTGCGCCTTGAGCAGCGGCACGATCACGACCGGATACTCGCTGCCCTGCGACTTGTGGATGCTGATGGCGTAGGCGAGGGCGAGGTCGCCGAATTCGTGGCGCTCGAACGTGTGCTTCGCCCCGTCGAAGTCGGCCGTGAGCGTGCCCTTCACGCCGTCGATGGACAGCACCTCGCCGATGTCGCCGTTGAAGAGGTCCTTGTCGTAGTTGTTGCGCAGCTGGATGAGCTTGTCGCCCGGGCGGTATTCGCCGCTCACGGTCTTGATGCCCTGGTGCCGCGGGTTGAGCGCGGCCTGCAGGGCGAGGTTGAGGTTGCCGACACCGGCGACGCCCTTGTGCATGGGCGCGAGGACCTGGACGTCGTTCACCGGGTGAAACCACTTGAAGTGCTGCGGAATGAACTTCGTGCAGAGCTCGGTGATCTTCGCGAGGCAGTCCTCGGGTGACGAGGCGGCGATGAAGTTGAGGTCGCTCCACGCCTGCGCCTTGGCGACCTCGCTGACTACGGGCGGCGGGGAGTTGTCGCCGCCGTTGATGGCATGGGCGACAGTGACGATGGCGCTTTGGTCCTTCTGGCGGTAGACCATCGAGAGACGCGTGACGGGAATGCGCTCGGTCGCGATCAGGTCCTTGAGCACGTTGCCGGCGCCGACGCTCGGCAGCTGGTCGGTGTCACCGACGAGGAGCAGGTGGGCGCGCACCGGCACGGCCTGGAGCAGCGCGGCGGCGAGGCGGGAGTCGAGCATCGAGGCCTCGTCGACAATCAGGAAGTCGGTGGCGAGCGGGGCGGATTCGTTGACGGTGAAGCCCATCTTCGTGCCCTCGAACTTCAGGAGCCGGTGGATGGTGGACGCGTAGCCGCCGGTCGTGGCGGCGAGGCGCTGGGCGGCCCGGCCGGTCGGCGCGGCGAGGTGCACGCGCGCCTTCTTCGCCTTCAGAATTTCGACGAGCGCGCGGAGGATCGTCGTCTTGCCCGTGCCCGGGCCGCCGGTGAGGATGGTGAACTTGTGCGCAAGGGCGTTGTGCAGCGCGGAACGCTGCAGGTCGTGGAAGGCGAAGCCGGCCTTGTCCTGTGCCCAGGTGAGGGCGGCGTCGATCTTGATGGCCGGCAGGCCGGAGGGCACGGACGCGAGGCGCTTCACGACCTCGGCGATCTTGCGCTCGGCGCGGTCGTTCGGCGGGAGCTGGAGGAAGGCCAGGTCTCTTGTAGCCGGGCTCGGTGAGCCCGGGCCGGGGTCACCGACCCCGGCTACAGCGGCATGGGCAACAATCGCCTTGGATGAGATCAGCGCATCGATGCGCGCCTGCAGCAGCTCGGCGGAGGTCTCGAGCAGCGTGGCGGAGTAGTCGACGAGTTCGCCGCGCGGGTAGGCGGTGTGGCCTTCCTCCTGCAGCGTCTCCAGGGCGTAGATGAGGCCCGCGTCGAGACGCGGCGGGGCGTCGTTGGCGTAGCCGAGGTTGATGGCGATGCGGTCGGCGGTTTTGAAGCCGATGCCGTCGATCTCGCGGGCGACGCGGTAGGGCTCGTCGGTGATGACCTGCTTGGCGGCGGCGCCGTATTTGGTGACGAGCTTGACGCACTGCGAGGTGGTGACGCCGTAGGTCTGGAGGAAGATGTGCACCTCGCGCAGCGTCTTCTGCTCGGCCCAGGCCTCCCTGATGGCGGCGGCGCGGACCTTGCCGATGCCCGGGACCTTGCGGAGCTTGCCGGACTCCTCGCTGAGGACGCGCAGGGTGTCGGTGCCGAAGGTGTCGACGATCTTGTTGGCGTAGACCTTGCCGATGCCGGGCACGAGGCCGCTGCCCAGGTATTTGCGGATGCCGTAGACGGAGGACGGCAGCTCGGACTTGAAGGTGTTGATCTTGAACTGCGCGCCGTGCTGCGCGTGGCGGGTCCATTCGCCGCTGAGCTGGAGCGTCTCGCCGCACTGCACGCCCGGCAGCGCGCCGACGATGGTGACGCGGTCGGTGACGGCATCGCCGGCCGTGGCGGTGGCCTTGACCGCCGCGGGCGCCAGAGCCTCGGGCCGGAGCTCGGCGATGGTGTAGTGGTTCTCCTCGTTGAAGAAGATGATGCGCTCGAGGACGCCGGTCAGCGAAGCGGTTGAGGGGGAAGCCACGGGTTAGACGGATATGCACGGCCCCTCGGAAGGAAAGCGCGAACCGGCTCGTCAGCCCGCCGGCCGCGGGTAGGCTTGGGCGTATGCTCCTCGACGATCTGGATGTCGAACCCGTGCTGACCGTGGCCCGGTTGGAAACATTCCATCAGCGGCACCGTGGCGAGCGGAACTTCACCCGCACCGTGGCCGAGGCGGTGACGAGCGGTTCCCCGGTGCTGGAAAGGGCGGGCGGGTGGCTGCTGCGGCGGCATGCCGCCGCCACGGGCGGATTGCCAGCCGAGGATTGGGCGGCGGTGCTGGACGGGCTGGATGGGGTGCGTTCCTGGGCGGGACGGCTCCTGCTCTGCCAGATGCTCGCCGAGCAACCGGGGTTGTGGGCGGCGGCACCGGCCGATGTGGCAGCCTTCCTGCGCAGTTGCACAGGCGATCGTCAGCCCACGGTGCGGGCGTGGAGCGTCTGCGCCTTTCACCGGCTGGCGCGGCGGCACCCGGAGTTCCGCACGGAGGCGAGAGGGCTGGTGGCGGCGGCCCGCCGGGATCCCGCGAAATGCGTGCAGGCCCGGCTGCGCCACCTGGACTAGCGGCGTGTCGGCGCAATAAAAAGCCCGCCGGGATGCGGCGGGCGGGAAAGCCGGGGCTGGCGGGGGTTACTTGGCGGGGGCGGCGTCCGCTGGCTTCGCCTTGGGCGCGTCCATTTCGCTCTTCGCTCCCTCGACCAGTTGCTGGATCTTCGGCATGAGGTCGCGCTGCATATCCTGAACGAGGGGCATGACATGGGCCATGATCTGCGGCTGCTTGGCCATCATGGATTGCCCCTCGGGCGACGTGAAGAATGTCTTCATGGCCTTCAGCTCGGCCTCGCTGTAGACGTCGGCGTAGACTTGGTCCATCTTGCTGACCATGGTCTTGGCGGCGTCCATGGACAGGTCCATGATCTTGCCTTGGACCTCTTCGGCCTGCTTGCGCTTTTCCGGCGTCGTGTCGGCCGGGAGATTCATCGACTGGGCGGCCATCTGTTTCATCTGGGCGGCCATGCCGTCAAACATCTTGTCGGCATGCATCGCGGCGATGGCCTCGTGGGCGAGGGCCAGCTTGGCGGCGGCGTTGTCTTGGGCGAGCGCGCCCGTGGTCAGGGCGAGCAGCGCGAGGAGGAGGCGGGAGGTTTTCATGGGGTCGAGGGTTTTGCCGCCATGGCTCCGGCGGCGGAGTGGCGGATGTTGCGCCCGGCGGCGGCGGAAGGCAACCTGCGAAAAACCGCCTCTGCATGCGCTACTTCGAAGACCTCCGGGTTGGGGACAAATTCAACACCGCCGACCATCTCATGACCGAGGAGGACATCATCGCCTTCGGCCGGCAGTTCGACCCGCAGCCGTTCCACACCGACCCGGTGGCGGCGGGCGGCACGCTGTTCGGCCGGCTGGTGGCGAGCGGCTGGCACACGGCGGCCGTCAGCATGCGGCTGATGGTGCAGGGTGAGATGGACCTCGACGGCGGGGTGATCGGGCAGGGCATGGAGAGCCTGCGCTGGCCCCGTCCCGTGCTGCCCGGCGACCGGTTGCGGGTCGTGACGGAGATCGGGGAACTGCGTCCGGCCCCGGCGCGCCCCGAGCGCGGCCTGATCAAGCTGCATTGCAGCACCTACAACCAGCACGGCAAGGTCGTCCAGGACATGACGGCGACGCTGCTGGTCGCGCGGCGGTCGCCGGCTGGTGGTCTGTAGGGCTGGCGCTTGTCGCCATGCCGTGCTTGCGGACAGTGCGGTCCGTCGCCGAGCGACGACCTTACGGGCCGGCCTGATTGTGGCGTTGCCCCGGGTGGGTGCGCCGGCAAGCTGCGGCCATGCCCCTCCTGTCCTCGGTTTTGGTCGCGCTCGTCGCCCTGTTGCACGTCTACTTTCTGGTGCTGGAAATGTTCCTGTGGACGACGCCGTATGGCCGGCGCGTGTTCGGGCTGACCCCGGAGAAGGCGGCGCTGACCAGGTCGCTGGCGGCGAACCAGGGCCTCTACAACGGCTTTCTCGCGGCGGGGCTCGGTTGGGGCCTGCTCGCCGGGGCGGACGGCCATACCGTCAAGGTGTTCTTCCTGTCCTGCGTGGTCATCGCGGGCATCTTCGGGGCCGCGACGGCCAGCCGGAAAATCCTCTGGGTGCAGGCGGTGCCCGGCGCGGTGGCGCTGGGCTGCGTCTGCGCCGCGCAGGGCTAGCGGAGCAAGACCGGGGTCAGGGCGAGCAGGTCGGGATAGACGTGGGTTGCGCCGGCGGTCCGGAGCTCCGCTTCCGAGTGGGTGCCGGTGGTAACCCCGTAGAAATCCCATCCGCCGTTTCGCGCCGCCGCGAGGTCATAGGGTGAGTCGCCGACCATCGCAGTGGTCGCGGGGTCCGCGCCGAGCTCCCGCATCGCGTGTGCGGCAAAGGCCGGGTCGGGCTTGAGCCACGGCGTGTCGGTGGCGCCGAAGTTCCCGTCGAGCAACCCGTCGAGCCCGAGGTGGGTGCAGATCCGGCGTGACGACGGGCCGTGCTTGTTAGTGAAGATGGCGTTCTTGGCGCCCGCTGCCTTCAGCGCCGTGAGCAGTTCGCGGGCGCCGGGAAAGAGCTCGACGTCCTCGAGCATGGTGGCGTCCCAGAACGGCCGGTAGATCGCGAGGGCCTCCGCGGTGCGGGCCTCGCCGACCAACCGGGAGACGGCGACCTCGACGCCGCCGCCGATGGCAGCCCGCACCTGTTCGGCCGTCGGGGCCGGCAATCCCATCAGGCCCATGGTGTGGGTGTGGGCGCGTTGGATGGCCGCGAAATGGTCGAGGAGGGTGCCATCAAGGTCGAAGAGGACGGTGCGATAACGCATGACGAGACCCATTCTCGCCGGTGCGGCCGAGGCCAGCCAGCCAGAAAACCGCGCATGACTTGGCCTTTGCTGACCGGCCAGGTGGGGCGGCCGGGGGTCGGTCCCGAAAAAAATATCTGGTGAATGCCCGGCGGAGCAGTGAGATTGGCCGGGATGAGCGCCCACCAGACGCAAGCCCTCGCCGCCACCTCAAGGGAAGGCGAGACTCTGGTGCTGCGGTTGTCCGGGGACTGGCGCATCACCGCCGAGCATCCGATCTGGGAGAACGTCATGATCGGCGAGCGGCCGGGCCGCGTGGTGCTGCGGGTGGAGGACATGGGCGCATGGGACAGCTCGCTCGCGCTTTTCCTGAATGCCGCCCGGAGTTGGAGCCGGAAGCACGGCGTCGCCCTCATCGAGGAGGGGCTGCCGAAGGAGGCCTGCAAGCTGGCCGACCTGCTCGCTCGCAAGACCAGCACGGTTGCGGCGCACGCCGGCGTGCCCGATCTGTTCACCGCCCTGGGGGCGGCCACCGTCAAGCTCTGGGTGGAGGCCAAGGACCTCGCGCAGCTGGTGGGCGAATGCGTGTTCAGCACCGGGCGTTTTTTCCGGGGCCAGGCGCAGTTCCGCTGGCGCGACGCCTTTTCCGAGATGCAGCAATGCGGGGCCATGGCCCTGCCGATCGTCGGGCTCATCAGTTTCCTGACGGGCGTCACCATGGCCTACACCGGCGCCATCGTGCTAAGACAGTATGGCGGCGACATCTACGTGGCCGACCTGGTCGGGCTGGCGGTGGTGCGCGAGATGGGGCCGATGATGGCCGCCATCGTGCTCGCGGGCCGCACGGGCGCGGCCTACGCGGCGACGCTGGGCAACATGAAGGCCAACGAGGAGATCGACGCGCTCGAGACCCTCGGGGTGTCGCCGGTGGACTTCCTCGTCATGCCCCGCGTCGCGGCCCTCTTCATCATGATGCCGTTCCTGGCCTTTTATTCCAACAGCCTGGGCATCCTCGGAGGCATGGCGATCGCGGCGGCCAAGCCGCTCAACATTCCGCCGAACCTCTACTGGTCGGAGATGCAGACCAGCGTGGACCTCTCGGACATCAGCACCGGTCTCATCAAGGCCGCTATCTTCGGTCTCATCATCGGCATGGCCGGGTGCTGGCGCGGTCTGCAGGCCGACCGCAGCGCGGCCGGCGTCGGCCAGGCGGCCACCTCGGCCGTGGTCACCAGCATCCTCCTGATCGTGGTTGCGGACTCGCTCTGCGCCGTGGCCTTCAACATCCTCGGCTGGTGAACACCGTCCCGCCCATCGCCGCCGCCCTGCCCGCCATCGCCCTCGACGGCGTGATGTGCCGCTACGGCGACCGGGTCGTGCTGGAGAACATCTCCTTCGCGGTGAAGCGCTCGGAGATCTTCTTCATCATCGGCGGCAGCGGCTGCGGCAAGAGCACGCTGCTGCGCCACATGATCGGCCTGAAGCAGCCGGCCCACGGCACGGTGAAGTATGCCGGGCGGGATTTCACCGCGGCGTCGCCGCGCGAACGGAAGGACCTGCTCCGCACCTTCGGCGTGCTCTACCAAGGCGGCGCGCTCTGGAGCTCCATGACGCTGCGCGAGAACGTGGCCCTGCCGCTCGAGCTCCTCACCGAGCTCGGCCGCCAGGAACGCGAAGAGATCGTGGCGCTGAAGCTCGCCCAGGTCGGCCTCGCGGGCTACGAGGACTATTTCCCCGCCGAGATCAGCGGCGGCATGAAGAAGCGCGCCGGCCTCGCGCGCGCGCTGGCGCTCGACCCGGACATCGTGTTCTTCGACGAGCCCTCGGCCGGCCTCGACCCCATCACCTCGCTCAAGCTGGACGAGCTGGTGAAGGAGATCCGTGACACGCTCGGCACGACCATCGTCATCGTGTCGCACGAGCTCGCCAGCATCTTCGACCTCGCCGACCGCGTCATCATGCTCGACAGTGAGGTGCGGGGCATCATCGCCACCGGCGAGCCCAAGGCCCTGCGGGACCACAGCCCCGATGAGCGGGTCAGGGAGTTTTTGAATAGACGTCTCGCCCCCGTTCCGCAACAACCAGCCCCAGCCATCTCGTGAAAACCAAACTCAGTCCCGCGGTCGTGGGCATGTTCGTGTTCGGGGCGCTGCTGCTCGCGGTGGTCGCGTTCCTCTCGTTCGGCGGCACCAATTTTTTCTCCAAGCAGACGCGCTTCCTGGTGTTTTTCAACGAGTCGGTCAGCGGCCTCGACCCGGGCGCCGCGGTGAAGGTGAACGGCGTGCGCGTCGGCCGCGTCGCCGCCATCAACGTGCGCTACGACCAGTCGAACAAGGTCTCGCTCGTGCGCGTCACCTGCGAGATCGACCGCAACATCCTCACCGACAGCGCGGGCCGGCCGATCGACCTGACCAGCCCGGCCGAGCTGCAGACCCTGATCGACCGCGGCCTGCGCGCGCGCCTCACGCTGACCGGCATCACCGGCCTCCTGTTCGTGGAGCTCGATTTCGACGACCCGGAGAAGTATCCCCCCGACGTGCGCTTCCTGGCCGAGCAGTATCCGGTCATCCCCTCCATCCCGTCGCCGATTTCCGAGGTGCAGGCGAACATCGTCGAGATCGTCTCGAACATCAAGAAGGTCGACTTCGCCGCCCTTTCCAAGGATCTCCGGACCCTGCTCGCCACGACGAACCAGAAGGTCAGCGAGCTCGACCTGAAGTCGCTCGCCGACCGGGTGGGCCGGGCGGCCGACGCGGTCACCGCCCTCGTGAATTCGCCCGACGCCAAGCGGACCTTCGTCAACCTGAACGGCGCCATCGACGACACCCGGGCGGTGATGAACAAGCTGAGCGGCAACATCGGCCCGGTCAGCGACGACCTGCGGAAGACCCTCGCCGACGCCCAGACGGCGCTCAAGTCCCTCGACGCCGCCGCGGCCACGACCCGCAATTTCGTGCGCGATCAGGGCCAGCTGGGCGACGAGGTGGGGGTCGCGCTGCGCCAGGTGTCCGACGCCGCCGCCGCCCTCGAACGCCTCGCCGACGCCCTCGACCGGAACCCGAGCTCGCTCATCGTGGGCAAGAAGAGGAACACCCCGGAAAAGCCATGAAAAATCTCCCGCGCCATTCTGTTCTCGGCCTGCTGTCCACGGTCCTCGCTCTGCTCGCCGCCTGCAACCTGCCGGCCCCGCAGGCCGATCCCGTGCGGCACTTCACGCTCAGCGTGCCCGCGGCCGCCGTCCCGGTCGCCCAGGCCACGCAGGTGCGGCCGGTGCAGGTGGCGGGTCATCTTCATGGCCGCGCCATGGCGGTGCGCGTGGGTGAACACGAGGTGGTTTATCTCGATGAGGTCCGCTGGGCCGAGCCCCTTGACGAGGCGATCACCGAGCTGCTGCGGGCCCGGCTCGGTTCGGTGGCCGGCGGAGCGACCGTCACGGTGGAGGTGGAGCGCTGCGAGCTGGACCGCTCCGCGGGCAACACCGTCCAGCTGGCCGCCAGCTACTCGATCATCCCGGCCGACGGCCTCAAGTCCGCGGCCTACCGGGGGAATTTCACCGCGACGCCCCGGCCCTGGGACGGGCGCGATTACGGCGCGCTGGTCGGCCTCCTGAGCCAGGCCGTCGGCGACCTGGGCGACGCCCTGGCGGCGGCGGCGGAGAAAAAATAGGCGGTTGCCGGCCGTTCCATTGTAGGGCCGGCGCTTGTCGCCGTGCCGTGGCGTGCCGACAAGCGGCAGCCCTGCATCCAGATTCCAGTTGCGGGCCGCGCCCGAAGAGTCATCTTCCGCGCCAGACGCATGAGCAACCTGACCATCGCCAGATGAAGGACGGATTTTCAGTGCTGCGCTTCGGGCTGCAACGCGCGGCCGACGGCACCTGCACCCAGAATGTCCAGCAGTGCGGTGTCTTCAGCTCGGTGGAATCGGCCTTCAGCACGGCCCGGCTCGAGGCCCTGCGCGAGTGGCAGGAGGCCTGCAATTCCGGCGCCTTGGATTCGCCTGCGACGAAGATCCGCAAGATCGAGATCAAGGACACCGAATGGGGCTACGACCTGAAGCAGGGCCACCTGACCGTGGCGCGCTTCTGGGTTCACGACGGCAAGCCCGAGGAGATCCCGGGGCTGCCGACGGGTTGAGATTGTTGGAGGCGGGACTATGCGTCCCGCAAGGCATGGGCATCGCAGCCGGAAAACCGCGGGACTGATAGTCCCGCCTCCACTTCATTTAAGCGCCGCCGCGATGCGCGCGAGCGCGGTGACGACGTTCTCGCGGGAGTTGAAGGCGCTGATGCGCACGTGGCCTTCGCCGCACTTCCCGAAGCCGGCCCCGGGGGTGCAGACCACCTGGGCCTGGTTCAGGAGCAGGTCGAAGAATTCCCAGGAGTCGCGCCCGGTGTTGACCCAGATGTAGGGCGCGTTGTCGCCGCCGATGCAGGTCATGCCGAGCTTTTGCACCGCCTCGCGGATGAGCTTGGCGTTGCCGAGGTAGAAATCGGTGAGCGCCCTGGTCTGCGCCCGGCCCTCGGGCGAATAGACCGCGGCGGCGGCCTTTTGCACGGGGTAGGAGACGCCGTTGAACTTCGTCGTGTGGCGGCGGTTCCAGAGAGCGTGGATGGCGACCTCGTTGCCGGCGGCATCGCGGGCCTTCAGGTTCTTCGGGACGATCGTGTAGGCGCAGCGGAGGCCGGTGAAGCCGGCGAGCTTCGAGTAGCTGCGGAACTCGATGGCGACGTCGCGCGCGCCCTCAATCTCGTAGATGGAGCGAGGGATCCCCGGCGTGCGGACGTAGGCCTCGTAAGCGGCGTCGAAGAGGATGACGGCGCCGTTCCTCTTCGCGTAGTCGACCCAGGCGGTGAGTTGGTCGCGCGTGGCGACGGCACCGGTCGGGTTGTTCGGAAAGCAGAGGTAGATCAGGTCGGTCGCGCCCGCGGGCGGGGCCGGGACGTAGCCATTGGCCGCGGTGGACTCGAGGTAGGTGATGCCTTCGTAGCGGCCTTCGCGGTTTGCGCCCGTGCGGCCGGCCATGACGTTGGTGTCGACGTAGACCGGGTAGACCGGGTCGGGGATGGCGAGGCGGGTGTCGGCCGCGAAGATCTCCTGGATGTTCGCGACGTCGCACTTCGAACCGTCGCTGATGAACACCTCGTCGGCCTCGACGTGGGCGCCGTGGGCCTTGAAGTCGTGCTGGGCGACCGCCTCGCGGAGAAACGCGTAGCCCTGTTCCGGGCCATAGCCCTTGAACGTGGCCCGGTTCGCCATCTCGTCGGTGGCGGCATGCAGCGCCGCGATGCAGACGGGCGGGAGCGGCTCGGTGACGTCGCCGATGCCGAGGCGGATGACGGGCTTGGCCGGATTGGCCGCGACGTAGGCGTTCACGCGCTTGGCGATGTCGGCGAAGAGGTAGGAAGCCTTCAGTTTCGAGTAGTTGTCGTTAACGCGGATCATGGGAGTTCGAGAGAGTGGAAAGCCCGCCGTCGCCAAGCCTATGGCGGGTTCGTCCTCAGCGAAGCTGAGGCGAAGAGGCCTGGAGCTTGGTGAAGTGTTCGTGGATGCGGATCATGCGGTCGTCGTGGAGGAGGCTTGATAAAGGTAAGGGCTTCTGGATAGATCAAGACCGATCCGGGCCATGCAAAAAATCGAAAAAATCAGCGCCATGCGGGAGGCGGCCACCGCACTCCGCCAGGCCGGCAAACGCATCGCATTTGTGCCCACCATGGGCGCGCTCCATGCCGGCCACGCCAGCCTGATCAGGATCGGCCGGGAGAAGGCGGATGTCGTGATCGTCTCGGCCTTCGTCAATCCGTTGCAGTTCGGCCCCAGCGAGGACCTGGCCAAGTATCCCCGCACACCGTCGTCGGATGCCCTTTTGTGCGAGAAGGAGGGCGTGGAAGTGCTCTTCAGCCCGGCCCCCGAGGAGATGTTCCCGCGCGGCTTTTCCACGCTGGTGATCGAGGACACCGTAAGCAAACCGCTGTGCGGTGTCGTGCGGCCGGTGCTGTTCCGCGGCGTGCTGACGTGCTGGCTGAAGCTTTTCAACATTGTGCGGCCGGATGTGGTCGTGATGGGCGAGAAGGATGTTCAACAGGTGGCCGTCGTCCGCAAGGTCGCGGCCGACCTGCTCCTGCCCTTGGAGATCGTCACCGGACCCGCCGTCCGCGATGCCGACGGCCTGGCCGTCAGCGCGCGCAACAGTTACCTGAACCCGCTGCACCGCACGGAGGCCCTGGCCGTCTACGGTGCCCTGTGCAAGGCCAAGGAAATGGTCGATTCCGGCGTAAAAAGTGCCGACCGCCTCGTGGCCGAGGTCACCCATCTCATCGCCGCCAAACGCCGGCTCCGCGTCATCTACATTTCGATCGTGGACCGGCACACGATGGAGCCCTTGCGGGAGATAGTATCCGGCCAGTGCATCCTCGCGATCTCGTTCTGGGTCGATGAAGTCCGCCTGACCGACAACATGCCTCTGTGAGCACCGCGGGGCGCTGTGAATAACTTGTCAGTCTGTGCACATCTCCGCTCGGGCGGAACAGCAGTCGCATTTTGTGAACAGCCCGTGGGAAAGTGGTAAGTTCAGGCAGGAAGAAGATTCTCCCATGTGGTGTCCTAATAGCGTGCCGATTCGCAAGGCGGGATAATGAATGATAATGCAGCCGTAATTAGCTGTTGGTCATTGCAATGAATTGTTGAAACGCCGCCCAGGAAGGCGACAGCGCCGGCCGGTTTCAGCTCGGTGGGCCTGCTCTGGCATATTGCCAGAGTGAACTTCCGAAATTTCCCAAGGAGAGCATGGGGTGACTTCCCGTGTGACGGGGAGGTGAAACTTGAATGTGAAGAAATGCGCCATCGAAGTCGTTGGGGCGCCGACTGCGTGGTTGTATTTTACCCCTATCTTTGGGACGACTGGAGTGTTGTGACCGCCACCCTCCCCGAAAACCCCCGCATCGCTATCATCGGCTCCGGCGCCTTGGGCTGCTATTATGGCGCCCGGTTTGCCCGGGCGGGCGGGGACGTCCATTTTCTCGTCCGCAGCGGCCGTGCCGCAATCATGGCGCGGGGCATCCGCGTCAAAACGCCCACGGAGCGCTTCCATGTCAAAAAGGTGCAGGCCCACGCATCGGTGGCCGACATCGGGCCCTGTGATCTGGTGATCATAGCTCTCAAGGCCACGGCCAATGACGCGCTGGCGAAGCTGCTTCCGCCGCTGATGCGTGCGAACACCCTGGTCCTTACCCTGCAAAACGGCCTCGGCGTCGAGGAACCGGTGGCCGAGGTGGTGGGGGGCGAGCACGTGCTCGGCGCCATCTGTTTCATCGGCAGCACCCGCACCGCCCCGGGCGTGATCAACTGTTCCTTCCCCGGCCTCGTGATGCTCGGGGAATTCGGCCGGCCGGCCGGGCCGCGCACCCGGGAAGTCGCCAAGCTCTTCGAGACGGCCGGCGTCAAGTGCGAGGCGCAGGACAACCTGGAGGAGCTGCGCTGGAAGAAGCTCGTGTGGAACGTGCCCTTCAACGGCCTCGCCATCGCCGCCGGCGGCGTCACGACCGACGTGCTCATGGCGGACGAGGGCCTGCGCACGCTGGCGCGGCGCCTGATGGAGGAGATTTTGGAGGCGGCCGCCAAGTTCGGCCACACGATTCCCCGCAGCTTCATGGACCTGCAGTTCGACCGCACCGCGAAGCTCGGGAAATACGAGCCGTCGAGCCTCATTGATTTCCGCGAGGGCCGTCCGATCGAACTCGAGGAGATCTGGGGCGAGCCCGTGCGCCGCGCCAAGTCCGTCGGCGTCCCCGTGCCGCGGCTCGAGATGCTCTACTGGCTGATCAAGCGCCTGCTCGCCGCGCGCAAGCAGCCGAAGAAGCGGGGCTGACGGGGTGGAGGGCCCAGCTCCAGCTGGGCCGCAGCTCAGCTGGAGCTGAGCCCCAAAAAGGGGGGCGTGCCCTCATCCCGAGGCTTGCCGCTCCGCATGAGCCTGCCCAAGGTGTCGCATGCAAAAAGACTCCGGTATGCGCGAACTCACGGTCCGCAGCATCATTCTCGGCGGCGTGATCACGCTGCTGTTCACCGCCGCCAACGTCTACCTGGGCCTGAAGGTCGGCCTCACCTTCGCCACCTCGATCCCGGCCGCGGTCATCTCGATGGCGATCCTGCGCTTTTTCAAGAACTCCACCATTCTCGAAAACAACATCGTCCAGACGGTCGCCTCCGCGGCGGGCACGCTCGCCGCGATCATCTTTGTGCTGCCCGGCCTCATCATGGTCGGCTGGTGGCAGGGCTTTCCCTACTGGATCACGGCGGCCGTCTGCGCGATCGGCGGCACGCTGGGCGTCATGTTCTCCGTGCCCTTGCGCCGTGCGCTGGTCACGGGTTCCGACCTGCCGTATCCGGAAGGCGTTGCCGCCGCCGAGGTGCTGAAGGTTGGCTTCGGTTCCGCCGAGGGCAAGGTCGAGAACGCCAAGGGCCTGCGCATGATCGTCGTCGGCTCGCTGGCTTCCGCGGGTTATGCGCTGCTGGCGGCGATGCGGCTCGCGGCCGCCGAGGCCGCCAAAAATTTTCGCGTAGGCGCAGGCGCGACGGGTGCTTCGACCAGTTTTTCCCTGGCGCTCATCGGCGTCGGTCATCTGGTCGGCCTGTCGGTCGGCGTGGCGATGCTGGTCGGCATGCTCATCACTTGGGGTGGTTTAGTGCCGGCCCTTACCGCCATGCATGGCGTCACCGGTGATATCGACAAGGTCGTCGGCACCACCTTTCACGACCAAGTCCGTTATATCGGCGCCGGCGCCATCGGTGTCGCCGCGCTCTGGAGCCTGTTCCGCATCATCGGGCCCATCGTCAGCGGCATCCGCGCGGCCATGGCGGCCTCCAAGTCGCGCCAGGCCGGCGCCGAGCTTGAACTCACCGAGCGCGACTTGCCGATCGGCATCGTCGGCGGAACCATCCTCGCCCTGCTGATCCCGATCGCCGGCCTGCTCTGGGTTTTCTGTTCCGGCACCGCCATCGCCGCCGGCATCGGCCCCGTCATCCTTGGCACGCTGGTCTACGTCGTCGTGATTGGCGCCGTCATCGCGTCGGTCTGCGGCTACATGGCCGGCCTGATCGGCGCCTCGAACAGCCCGGTCTCTGGTGTCGGCATCCTTGCCGTGCTCGGCGCGTCGGTGTTCCTCGCGATGGTCTACGGCCATGGGGGCAGCCCGGAGCAGACCCGGGCGCTGGTCGCCTACGCCCTGTTCACCACCGGCATCGTGTTTTCGATCGCGACGATCGCCAACGACAACCTGCAGGACCTGAAGACCGGACAGCTGGTGGGCGCGACCCCGTGGCGGCAGCAGGTGGCGCTGGTCTTCGGCGTCATCTTCGGTTCGCTGGTGATCCCGCCGGTCCTCGACCTGCTCAACAAGGCCTTCGGCTTTGCCGGTGCCCCCGGCGCCGGTGAACACGCGCTGGCCGCTCCGCAGGCGGCGCTCATTTCCGCTCTCGCCAAGGGCGTGCTCGGCGGCGACATCAGCTGGAACCTCATCGGCTGGGGCGCGGTCCTCGGCGTCGTCACGATCATCCTCGACGAGGTGCTGCGCAAGTCCGGCAAGATGCGGCTGCCGCCGCTGTGCGTCGGCATGGGCATCTACCTGCCGATGGCGCTCACGCTGCTCATTCCCGTCGGCGCGGTCATCGGGCACTACTACGACAAGTGGGCCGACGGCCACGCGAACCCGGAATTCGCCAAGCGCATGGGCGTGCTGGCGGCCACGGGCCTGATCGTGGGCGAGAGCCTCTTCGGCGTGGCCTTCGCGGGGGTTGTCGCCGCCGCGGGCACCGACACGCCGCTGGCGGTCGTCGGGGACAGCTTCGAGAAGCCGGGTATTATCATCGGCTTGCTACTGTTCACGGGCATCGTGGTGCTGCTCTACCGCTACGCGCGCCGCAGCTGCCGGACCGCCTAAAAAGCGAGGCACTGGGTCACTCGGCCGGGTCGGGGTTCACCTGAAATAGCGTCGCCTTTGCGAGGCTGATACGCCTTATTCCCGCCACGATGAAAACGACGCGGGCATTGGGTGTGTTGTTTTTCGGGATGCTGGTTCACGCGTCCCTTTTCGCTCAGACCGTGAATTTATTGGTGGTCAGCAAAGTTCACAGCTACACGCAGACCAATAACTCGACTACCGTGGATGCGACCAATCCTTGGAGCTTTGCCGCGCATGTGGAGGGCTCCTCTGGTGACCTGAGCGGAGCTGCTGCGATGCTGACCATTCCTTCCGGCACAGGTTCGACGACGATGACGTATAATGCCGGCGGCCCTAAGTGGAGCGTTAACGCCTCCTTTGCCACCCAATCCGCCCTTGATGCCGCTTATGGTAATGGCAACTACAGCCTGACGGCGTATGGCCAGACCGTTTCTCCGATAGCGGTAACCGGTGACCTGTATCCTTCCGCACCGCTCGCGACGAATCTGAGCGGTGGCACTATTGTCGGTGGAATTCTCACCTGGGATGTATCGCAAGCCCTGACGATTACCATCGCGGGCACAGCCGATCACATGGGAATGAACATCGATGGCACGAACTATAACGCCAGCCCCGAAGTATTCGGACAATCATCACTGACCTTTACGGTCCCTGCGGCATCGATGATGGCCGGTAACAGCTACAGCGTGGAGCTGGACTTTGATAAAATCGTCGGAGGCACACTGGGGAATTTCGGTGGAACCGGAGCCATGGCCACGGCGCAATATGCCGGGGTCTACACCGCAGCCACATTTTTCACTATTAGTGCAGTCTCCCCCGTTCCCGAGCCATCGACCTACGCCGCGATCTTTGGCGCAGTGGCGCTGGCGGGGGTGATGGTCGGGCGCCGTTTGGTGCGCGCCTGAGGCAAACCGATCGCGCATCGTTTCCTGCCGGGCACTTTGCCCGGCTTTTTGTTGGTCGGTGGGAGCGCGGTTGCGCGATTGTCGCGACCGAGGTCGCTCCCACAAGATGCTCAGACCGGTTCGTTGATCACCGGGTTGGTGAGTGTTCCGATCTTTTCGATCTCGATGCTGACGGTGTCGCCGGCCTTCAGCCAGACCGGCGGGGTGCGCGCGAAGCCGACGCCGTGCGGCGTGCCGGTCAGGATCACCGTGCCGGGCAGGAGGGTCTTGCTGGCGCTGAGAAATTCGATGATCGCCGGCACGTCGAAGATCATGTCGTCGGTGTTCCAATCCTGCATCGTCTCGCCGTTCAGGACGGTGCGGATGCGGAGGGCGTTCGGGTTGGGGATCTCGTCGGGGGTGACGAGCACCGGGCCGAGCGGGCAGAAGGTGTCGAAGCCCTTGCCCTGGCACCACTGGCCGCCGCCGCCGTCGCGCTGCCAGTCGCGGGCGCTGACGTCGTTGCCGCAGGTGTAGCCAAGCACGTAGCTGAGCGCGTCGGTGCGGGAAACATTCTTGCAGCGCCGGCCGATGACCACGGCCAGCTCACACTCGTAGTCGACGCGTGCGCTCGGGAGCTTCACGGGAATCTCAATCGGGTCACCGGGGTTCTGGACGCTCGCGGTGTTTTTGATGAAGAGCACGGGATGCTTAGGGAGCGGGCTGTTGCTCTCGGCGGCGTGCTTCTTGTAGTTGAGCCCGATGCAGAGGATGTTGGTCGGCGAGACCGGCGCGAGGAGGTTGCCGGGTTGCACCACGCGGTCGGTCAAACGGTATTCGCCGAGGAGATCGCCTTCGACGGCGCGCGCGGAGCCGTCCGCTTGCAGGGCGGCCCAGGCCGGGCCCGCGGGCGAAAGATGGCGGATGAATCGCACGCCGGCAGGACAGCGTTCCCGCTGGGCCAAGGCAATGCGGCAGTTGCGGCTGCATTGACGCCGCTTCCATCGGGGGAGAGAATGGGGAAACTTTCATGAAACTGCACCTGCCGCGCAATGATTCCATCGGCCACGGGCTCGTCGTCCTCGCCGCCGGCCTGACCCGGGACGCCGGGCGCCAGCTGGACGGCCTGGCCGCGGCTCCCGTGGAGACGGTGCACCGCGCGCGCGTGGCGTTGAAGCGGGCGCGGTCCGCCCTGCGCCTGCTCGAGAAAGCCGGCGCGCCCTGGGCCATCATGCCCCGTTACCGGCTGACGCAGGCGGGCGGCCTGATGTCGGCCGCGCGGGAGAACGCCGCGGCGGCGGGCCTGGCCCGCAAGTTTTCCCGCCGGTTGCGGGGACGGGAACGAGAGGTCGTCCTGCGGCTGACGGCGCGGCCGGGGCCGCTGGCTCCGTCGGCGGCGGAGCAAATCCGGCAGGCCCTGCTGGCGGAGGCGCGGGGTCTGGCCACCGCCCCGGCGCCGGTCATCACTCCCGCCCAGCTGCGCCACTTGCTCCGCCGGAGTCTCGACCGGGCCGCCCGCCGGTATGGCACGGCCGTGGAGGCGCCGGCGCCGGAATCGGTGCATGAGTGGCGCAAGGCGGTGATTATCCTGCGCGACCAATGCGCCTTTGCCGCCGCGCGGTGGCCGGTGGGTGCGGGCACCGCCCATCTGCTGTTGGTGCGGTTTGCCCGCCAGGTCGGCCGGTGCGGGGATCTCTGGCTGCTCGGGCGCCGCCTCCGGCGGCAGCGGGTGCCGGCGGCCCAGAGGACCGCCCGGCGGAGGCTCGTTGCCCGCGTGGAGCTGCAACGGCGGCTGGACGCGCTGGCGGCGCTGGTCCGCTGGCTGCGGCTGGAAAAACACCTGACGCGCCTGCTGGCGGAAAAGACCGGACCCCGCGGGAAAGCGCGGTCCGGCCGTTAGGTCAGGCCCCGGCCGGCGCGGCGGGCGCCGCGTAGGCTTCCATGCCCACGCAGGAGCACACCAGGTTGCGGTCGCCGTAGACGTTGTCCACGCGCCCGGTCGCTGGCCAGAACTTCGAGGCGCGCGTCCACTTGTCGGGGAACGCCGCGGTCTCGCGCGAATACGGGTGCGGCCACTCGGTGGCGCAGACGGCGCCGGCGGTGTGCGGGGCGTGCTTCAGCGGATTGTTGAGCTTGTCGCTTTCGCCGCTGGCCACCGCGGCCATCTCGCCGTGGATCGAGATCAGCGCGTCGCAGAAACGGTCGAGCTCTGTCTTCGTCTCGCTCTCGGTCGGCTCGATCATGAGCGTGCCGGGGACGGGGAAGGACATCGTCGGCGCATGGTAGCCGTAATCCATCAGGCGCTTCGCGACGTCCTCAACCTCGAGACCGTGCTTCTTCCACGGGCGGAACTCCAGGATGCACTCGTGCGCGACGAGGCCGCCGGCGCCCTTGTAGAGAACGGGAAAGTAATTCTCGAGGCGCTTGGCCGTGTAGTTGGCATTGAGGATCGCGAACTGCGTGGCGCGCTTCAGGCCGTCCGGTCCCATCATGCGGATATACATCCACGAGATGAGGAGGATGCTGGCGCTGCCCCACGGCGCGGCGCTGACGGCGCCCATGTGGTGGCCGCCGCTGTCGTGGTGCACCGGCACGACGCTGTGGCTCGGCAGGAACGGCACGAGCTGCTTCGCGACGCCGATCGGGCCCATGCCCGGGCCGCCGCCGCCGTGCGGGATGCAGAAGGTCTTGTGCAGGTTGAGGTGGCAGACGTCGGCGCCGATGAAGCCCGGCGAGGTGAGGCCGACCTGCGCGTTCATGTTGGCGCCGTCCATGTAGACCTGGCCGCCGGCGGCGTGGATCGTCTTGCAGATGTCGCGGATCGAGGTCTCGAACACACCGTGCGTGGACGGGTAGGTGACCATGAGCGCGGCGAGGTTGGCGGCGTGTTCGGTCGCCTTGGCCTTGAGGTCGGTGACGTCGATGTTGCCGTTGGCATCGCAGGCGACGGCGACGACCTTGAAGCCGCCCATCGCGGCGCTGGCGGGATTGGTGCCGTGGGCCGAGGTCGGGATGAGGCAGATGTTGCGGTGGCCCTCGCCGCGCGACTCGTGGTAGGCGCGGATGCAGAGGAGGCCGGCGTATTCGCCCTGCGAGCCGGCGTTGGGCTGGAGCGAGACGGCGGCGAAGCCGGTGATCTCGGTCAGCCACTTTTCCAGCTGGGTGAAGAGCTTCGCATAACCCTTGGTTTGGTCGGCCGGCGCAAACGGATGCAGCGCACCGAACTCCGGCCACGTGACCGGGAACATCTCACTTGTGGCGTTCAACTTCATCGTGCACGAGCCGAGCGAGATCATCGAGTGGCACAGCGAGAGGTCCTTGGCCTCGAGCCGGCGGATATAGCGGAGCATCTCGTGCTCGGTGTGGTATTTGTTGAAGACGGACGCCGTCAGGTAAGCCGAGGAGCGCTGGTGCGGCGCGGCGTAGTCGAGCGTGACGGTCTCGGCCTCGGGCAGCGCGACGCCGCTGAAGATGCTGATCAACTTCTCGACCTGCGCGACGGTGGTGGTCTCATCGAGCGAGATGCCGACCGTGGTGGCGTCGACCGGGCGGAGGTTGAACTTGGAGTTGGCGGCGCGCGCGAGGATCGAGGCGGCGTCGATGCCGGAAATGGTGAGTGTGTCGAAGACCGGCTCGGCGTTGACCTTGGCCCCGGTGGACTTGAGGCCGCCGGCGAGCAGGCCGGTGAGCAGGCGCGTGCGCTGGGCGATCCTCCTCAGGCCCTCGGGTCCGTGGTAGACGGCATACATCGAGGCCATGACCGCGAGAAGGACCTGCGCGGTGCAGATGTTCGACGTGGCCTTGTCGCGGCGGATGTGCTGCTCGCGCGTGCCGAGCGCGAGGCGCATGGCGGGATTGCCGTGGACGTCCTTCGAGACGCCCACGAGGCGGCCCGGCATCTGGCGCTTGAACTCGTCCTTGGTGGCGAGGAAACCGGCGTGCGGCCCGCCGAAGCCCATCGGGACGCCGAAGCGCTGGGCGGAGCCGACGGCGACGTCGGCGCCGAACTCGCCCGGGGCGCGCAGCAGCGTGAGCGCGAGCAGGTCCGTGGCGACGACGGTCAGGGCGCCGGCGGCGTGGGCTTTTTCGAAGAAGGCGGCGAAATCGTGGATGCTGCCGGTGGTGTCCGGGTATTGGACGAGCACGCCGAAGACCGGGCCGGCGAAATCATAGGCGCGGTGGTCGCCGACTACGACGGAGACGTTGAGCGGCTTGGCGCGGGTGCGGACGATGTCGATCGTCTGCGGATGGCACTTCTCCGAGACGAAGAACACGGACGCGTCGTGACTGTCGCCGAGCTTCACGCGGTGGCACATCATCATGGCCTCGGCGGCGGCGGTGCCCTCGTCGAGCATGGAGGCGTTGGCGATCTGGAGGCCGGTCAGGTCGGTGACGAGTGTCTGGAAATTCAGCAGCGCCTCGAGCCGGCCCTGGGCGATCTCGGCCTGGTAGGGCGTGTAGGCGGTATACCAGCCCGGGTTCTCGAGGATATTGCGCTGGATGACCCCCGGGACGGCGGTGTCGTAATAACCCATGCCGATGAAGCTGCGGTAGACCTTGTTCTTCGCGGCGATCTCGCGGAGCTCGGCGAGGGCCTCGGTCTCGCTGGCGGCGGCCGGCAGGCGGAGCGGGCGCTTCAGGCGGATCTTTGGCGGCACGGCGGCGTCGGCCAGGGCGTCCACGGAATCGAAGCCCACGGCCTTCAGCATCTCCGCGACATCGGCGGCGGACGAGCCGGTGTGGCGGCGTTCAAACGTGTCGAGCGGGGCGAGCAGATCGCGGGGGGAAGGCATGCCGCGGACGGTAGGCGAGGGGACAAGTGGCGCAACTGTGATTTGGAACCGGGCCGGTGCCATTAACCTTTGTTTTGCCGGGCGGGCGGCGGCTTATCTCGTTTAGTCATTTTGGCTGAGTCTGCTTGCGGGCGGTCCCCGGGTGGACACTCTGGCAGTCGCCGGCCTACCGGCCGCCACCACGATGCCCGAGACCTACGTCACCAAGCCCGCCCGCGCCGCCTTCGTCGCCCGCCGGCTGGCGGAACTCTACCCGGAGACGCCCATCCCCCTGGATCACCGGGATGCCTACACGTTGCTGGTCGCGGTGCTGCTCTCGGCGCAGTGCACGGACAAGCGCGTCAACCTCGTCACCCCGCACCTCTGGACGCTGGCCGACAACCCCGCGGACATGGCCCGCGTGCCCGTGGCGGAGATCCAGGCCGTCATCCGTCCCTGCGGGCTTTCGCCTCAGAAGGCGAAGGCGATCAGCGGCCTGTCCCGGATCATCATGGAGAAGCATGGCGGCGCGGTGCCGCGGACCTTTGCCGAGCTGGAAGCGCTGCCTGGGGTCGGGCACAAGACGGCCTCGGTCGTCATGAGCCAGGCTTTCGGCTTCCCGGCCTTCCCGGTTGATACGCACATCCACCGGCTCGCCCAGCGCTGGAAGCTGAGCGCCGGCCGCAACGTGGAGCAGACCGAGCGGGACCTGAAGGCGCTCTTCGCCCCGGAGGACTGGAACAAATTGCACCTCAGGATCATCTACTACGGCCGCGAGCACTGCACCGCCCGCGGTTGCGACGGCGCGGTGTGCGAGATCTGCCGGACGGTGGTCCCGGGCCGTCGACGCGCGGTGCGGACGAAAAAATAGGGACAAGCCCTGCGCAATCCGGGCCAAGCGCTGCGCAGCGAACCGGCGGGGTCAGGCGTAAGTTTGGCCATGAACCTCAACCTGCATCTCTTCGGCGGCTTGACGCGGTTCGAGCGCTGGTTCCTCGGCGTGGCCTGGGTCGTGATCGTGCTCAAGTGCGCCCTCGTCTGGTGGGCGGTCCCGCACTACCATGCACCGATCAGCCCGTTCATTGTCATCGGGCCGACGCTGTTCTTCGCCGCCGTCGTGACGGCGCTCTGGCTCACGCGTCGCGAATAGCCGCCCCGCCCGGCAAAAGAAAACCGCCGGCCCTTGCCGGCCGGCGGTCGCATTCGTTCATGCCCCCGCATCAACGAAAATTCATGTCGGCCAGCTCGGGCTTGGCCGGCGTGACGGCGCGGACCGGCTTGGCGGGACGAGACAGCTTCGGCCGGATGGCGGGGCCTCCCGTCGGCCCGGTGGCGGACGCTTCCGTGGCAATACCGACCAGGGCGGCAAGTTCCGTGGCGGCGTGGTGGAGTTCGGCGGACTGGGCGTTCAGCTCCTCGGCGGCGGCGGCCTCCTCGGCGCTGGCGGCGTTCGATTGGGTGACCTGGTCCATCTGGGTGACCGCGGTGTTGACCTGCTCGATGCCGGCGCTCTGTTCGCGGGAGGCGTTGGCCACCTCGGCGACCAGGCGGTCGACCTCGCGGGACTTAGTGACGATTTCCTGGAGGCTGCCGGAGACGCTGGTCGTGAGCTTGGCCCCGACCTCGCTGCGGGCGGCGGCGTCGGAGATCTTGTCGGTGGTCTCGCGGGCGGCGACGGCGCAGCGCTGCGCGAGGCTGCGGACCTCGTCGGCGACGACGGCGAAGCCGGCGCCGGCCTCGCCGGCGCGGGCGGCCTCGACGGCGGCGTTGAGGGCGAGGATGTTCGTCTGGAACGCGATCTCGTCGATGGTCTTGATGATTTTCGAGATGTCGGAGGAGGACTGGTGGATGGCGGCCATCGCCTGCTGCATCTTGTCCATCTCGGTGGAGCCGTGCTCGGCGGCGCCGCGGGCCTCGTCGGCCGCGGTCTTGGCCGCCCCGGCGTTCAGTGCGTTCTGCTTGGTTGTGCTGGCGAGTTCCTCCAGCGAGGAGCTGATCTCCTCGAGGGACGCGGCCTGCTCGCTCGCGCCCTCGGCCAGGCTCTGGCTGGTGGAGGACACCTGGCCCGAGGCCGAGGCGATCTGCGTGGCTCCGGAGGTGAGGGCGCCGGCGGTGTCGCCCAGCGCGCGGTTCAGGCGGCGGATGATAATGAAGCTCACGGCCACGCCGGCCACCACGGCGAACGAGACCCCGCAGAGGACCAGAAGCATCGAGAAGCTGAGCGTGCCGGCGGAGGCGGTGGCGACCTCGGTGGTGCGCTGGATGGAGCGCTCGAGCACCCCGCTGACGACCTTGTCGAACTCGGCGGCGGCGGCGGTGCGCTGTGCGGTGATCCGGCGGGCGTCCGTGCCGTTGCGCACGATCGCATCGACGCCCTCGTGATAGGCGGCGGCTGAGACCTTGACCTCCTCGAGCTGGCGTTGGTCGTTTTCCTTGTGGGTGAGGGGCAGGAGCTGGGTTCGCTTGGCCTCGATGGCGTCGAAGAGCGGCAGCGCCTTCTCCACCAACTCCGGGTCGCGCAGCGCCTGGGACTTGAAGTTGGCGATCCGGATGGTGTTGCCGGCCTCGATGATCTCCGTGGCCAGATCGACCTTGTTGAGCCGTTCAGCCAGTTTGGCCGCCGGCAGGCCTTGGGCGATTTCCTCGGACAGGGTGTTGGTCTGGTCCTGGATGTAGGTGGTGGTCGCCTTCACGAAGCGGGCGGCACTGGCATCGAGGCCGGTTCGGACGCCGGCCAGTTCATTCAGATTGGCGCGGGTGGCCTCGAAGCCCTTGCGATAGGCGTTGAGGGCGGTTTCCGCCTCCCTGATGCCGGCGGCGAGGGCGGTCAAGGTGGGCTGGGCGGCGGAAAGGGACCGGCAGGCCTCGAGCGCGGCCTGCACCTCGGCGAGACTCTTCTCCGCCAGCGCAAGCTGAGCCGGGTCGCCCGTGAGGCTGTAGGTGCGCATGGCGAGCTGCGTCTGGCCCGAGGCCTGGTCGAGGGCGGAAGTCACCTCGGCCTGTGGGGCGACCGCGGCCGATAGGAAGCGCGCGCCGGTGGCGGCGGTGCGCATTTCCCAATAGGCGATGGCGCCCATGAGGAGAGTGATGGTCAGCAGCATCGCGAAACCGAGCGTGATGCGGCGGGAAACGGTCATGGTTTTCATGGGGTGATGGGGGGCTTGATACCGGGCTAATTCGACCCGGAGAGGGCGGCGGTTGAGGTGGGAAGCAGCGATGCGGAGGATTGCACAAGATATGCGCGCGCTTGCCCGGGTCGGGCCCAACCCCGCACCGGATGCAGTGAAATGCGCAACGCACGCGCAGTCTTGATCGGTCGATGGTGTCAATATCTGCGCAATCGGGCCGATCACTACTCCAGAGCCCCATGAAAATTTATCGCATCGATACACCGCTCAGACTCACGCTCGCCTACGCCGCGTTTGGCGCGGGGTGGATCGTCGGGAGCGACCGCCTGGCGGCCTGGCTGACCGGCGAGCCGACGGAGTTCTGGCGCATGGGCACGGCCAAGGGTCTGTTGTTCATCGCCGTCACCTCCTTCCTGCTCTATTTGTTGAGCAAGCGCCTGACCGATCGGCACCTTGCGACCGAGCAACGTCTGCTCGAAAGCAAGACGCGCTGGCAGTTCGCACTCGAAAGCACCGGCACCGGCATCTGGGAATGGAACGAGGAAACCCGCGAGGCCTACTATTCTCCCCAATGGAAATCGATCCTCGGCTACGCGGACCACGAGATTGAAAGCCGCTATGAAGAGTGGCTGGACCGCGTGCATCCGGACGAACGCCCGCTGGTCGAACGGGAGATGCAGCGGCACGCCACCGGGGAGACCCCGACCTACGAATGCGAGTTTCGCATGCGGGCCAAGGACGGCGGCTATCGCTGGATCCTGGCCCGCGGGCGGGTCATGACCCGCCGGGCGGACGGCCGGCCGTTGCGGGCCTTTGGCACGCATACCGACATCACCGACCGCAAGAGCAATGAGTCGCGCACGACCAACGCCCTGGCCTTCGCCCGGGCGGTGCTGCGTTTCTCGCCGATGGCCATCGTCGTCTACGGCCCCGACGGCCGGTGCGCGATCGCCAACGAGTCGGCGGCGCGGGTCATCGGCACCGACGTGCCCGGCGTCCTCCGCCAGAATTTCCGCCAGTTGGACTCCTGGCGGCAGAGCGGGTTGCTGGCGATGGCCGAGCGGGTCCTGGCGACGGGGAACGAGGACGTGTTCCGCGGCAAGGTGACGACCAGTTTCGGCCAGGCGATCTGGATCGAGGCCCGCCTGGTCGCGTTCAACTACGAGGGAGGCCAGCACCTGCTGGTCCTCCTCAGCGACCAGACGGACCAGCGGCACACGCTCGCCAACCTGCACCTCATGCACGCGGCGGTGCAGGCCGCCCCCATCGGCTGGGTCGTGACGGACGCCGAGGGCGTGGTGCAGTGGGTCAACCCCGGCTTCACGCGACTGACCGGTTACACGGCCGAGGAGGCGGTCGGCCGGAATCCGCGTGTGCTGAAATCGGGCCGGCATTCGCCCGAGTTTTACGCCGGCCTGTGGCAGACCATCAAGCGCGGCGAGGTCTGGTCCGGCGAGATGTTCAACCAGCGCAAGGACGGCACGCAGTATAACGAGCAGATGACCATCGTGCCCGTGCGGGGCGCGGACGAGACGATCACCCATTACGTGGCCATCAAGCAGGACATCACCGAGCGCAAGAGCCTCGAGCAGCAGGTCGCGCGGACCCAGCGGCTCGACAGCGTGGGCCTGCTCGCCAGCGGCATCGCGCACGACCTCAACAACATCTTCGCGCCGATCCTGCTCTCCCTCGAGCTGCTCAAGCTGAAGTATCCCGACGCCGAGGCCCGGCACCTGCTCGAGCTGATCGAGAACTCGGGGCAGCGCGGCGCGGGCATCGTCCGCCAGGTGCTCACCTTCGCGCGGGGCATGGACGGCGAGCGCACGACCGTGCAGCCCAAATACCTCGTCAAGGAGCTGGCCCAGATGCTGGGCGAGACACTGCCCCGCAACATCACCATCGAGACCCAGCTCGCGGTCAGCCCGCTGGCGGTCGAGGCTGACGCCACGCAGCTGCACCAGGTGCTGCTCAACCTGGCGGTCAATGCGCGCGACGCGATGCCGGGCGGCGGCCACCTCGCGCTCGGAGTGGCCAACGTGGTCGTCGACGAGGCGCGCGCGGCCCGCAATCCGCCGCTGAAGCCCGGTCCCTGCGTCGCGCTCACGGTGTCCGATACCGGCAGCGGCATCACTCCCGAGGTGCTGGAGCACATGTTCGAGCCTTTCTACACGACCAAGCCGCGCGGCAAGGGCACGGGGCTCGGGTTGTCCACGGTCTACGGCATCGTCCGCAGCCACGGCGGCGCGGTGGAAGTCAGCAGCGAGCTCGGCCGCGGGACCTGTTTCACCGTGCTGCTGCCCGCCGTCGGTGAACCCGCCGCCGGGGTCGCCCCGCGTCCGCCGGTCGCGGCGGCCCTGACCGGGGCCGGCCGCCGGGTGCTCGTGGTGGACGACGAGGAGTCCATCCGGGTGATATCCGCGCGGGCCCTGGAGCGCCACGGCTTCGTGGTCGAGACGGCGGTCGACGGGGTGGATGCGCTCGAGAAATTCGGGGCGGATCCCTCGCGTTTCGCCGCGGTGCTCGCCGACCTGATGATGCCCCGCATGGGCGGCCGGGACCTCGTCCAGGAGATCCGGCGGCTCGTTCCGGGCCTGCCCATCATTTGCTCGTCCGGCCTCATGGAGGCGGTGTCTGACCAGACTGGCGCCGGCGGTCCAGGCGAGGACGGCCCGGAGGTTCTCCTGCGCAAACCCTATGGGGAAAAGGAGCTGGTGGACGTCCTCGGGGCCGAATTGGCGATCGCGGCGGCCCGGGCGGAAAAGAAGGGTTGATTTCGCAAAACCGGCCCGTAACCGTCTCGGTCCCATTGGGGACTCATAGCTCAGTTGGTTAGAGCACCTGCTTCACACGCAGGGGGTCACTGGTTCGAGTCCAGTTGAGTCCACCATCCGGGTCGCGGGCCGCTCAGGCGCTCGCCGTTCCCTGTAAGAGTTCGTCGACCAGGGTGCCGATTTTGCCGATGGAGAACGGCTTGGCGATAACCCGGTGGGCGCCGAGCTTGCTGGCGATCGTCAGGTAATCCCCCGCCTTCCCTCTGCCGCCGCCAGACATGGCGATGACCTTCAGGGCCGGATAGTGCCTTCGGAACTCCAGGATCGTCTCAAGCCCTTCCATTCCGGGCATGACGATGTCCGTGATGACCAGATCGACCGCGGTGGACCTATTCGCCGCAAGCCCGGATCTGCCGTCGCTCGCCTCGGACACGTCGTGACCCGAACGTTCAAAGCCAAGGCGGAGCATCTCCCGAATGGAGTCGTCGTCATCAATGATCAGAATGCGTGCCATGCAAGTTGTTGTCCTGTGCGAGGTGCTGTTCGGCAGGAACAGAAGCATATCGCAGGGCCGCTGGATAGCAACTTTCCGGCCCTATGGCCGGGGTGGGTAAATACCCTGCTTCCGGGCTGCGCCCTTGGTCCGGCCTGGATGGGTGTCAGTGACTCAACGGAACGGTCACCGGCCGGCCATCCATGCCCTCGGCTGTGATGGTGCCGGTGTCGGAGATGAGCTGGACCACGACCCGGCGGGCCGGTCTCGCCCGCTGGCCTTCGGCGTGGGTGACGCTGACGGTGACGGCATCGCCGTGCCGGGCGGCTTCGTAGGTCGTCAGCAGGTAGTCGCCGGTGCGATAGGCGAACCCATCGCCGGCGTCCTCGTAGAGCTGACCGCTCGCGCGGCCTTGGGCATCGAGCGAGACAAGCAGCGTCAGCGGATCGAGGGAGTTCTCGGCGGTGCTTTGGATCACGCGGCCCAGCGGCACGATTGCGCCCTCGCGGATGCGGAGGTCAGGGTGAAATTTGTCCGTGGCGGAATTTTCGCCGACGAGGGACAGCAGCCGCCAGTTGCCGTGCGGGAGGGCCGGTTGGGCAGCCCACTTCGGGACTACGAGCAGATCGTCGCCGACAAGAAACGCGCGATCCTCGGCGCGGAGAGCCGGATCCTTCGGGTCGGCGAAGAAGACGGGGCGCATGACGGGCTGGCCGTCGAGCGAGCTCTCGTGGAACAGCGTGTAGTAGTAGGGCAGGAGACGGTAGCGGCGTTGCAGCGCGGTGCGGGCGACGGACTCGACCTCGGGCCCGAAGGCCCAGGGTTCCTTGGGCGGCATGGACTTCTCGGCGTGCGCGCGGCAGAAGGGGAAGAACGCGCCAACCGCGATCCAGTTGCCCCACAACTCGGGCTCGGCCGGGCCGGTGAAGCCGCCGAGGTCGGGCCCGTTGAACGGCTGGCCGGAGAGGCCGAGGTTCAGCGTCATCGGGATCGACCAGCGGAAATGCTCCCAAGTTGACACGTTGTCGCCAGTCCAGGTGGCGGCGTAGCGCTGGCCGCCGAGGTAGTTGGAGCGGGTGAGCACAAACGGGCGCTTCTCGGGGTTCGCGGCCAGGATGCCGTCGCGCGAGGCGCGCACCATCAGCATGCCGTAGACGTTGTGGTAGCGTGCGTGCGATCCCGGCTCGATGCCGCCGCCGCCGCGGTGCCAGTTGAGCAGCGGCATCGTGCCGCTCGGGACGTTGAACACGGCGGGCTCGTTCATGTCGTTCCACACGCCGTCGATGCCGGTCGCCATGAAATCCTTGTAGAGGCCGGCCCACCACGTGCGCGTCTCGGGCCGCGTGAAGTCGGGAAAGCGGCACTCGCCCGGCCAGACGTCGCCGCGGTAGGGCGCGCCGAAAGCGTCGTGGACCCACACGTCGGCGGCCGTGCCCGAGGCGTAGGTGGAGTTGGCCGGGTCGGCCTTCACGCCCGGGTCGATCATCCAGACGCTCTTGAAGCCGTGCTCGTGCAGGTAGGTGTTGAGGTCGTGCGGGTCGGGGAACTCCGTCGGGCTGAACGTGAACACCCGGAAGCCGTCCATGTAGTCGATGTCCATCCAGAGGACGTCGCAGGGAATCTGGCGCGAGCGGAAGCCGTCGGCGATCTCGCGGACGCGCGCGGCGGGCTGGTAGGACCAGCGGCATTGCTGGTAGCCGAGCGCCCAAAGCGGCGGCATGGGCATGTGGCCGGTGAGCCGCGCGAGTTCGCCGAGGACGGCCTGCGGTGAGGCGCGTTCGATGACGAGGAGCGGGAACGACGGGCCGTCGCTGGAAAACTCGATGGCGCCGTCGAGGCTGAGCTCGGTGCCCCAAGTCGTGTCCGCGATCACGCCGAACGCGGAGCCATCGGCGCGGACCGCGAGCACCCACGGGTGCGACTGATAGAGACGTTTGCCGCCGTTTTTCTCGTAACGGAAGTTGTCGGTGTTCCAGAGCGTGACCGTCGCACCGCTGCGCTCGAGCGGTCCCGTGACCTCGCCGGTGCCGTAAAGACTGGTGCCGGCCTCGAGGGTGATGATGGCGCGCGTGCGGTTCTCGCTGAAGGCGAACTGCGGAGTCACCCGCCAGCCGGTCGGCAGGGGTCCGGCGGGCCGGGCCGGCTCGAGCAACGCGAAGGACGGCGGCACGCGCTCGGGCGGCAGGTCGGCCGGGAGGAAGAAGGCGAGGCCGTCGCCGAGCGTGGCGGCGGTGCCGGTGGCGCGCGGGACGAAGGTCTCGGCGCGGAGCGCGACAGTGACCAGCGCCAGCAGGCAGGCGGCGATCCGGGGGAGCGTGGGGCGGGTCTTCATGGGGGTGTTATATTGGCGTTCCGTGGGTTTAAGACATTTGTCATCGCGGGGCGCGCGAAACGCGCCGTGGCGATCCAGCTAGATTGCTCCGTCGCTGCGCTCCTCGCAATGCCTGTCGAAAGGCAAAGGGACGTTGGTGTTACTTGTCCGGCTGGAAGCCGATGGCCTGGAGCGCGGGGGCGATCTCGGGGTTGGCCATGAAGTTTTTCCAGACGAGGCCGGTGCGGGCATTCTCGATCATCACGACGATCGGCGCCTGGTTCAAGGCCATGTAGTCCTTGTCGAAGCGGTTCTGGGTCTCGTTGAAGCCGTCGTAGAACCCGTAGGGCCCCCAGGTGCGGTCGCCGAGCTGGCGGTAGAAATGGCGGAGCGCGGCCATCGACTCGGCCGGGGTGTAGGGCATGGAGGCGAGCGAGGCCATGGTGTTGATGGTCCCGTTGTCGTCGCGGGGCAGCGCGCGGCCGCCCGCGACGTTCACGCCGGCGGAGCGGCCCCAGCAATCGGCGCCGTAGCCGGCGAACTTCAGCGGGTTGTCGATGGCGTAGGCCTGCTGGATCAGCGCGATCGCGCGGTTGTTCTTGAAATAGTTCGTGTAGCGGTCGCGGATGCCGCGCGGGTCGAAGCCCATGAAGGAGAAGTGCGTGAAGAACAGCTCGGCGCCGTTGCCCTCACCGACCTCGAGCTTGACGCCGTAGTAGGACTTGCCGTTGGTGAAATGGTCGCCGTCGGTCGTGCGGCTCCAGCCCCGGCGGTAGGCGACGTGCAGCGGCGACTGGCCGGCCCAGCCCGTGTGCCACAGGCTCGCGGGCACGGGATGGGTCGGCGACGCGATGGCGAGCAGGTAGATGATCGAGGTCTCGTTCCAGCCGACCAGGGGGTGGTTGATGTGGAAACCGTGGTCGGGCGACCAGTGCCAGTAGAGCACGTCGCTGTCGGGGCGCTGGCGATACCAGTCCCATTCGACCTCGCGCCAGAGTCGCGTGGCGGTGTCCCTGATCTCGTGCTCGGCGGGGGTGTCGCGGTTGAAATACTGGCGGGCGGCCAGCAGGCCCTGGATCATGAAGGCCGTCTCGACCAGGTCGCCGCCGTCGTCGTATTTGCCGAAGTAGGGGATGACCTTGCCGGTGCGGCCGTCGAGGAAGTGCGCCCAGGCGCCGTGGAAGCGGTCGGCGTGGGCGAGGAAGCGGACGATCTTCACCATGCGCGCGGCCCCCTGCTCGCGCGTCACGAACTGCCGGTCCGTCGCCACGATCAGCGCCATGACGCCGAAGCCGTTGCCGCCGACGGCCATCATGTTCTCGTCGCCGGGCAATATCTCGGGCGCGAGTCCGGCATTGGGGTGGCCGGCCTCCCAATAGTAGCGGAAGCAGCCCGCCTGCACCATGTCGAGGAGCGCGTCGTCGCTCATCGGCCGCGTGGTGGCGCCGGCGGCCGCGGAGAGCGGGGACTCGTGGCCCGCGACATCGACGGAGCTGACCTTGTAGAAAGCCTGTTTTCCCGGCTCGCCGGTAAAATCCTCGTAGCGGTTCCAGTCGCCGCGCTGCGTGCCGATGGCGGTGAAATCCTTTCCATCCCAGGAGCGGTAGATCCGGTAGGATACCACGTCGCCGGCCCCGCCCGGCTGCCAGGTCAGGTCGCAGTGGCGCTCGAAGCCGGTGACGGCGAGGCCGGCCGGTGCGGGCGGCGGAGTCGTGCCCATCGGGCCGCCGTCGACGATCATGAGGTCGTCGAGGTAGACCGTGTGTTCCGCGCCATCGTCGAGCCCTTGGGTGAATATGACGCCGGTGGTATCGGGAAGGGAGAACACCTGGTCGGTCGTGCCGCCGTAGAGCCCGCTCGTCGGGCCGAACGGAAGCACGACACGCACCCAGCGGCCGGCGGGAATGCGGGCGTCGCCCCGCACAAACGTGAGCGGGTGGGAAATCCGGTCGGCGGAGTCCCGCAGCGAAACCCGCGGCGAGTTGAGCTCGGTGATCTCCGTGTCCGAGTAGCACCAGAACGCGAGGCTGTCGCCGAGCATGACGAAGTGGCGCCAGTCGCGGCCCGGGGCGTGGATGCTGACGCGCCAGTCGCCACCCTCGGCGGACTTCCATTTTAGGCGCAGGGCGTTGGGCGGGCTGACGCAGTGGTCGGCCGAGACGAGCACCCTGCCTTCTACCCGTTCGAGCGTGCTCGGGGCGACGACGTAGGTTTCGCTGTGGGGAAAGGGACCGTTGGCCAGGGCGTTGTCGAACAGGACGTGCTGGTCGTAGGGTGCGGCGCGGCCGGCGGCGGCGAGGGTCAGCGCGGCGAGGCTGCAGGCGGCCGGACGGAAAATGGAGCGGATGAGGTTTTTGTTCATGCGTGGAAGGGGGTCGGGTGGCAGTCAGCGGACGACGCGGAAAGTCGCGCTCCGGCCGCCGGCGGTCAGGATGATCTCACCGGGCTCAAGGATGCGCCGGCCGTCGGCGTCCGGGAATGAAAGGTCGCGCTGCGGATCGATCTCGAAGCGGAAGACGTGGCTGGCGCCCGGGGCGAGCGCGGCTTGTTCGAAATGTTTCAGTTCCCTGAGGGGACGGGTGACGCTGGCCGCGGGATCTCGGATGAACCAGAAGACGGTTTCCACGCCTTCGCGGGCGCCGGTGTTAGTGACGGTGACCTCGGCGGTGAGCGTGCCGTCTTCCTTCACCTTGTTTCGGTCGAGACGGAGCGGGCCGTAGCCGAACGTCGTGTAACCCAGGCCGTGGCCGAACTCGTAGAGCGGGGTTGTCGGGAAATCGCGATAGTCGCCCTGGTCGCCGGGACGCGCGCGCGGCCGCATGTTGTGATAAAGCGGGATCTGGCCGGTGCGGCGCGGCCACGTGACGGCCAGCCGGCCCGACGGGTTGCGGCGGCCGAGGAGTGTGTCGGCCAGCGCGGCCGCAGCGCGGGAACCGCCGGGCCAGGCGCAGACGACCGCAGCCAGCCGACCTTCAAACACGTGGATGTCCAGCGGCCTGCCCGCCACGATGACGAGCACCACGGGTTTGCCGGTGGCGAGGACCGCCTCGATGAGTTCCTCCTGGCGGCCGGCGAGGCGGAGGGTCGTGCGGGAGGCGTTCTCGCCACTCATCCAGGTCTCCTCGCCGACACAAAGGATCACGAGGTCGGATCCGCGGGCGGCGGCAGTGGCGAGGGCCAGATCGGCGGCGGTGGTGTCCTCCACGGAGCAACCGGGCTCGACGAGCAGCGTGGCATCGGCGGGCAGGCGTTCGCGCAGGGCGGCGGCGAGGGACGGTGTCTCGGCCGCGCGACCCTGCTGGGCCCAGCAACCGAGCAGCGCGGCCCCGGAGTCGGCAAGCGGGCCAAGCAGGGCAATGGTCCCGGCGCGGCCGGCAAGGGGCAGGGCACCGTTGTTTTTCAGCAGCACGATGGCGCGGGCGGCCAGCTCATCGAGCAGCGGGAAATGGACGGGATCGGGCGGGGCCGACGTGAAGGCATTCGGTTCGGTGTAGGGACGCTCGAAGAGACCCAACTCGAACTTCAGCCGCAGCACGCGGCGAACGGCCTCATCGACGGCGGCGAGCGGGATGCGGCCGGCGGCGACGTGGGTGGCGAGGTGTTCGCGGTAGAGGCCCGAGGACATGTCGATGTCCACCCCGGCCGCGAGGGCCTTGGCGGCGGCCTCGGCCCCGTGCGCGGCGAAGCCCTGGTTGACCAACTGCTCGACCGCGCCCCAGTCGGAGACGACGGGGCCGGTGAGGCCCCAGCGGCGGCGGAGGACTTCGGTGAGCAGGTAGGGGTGGGCGCTCGTGGGGACGCCGTTGAGGTCGTTGAAGCCGCTCATCACCGTGCGGGCGCCGGCGCGGATGCCGGCCTCGAAGGGCGGCAGGTGCATTTCCCAGAGATTTTGCGGGGAGATTTCAGTGTGGACGTAGTCCCGACCGCCCTCGGAGGCGCCGTAGCCGACGTAGTGCTTGAGGCAGGCTGCGATGGACGAGCGGCCGTCGAGGCGTTCGCCCTGGTAGCCGCGGACCGAGGCTGCGGCGAAAACGGAGGCCGCGTGTGGTGACTCGCCGAAGGTCTCCGCGATCCGGCCCCAGCGTGGGTCGACGCAATGATCGACCATCGGGGCGAAGGTCCAGTCGATCCCGTGGGCCTTGGCCTCAGCGGCAGAGAGGGCGCAGCCTTGCCGGACGAGCTCCGGGTTCCAGGTGCAGGCCTGGGCGAGCGGGATCGGGGTGATGGTGCGGTAGCCGTGGATGACATCCGCCGCGAAGAGGGCGGGGATGCCGAGGCGCGACTCGGTGAGGACGCGCCGCTGAAAGGCGTTGCGGACGCCGAGGATGTCGGGCGCGCCGCCGACGATGAAGGAGCCGTAGGTCGGGCGGAAGGAATCGCCGCGCGTGCCGGTATTGTTTGGATTGGTATCGCTGACCCCGCACTGGTGCAGCTGGTCGATCTTCTCCTCCAACGTCATCCGGCCGAGCAGATCGGCGAGGCGCTCCCCGACGGGAAGCTCGGCGCGGCGGTAGGCGGGCAGGCCGGTCATGGTGAGCGGGTGGCCGGCCGGGCGGGAAGGACGAATTCCTGCCAGAGCGCATCCGCCACGTAGCCGGCGGCGGTGGCGAACGCGCGTCCGGAGCGGTCCATCGCCGCGGTGTGCGGATCAACGCCCTCGGTGATGATGCCGCCATCCCAGGGGCTGGCGCGCAGTATTTTTAGCGCCTGCTCGCGCCCGCGCTTCAGCCGTAGGTGGTCGGCCACGCTCCACGAGGTCGTGAACGCCAGACGGTGGCTGCCGGGCAGGCCGAACGGCTGGTCGGAATAGGAATAGGCGTAGGCCGGCGAATGCAACCAGTCGTAGGTGCGCGCGAAGACTTGGTCGTCCTCGGGCACGAGGCCCAGCAACGGCAACTTCATCTGCGAGCCGGGCGGAATCTCTGTGAACACGTGTGCGCGGCCATCGGTCGCGCTGGCGAAGATCGGTCCGTCCGTGCCGGGGGGAACGGCGACGCAGTGGCGGAGGATCGCGGCCTTGAGGGCGGTGGCGTGCCCCGTGGCGGCCGCGGCCGCGGGTTCATCCTTCAGGGCCGTGAAAAGCGCGGCGAGCTCGTGGAAGGCCTGCCACGCGAGCGCGTTGTCGCAGGTGATGAAGGGGAGTTTCTGGAATTCGTCCTGCGCGTCCTGGAGAGAGGAGTAGAGGCCGGTGGCGGCGTCCAGGCGACTGAGCAGCCGGTCGCGCAGCGTCAGGACGGCCGCGCGATGGGCCGCGAGAAACTCCGTGTCGCCGGTCTGCCGCACGTAGCGGTCGAGGGCGATGAGCGGCGCCACCGCCTCGTCAAGCTCGAAGCCGTCCTCCAGCACCATGCCGTCGATGTAGCGGCTGTGCGTGCCGGTGTTGCGGAGCTGCACGGTGAGCGCGTAGTCGAGCGCCTCACGCGCGAGCGGCGGATCGACGTCGAGCAGGGCGGGAAAGGACCACAGCATCGCGTCGCGGTCCCAATACGCCGCGGAGACGTAGTAGCGCGGGCTGCGCGAGGTGACGCCGACGAGCTGCTCCGTGTCGAGCGTGCGGCCCCACGCGTAGAGCACGGTGAACAGCAGGTTGCGGTTCATCAGGAGGTCGAGGTCCGCGTGGCCGGTCGTGCCCGTGCGTGCGCGGCACCAGGCGGCGGCCTGGGCGATCACGCCGTCGGCGCCGTGGCGCTCGACGAGGTCGCGGACCGTGCTCGCTGCATGGATCGCGCTGTTTTCCTCGAGGCCGACGCCGAGATAGAACTGCGCCTCGACCGTGGTCCCGGGGGCGACGGTGAACCGGCGGGCGGTGTCGTAGGTCGGGGCGCGTTCGCCGGGCGGCAGGCCGGAGCTGAAGGGGGCGCCGGACGCGTTCACGGACCACGCGAAGCGCGTATCGTGCGTGACGAAGCTGAAGACCGCCGTGTCGCCGGGGTTGAGCAGCCGATCGCCGCGCTGGACCACCGGCGAATACGTCACCCGCTCCAGGTTGCCCCACGACGCGTGGACCCCGAGGGTCGCCGAGACCGGTTGGGCGCGCCGGTTCGCCAGCGTGAGGCGGACGAGCACCCCGCGTGAACCGGGGGGCGCGCAATAGGTGAGTGTCGCCTCTATGCTGTCGGCCGGGAATCGCGCCGTCGGTATCCAATACTCGATCAGCTCCCAAGCTGGCTGGCTGGCCGCGAGCGGCTTGCCGTCGACCTCGAAATAAGGCCGGAGCACCGGTGCGCCCGCGTCGCCGACGACCTGGAGCAGGCCGCGGTCGTGCATCGAGAGGACGTTGAAGCTCTCGAGCGCGCCGTCGGAGGCGCGGATGGTTGGCAGCGAAATCCACTCGTTGCCCGTCGGGATGACGTCGTCGGGGCGAAGCGTCAGCGGGAAGCGCCGCGGTTCGTCCGCGGCCGCCGCCATCGAGACGGCGGCGGTGAGCAGCAGGAGCGTGCGAAGAAGGGCTGGCACGGGGAACGGAGCGGCGGGGTCAGTAGCGGATAGTGAGCGTGGCCGGAAGACGAGTGATGAGGATTTCGCCGTTGGCAGCGAGCCGGCCGTCCCCAGTCACGGTCGCGACGGGACGGGCGAGCGGGGATTTCAGCACGATGCCGCCGGGCGGCCGGGTCACGCCGTTGCCGATCGTGACGGCGACCTCGGTGTGGCCATCGACGACCCGGCTCTTCAACGTGTAATCGAGATTGCCGTAATAGGTGGGCAAGCCGAGCACTTCGACGCCGGCGGGATCGGTGACCCAGACGTCGGGAATGCCGGCGGCCAGCACGAGGGCGTCGTCCTGCTCGCGTTCGTAGACGAACATCAGGCGGACGGAGCGGATGAAGTCCGAGCCGCACCAGGTGTGCGGCATGTCGCCGATCATCTTGGGGGTCCTCGGGTCGGGAAAGACCACCTCGGCCCATTGGTTCCAGGCAGCGGGCCGGCGCAAGCCCATGAAGTATTCCATGACCGCGGTGAAGCGCTCTTTCTGGCCGAGGAGGACAAAGGAACCGATGACGCGGTTCTCGTAGGGCGTGAGGTCATACCAATCCTGCGGTCCGTCGCGGCGCCGGAGGAATTTGGCCCAGTAGCGGTCGAAGGTGTGGTGCAGCGCCGGCTCGGGCAGGCGGCCGAGCTCATAGCCCGGGGCCAGCGCGACGGTGGTCGAGGTGGCATCGAAGTCGCCCAGTTCAACGCAGCCCGGGATGAAGTCGAGGTGCAGGTTCTGCATCGCGCGGTCCATGGAGACGTAGAGATCCTTGGCGAAGTCGTCCCGTTCCGCGGCAAACTCCGCCTCGGCCTGCTTTTCGCCGAGGATGCCGGCAATGGCGGCGGCATCCTTGAGGCCGCGGAGGATGAAGGTGTCGTCCCAGTAGGAATGCATCGGCTTGGCGCCGTATCCCTCGTGGCTGATGGATTCGGGCACGAGCCCGTAGCAGGCCTGCTGCTCGGGCGTGCCGTGCAGGTAGACGTCGGTCTTCCGCAGCGCGCGCAGGCTCTGGATGTAGTGCACGGCCTTGGTGACCGTTCCCCACCGGGTGCGCAGCCAGGCCTCGTCGTGCGTATAGCGGTAGACCTGCATGATGAGGTAGATCAGCTCGCCGTGGCTGTCGTTCTCGTCCGTCGGGTCGGCGCCGTTGGCGTCGACGACGCAGGGGACCTTGCCGCTGGGGAACTGGAACCCGGAGAACCAGTCGGCGTAGGCGCGGACCTCGTCCTTGAGTCCGAGCTCGAGCAGCGCGGTGGAGGTGAGCGAGCCGTCGCGGATCCACGAGCGCTGGTAGTTGCGGGAACCCGGCTGGATGCGCGGGCCGTCCTGGTTGATGAAGATGTAGGCGAGGTTGGACTTGAGCGTGTCGATGACCGGCTGCGCGGCCGGCGGGAGCTTCACCTGAAAACGGTCAAGCATGGACTCCCACATCCGGCGTGTCGCCGCGTGGGCGTCCGCGACGTAGGCCGCGGCCTCGGTCTGCGGCAGGTTGGGCTTGGGCGATCCGGTCCAGCCGTGAAAGGGCACGACGACGTGGAATTCCTGCGCGGCGCCGGCGGCCAGGTCGAAATCGTAGGCGAGCGCGGCGGAGGCTGAGCCGGAAGGATCCTCCACCGATTGCTCCGCGGGCAGGCGGCCGAGTTGCAGGTGCTCGGTGATCTCGCCGGACTCAAACGGGGTGACCCCGAAACCCGCGGGCCGGTCGAGCGGGATGACGGTGCGGTCGTTCACGCGGACGATCCCATCCTGCAGCGCGATGTGCTCCGTGCGCGCCCAGCCGGCGGGACGGAAGATGCTCTGCCAGGGCGGATTCACCTGGAACGGGCGGATGGCGAGATAGAGCCGGCCCTTCACCGGTGCTCCATCGGACGTGACGCGGTAGGTGGCGACGAGCCGGCTGTCCGGGCCGGCTGCTCCGGCCGCGAACGCCGTCGTGGTGAGCGTGACGCCACCGGTGTTCCATTCGACCGAGGGAATCGGCAGGTAATTTTTCTCGAGCGACTGCCGGGGGCTGACATCGCCCCAGGTGACGAGTTTGCCGTCGACATAGAGGAAGGGCTCGAGGGTGAAGCAGCTTTGGTCGACCTCGATGGCACCGGCCTCGTTGATCAGGGCCTCGCTCAAATCCGCGGGGCTGCCGACGACAGTCCAGTAAGCCTGCTCAGGCACGTAATACTTCGGATACATCCCGCGCCGCTGATCATGGGCGACGGTCGCGAAGAAGGCGTTTTCATTCACTCCGGTTTCCGGGCCCTTGACCTCGAGACGTGCGAGGCTGGCGGCTTTCCCGGGAACCGCGGTCGCGCGGACGACAAGCTTGAGCCAGCGGCCCTGCTGTTCGGGCAGATAGACGTAGTCGCGGCCGCCGTTGCCACGGGTGATGGAAGCGGCGGTGTGCCACTTTTCGCCGTCGGAGGAGAGGAGGACATCGTAGGCGGTCGCCGACGCGTCCGGAGCCCAGTCCAGCGCGAGGCTGCCGAGTTCGCGCAGGTAGCCGAAGTCGACCGCCAGCCATCCGCCGGCGGCGGGCGCGGCGCTTGTCCAGCCGGTGACGACCGTGCCGTGGGGGTCGACGGCGGGAGCGCTGGCGGCGGAGGAAACTTGGACGCTGGCGCGGGCGTTCTGCGCGACCGCGTCGTCGATCGGCTCGAAGCGGAGATTGTCGATCATGATCCGGCCGCGGCCGCCTGTGCCGGAGGCGACGGTGAACTCGATCGCCTTGATGTGGCGGATCGAGGGTTTCTTCGACGGACCCCAGGCGTAGGTGAAGTGGCGGCGGCGCAGGTGCTGATTTTCCCACTTGGTCGGGAAAGTCACGCTCAGGCGCCGGAACCACCACACGTTGTCGTCGGAGTCGACGAGCTTGATCTCGAGGTTGTTGACCGGTGAGTCGGCACGCAGGTCGAACGTGAACTGGTAGTTGTCGGGCAGGTCGAGGTTCAGATCCTTGTGGGCGGTGGCGTAGCCGTAGGACCGGCTGAGGTCGAACTCCAGCGCGAGCGCGCGGCCGGTCTCGCCCTCGACGCTGGCGAGGGCGGCCGTGGCGCCCTCGGAGGACACGGCTTTCCAGCCGGCGAGGGATTCGAAGTCGTCGAGCACGCGCGGCTGGGCGAAGGCGCCGGTGCAACCGGCCAGGAGGGCCGCGCCCGCGAGCAACCGGAGACGGAGGGGCATGAAGGAATAAACCGAGGGAGACATGACTGGGTCGGTGGTTTGAAACGGACTGGAAACGGACGACTAGGGGGCGGCCGTGGCCGCGGGCGCCTGGCGCGCCTTCAGCAGGCTCTTGATCTCGTAGGCGCGGGCCTCCGTGAGCGGATACTTGAAAACCAGCCACACGCTGAACAGGCAGAGCGCCGGCGGCAGGCCGATCTCCCAGGCGCGCAGCCAGAACAGGGTCGCGTCGGTCTGGGTGTGGGCGCCCTCGGCGAAACCGGTGAGGCGCTGCAGGTAGCCGCTGAGGACGGTGGCGATCGAGACGGCGACCTTCCACCACCAGTTGTAGACGGCGAAGTAGATGCCCTCGCGGCGGATGCCGGTGGCGAGCTCGTCCTCGTCGCAGATGTCGGCGATCATGGCGTTCACGAGGGAGAAGCCGATCACCATGCCGAGGGAGAGGCAGACGGTCGGGATCATCGTCAGGTAGGGCAGAGCCGGGTTGTAGCAGATGATCTTCGAGAGGTTGCCGCCGATGATGAGCGCGAGGGCGAAGATCACGGTGAAGCGCTTGCCGTAGCGCTTCGAGAGCCACGCCATCGGGAAGGCGCCGAGGAGGCCGGTGACGGCCCAGAGCGTGCCGTTGTAGGCCATGAGGGAGGACGCCGCGCTGGTGTTGCCGCCGTAGAGGTAGAAGATCGTGATGTAGTTGTTGAAGCCCATCACGAGCTGGAAGGCGACGATCAGGAGGACGAACGCCGACACCAGGCGCACGAAGGTGCCGTTGCGGTAGGTGGTCTTGAAGCTCTCGACGATCGGCACGCGGGCCTGGGCGCGCGCCTGCTGGAGCTTGCCCTCCTTGCAGACCAGGGCGCACCACATCGCGGCGCCGGTCAGGATCACGGCCATGCCGAGGCAGACCCACTTGATCCCGTTGACGGTGTCGCCGTGGAAAAACGGACGGTTGGCCAGGTAGTAGACCCACGGCAGGGTGAGGGCGCCGATGTTCCCGATGAAACTCGCGTAGGCGAAGATCTGGGTCTTCTCGTGGTAGTCCGAGGTCATCTCCATGCCGAGGGCGCCGTGCGGGATCGCGTAGATCGGGACGACGGTGTAGAAGAAAAGCGACGTGACGACGAAGTAGCCGAACATCCACTCCTTGCTCCAGTCGCGCGGCACCATCCACAGCATCCCGAAGGCGGTGCCGATCAGCAGGCCGCCGACGATGAGGAAGGGAATGCGCCGGCCGAAACGCCAGCGCGAGTTGTCGGACAGGTTGCCGATGAACGGGTCGATGACCGCGTCCCA